>TARA_R110002020_G_scaffold156117_8_pt1 | contig 42176 bp, 45 predicted proteins | sample TARA_R110002020 | Tara Oceans TARA_R110002020 (sample SAMEA4396489) | marine metagenome | biome: Westerlies Biome; feature: [MES] marine water layer (ENVO:01000295) within the mesopelagic zone...; material: water (ENVO:00002006), including particulate matter (ENVO:01000060) such... | reverse complement strand
CCCGCCGAACCGGATGCCGGGCTGGTCAACCGGTTGATGTCGAGTGCGCTGTCGGTGGTCAAGGTGCGCAAGGTCGGCGAGATTGAGGGTGACAGCCCCGAGGCAATCACCGCGCGAGCCGAGGCCCGGTTGATGGATGGAAATCTTGATGCGGCGCTGGCTGAGTGGAACAGTCTGCCCGAGGCCTCCCGCGCCGCTGCGTCCGCCTATGGCGATGCGCTTGCCGCGCGCGCCCGCGCCGAAAAGCTGATCGCCGCTTCGTTGGCGCCGGCAGGCACGCCCGCTTCGTCCGAAGCCCCGGCCAATTAGGAGACCCGTTATGATCCGGTTGTTAATCTTTGTTGTGCTGGTTCTGGCGCTGGGTTTCGGTTTTGCCTGGCTTGCCGACCGTCCCGGCGATCTGTTTATCGTCTGGCAGGACCGTCGTATCGAAATGTCGCTGATGACGGCGGTCACGGCAATCGCGGCGCTGATTGCGGCGATCATGATCAGCTGGTGGCTGATCCGCGCCATTATTTACTCGCCGCGCACGGTGTCGCGCTATTTCCGGGCCAACAAGCGGGACCGGGGCTATCAGGCGCTGTCGACCGGTCTGCTCGCCGCAGGCGCCGGCGACGCCGCCTTGGCGCGCAAGATGAACAAGCGGACAAAGGGTCTGCTCAAATCCGATCAGGAGCCGCTGATTCATCTTCTCGATGTGCAGGCGGCGTTGATCGAGGGTCGGCATGAGGAAGCCCGCAAGCTTTTCGAGGCGATGGCCGAGGATCCCGAGACCAGGCTTCTTGGCTTGCGCGGGCTGTATCTGGAGGCGCAACGGCAGGGCGCGGACGAGGCGGCGCAGCATTATGCCGAGACCGCCGCGGAGCAGGCGCCGCAATTGCCGTGGGCGGCATCCGCCGCGCTGTCCAACCGGACCCGCGAAGGAAAATGGGACGAGGCGTTGAGCCTGCTCGACCGGCAGCGTCAGGCGGGCACAGTCGAAGGCTCGGTTGCCGACCGGAAGAAAGCGGTCTTGCTCACCGCGCGCGCCCGCGACACCGTCGACAGCGATCCTGCGGCGGCGCGCGACGATGCGCTGGCGGCGCTGAAACTGGCGCCGGCGTTTCCGCCGGCTGCGATTGTCGCAACAAAGGCGCTGCTCAGGCAGGACAATCTGCGCAAGGCCGCAAAGATCCTCGAGACAGCCTGGAAAGCCAATCCGCATCCGGACATAGCCGAGGCTTATGTCAGGGCGCGTATCGGCGACACCGCCGCCGACCGGTTCAAGCGCGCCGAGCGGCTGGAAAAACTCAAGCCCAACAACCCGCAGTCCCTTGAAGCGGTCGCTCGCGCAGCGCTGGACGCCCACGAGTTTGATCTCGCCCGGCAAAAGGCCCAGGCCGCGGCGCGCCTGCAGCCCTGCGAGGGCGTCTATCTGCTGCTTGCCGATATCGAGGAAGCCGAAACCGGCGATCAGGGTCGTGTCCGGCACTGGTTGAGCCAGGCGGTGCGGGCGCCGCGGGATCCGGCCTGGACGGCGGATGGATATGTGTCTGAAACCTGGGAGCCGGTTTCACCGGTGACCGGCGAGCTCGACGCCTTCGAGTGGAAGGTTCCGGTCGAACAACTCGCAGGACCTCATATCGACAACCAGTCGCCGGAGCAGGGATTTGACCGGGCCATGGCAAGCCTGCCGCCGGTTCGCAATCAACCCGCCAGCGCTGCGGTAACGGCCAGCGCTGCGGCTCCGGTCGCCGAGGCAGGAGCCGTCGTTGCGAAGGCTGCGAGCCCGGCGCCAGCAGACAAGACAGACGCTGCCGCCAAGAAGGTCACGCCCCTCCATGGCGACGTCGAGGAAACGCCAAACCTGGAGCCCGAGCCTGATCAACCGGTTCAGTCCGGCGATGCAAAGGTCGTCGTGCCAGACGCCGATGAGCAGGCGGACAAGGCTGTACCGGCGGCTGCCGGCATGTCAGGCGTAGCCAGCGGCAGCATCGATAGCAGCACGGCTGGCGACACAGCATTGCAGCCGGCCGGTAGTGCAGACAGGGCAAAGGCCGGCAACTCACCGGCTTCTTCGGTCGATCCGGAAGCCGAGGCGCTGGCGAAGGAAGCAGCGTTCCTGACCCATCGCCCTGATGATCCGGGGATTGATGTCGATGCCGAACCGGAAAAGCCCGGCCGGTTTCGGCTGTTCTGAGCGGAATGTGAAGGTGACAGGTAATGCTTGATCAAATACGCGCCTTTCTGGGCGGATTGCGCGGGGACAATTCTGCACCGCCGGACTCCAGCAACCCTGATGTCGCTGCCGTGGCGCTGTTCTTCCACGTCATCGGCGCGGACGGAGTGGTGGACGAGGCGGAGTCCGAGAAACTCAAATCATTGATTGTTGAGGAATATGGCCTCAGTGGCGCTGAAATGCGCCGGCTGGTCGAGGCCGGTGAACAGGCCGACCGCGAAGCGGTTGATCTTTACGCGTTCACCAGCATTCTCAACCGGTCCCTGCAGCCGGAGGCAAAAGTTCATTTTATCGAACTGTTGTGGAATCTGGCCTACGCCGACGGTCACCGGCACGAACTCGAAGATCATGTGGTCTGGCGTATCTCCGATCTGATGGGTGTGTCGAACCGCGAACGGGTTCTGGCGCGCCAACGCGCCCTTGCCGCCGCCGGTCTCGACGCCGCGGATGACGGCGACTGATTGCAGGTGATATCGCGATTTCGTTGCGATTCAGGTTGTTCCGGAGCCGGAATTGTTGCTCTGATCCAGACCTGTGCCGAGCGATGCACGGCTTTCCTCGGCGTCCTTGTCGAGAGACTGAATTTGCCGGAGCTGCGGAAAACCGACGCTCCAGGCCAGCGCCACGGCAAGGGTTCCTGCGCCGCCAATCACCACGGCGGCGACCGGTCCGATCAACGAAGCCATGATGCCGGCGCGGAATTCGCCAAGCTCGTTTGATGCGCCGATGAACACCATGTTGACGGCGCTGACGCGGCCGCGCAACTCATCGGGCGTCCATAATTGCACCAGGCTCTGGCGAACATAGACCGAGATCATGTCGGATGCGCCCATGATGATCAGCGCCGCCATGGTCAGAGGCAATGATGTCGACAGGCCGAAAACGACGGTCGCGGCGCCAAAAATGCCCACGGCAATGAACATCGCCCTGCCGGCATGTCTGCGGATCGGTCGGGAGGCGAGATAGATCGCCATGCCGATGGCGCCAATGCCGGGGCTTGCGCGCAGCAGGCCCAGCCCCCAGGGACCCAGTTCGAGCACGTCACGGGCAAATACCGGCATCAACGCAATGGCGCCGCCCAGAAGCACCGCGAACATGTCCAGCGAAATGGCGCCGAGCACGATCTTCTGATTGCGCACGTAACTGAAGCCGGCAACCAGCGTTTGCCAGCTCTGGGATTGACCGCGGCTGCGCTGCAATGGTGGCGGCACCAGCGAGATGGCGACAATCGATGTTATGAAAAACACCATCGCCGTCAGGTAGGGCACGATTGGACCAAGACCGTAGAGAAGGCCGCCGGCCACGGGACCGACAATGGTCGCGGTCTGCCAGGAGGTGGAGTTCCAGGCAATGGCGTTGGGCAGGTCGCGGGCCGGCACCAGGTTGGGCGCCAGCGATTGCGAGGCTGGCGAAAAAAAGGCGCGCGCGATGCCGATCACCAGCAGCACGGCGAATATCGGCATCGGTGAGGTCAGTCCGCGCCAGGCGAAATAGACAAACACCGCGGCGCACAGGCCGATCACGATCTCGCTGATCAGCATGATGTTGCGACGGCCATAGCGATCGGCTGCGGCGCCGGTAAACAGGATCAGCACCAGCGCCGGCAAGAACTGGATCAGACCGACAAGACCGAGATCGAACGGATCACGGGTCAGATCATAGATCTGCCAGCCGACCGAAACACTGATGATCTGAAGCGCGAAAGAGGAAAGAAACCGGGCCGTGAAATAGAAGGTGAATGCGCGGTGGCGAAAAGCGGCATAACGATCGTCAGCCAGGGCGGGAGTTTGCATGGTGGTGTTTCCGGTAGCTGCGTGGCTTGCGCGTCAAACTTCAATCTCGACCTGTCTTGAAGCATCATGCGAATGTCGAGGGGCAAGGTTTCAGGCGTCAATCTGCTATACACCAGCAAGTGACCTCCGCCATGGCCAAAACCCGGATTAGGACCGCGCCCGCAGAGGCGTCGGCCCGGTGGTCCTGAGAGTGCCCTGCCTTGGCCAGCGGATGCCCTTGCCGCCCGGGGTTGGAATGTCTACATGTCTGTCACGCGAAGAACAGCCGGAGTAACTTATGATCGCAGTCTTTCAAACCATTGACCTGGTGCTGGGCCTTTATACCTGGATCATCATCGGCAGTGCCATATTCTCCTGGCTCTATGCCTTCAACGTGGTCAATTCGAACAATCGCTTTGTCGGCATGATCGGCGAGTTCCTCTACAAGGCCACCGAACCGGCGCTGAGGCCGATCCGCCGGATCATGCCGGATCTGGGCGGGCTCGACATTTCGCCGATTGTGTTGCTGATCGCGATCTTTTTCGTGCGTACATTCATCGCGACCTCGATCGCGCCGATGTTCTTCTGAGCGACTGGTTCAGGATAAGGGACGGCGCTGTCGACGTGTCCGTCCGGCTGACGCCCGCCGCCTCCATCGACGCGATCGACGGGCTGGTGGCGGATGCGGCAGGCAGTATCCGGCTGAAAGCGCGGGTTCGGGCTGTTGCCGAAAACAACAAGGCCAACCGGGCGATCGAGAAGCTGATCGCCAAGCGGCTCAAGATCGGCAAGTCCGGTGTCCGGGTGATTTCGGGAGAGACAAGCCGGTCCAAGACCATCCGCATCGAGGGCGACCCGGATGATCTTGTCACGGATCTTGAAAACCTGGCCCGGACCGACTGACGGATCAGGTTTTGGTCTTGGCCCGTTCGATGGCTTCGACAATCAGCCCGCGTGCAATCTCGGCATCGCGCCAGCCGCCGATCTTGACCCATTTGCCCGGTTCGAGATCCTTGTAGTGTTCGAAGAAATGCTCGATCTGCTGCAGCGTGATTTCCGGCATGTCGGTATAATCATGCACACCGGCGTAGCGCTGGGTCAGGTGCGGCGATGGCACCGCGATGATCTTCTCGTCCTGTCCGGCATTGTCTTCCATGATCAGCACGCCGATCGGCCGGACGTTGATCAGGCATCCCGGGATCAGTGGCCTTGTGTTGCACACCAGAACGTCAATCGGGTCGCCATCGTCGGACAGGGTATGCGGCACGAAGCCGTAATTTCCGGGATAGGTCATCGGGGTATAGAGAAACCGGTCGACGACCAGCGTGCCGGCGTCCTTGTCCATCTCGTATTTGATCGGCTGTCCGCCGACGGGCACCTCGATGATCACGTTGACGTCGTGTGGCGGGTTTTCGCCAATGCTGATGGCGTCTATGCGCATGATCGCTCCAATTCGGATTTCTGTTGCATGCCATGCTCAATTGGGAGGATTGAGCAAATGTGCATGCGTCAATTTCAGGCCAGAAAACAATATTTGCGGGATCAGTCGAACCCGCGTCGCTTCGGACGGTTCCGGAATTAATGGCAAAGGCCGGTTTGCGCAACAGAACTTTCGGCGCGCAGTGGCGCTTGTGCGGTTTCAGGGCCAGACGAAGGCCAGCTTCTTGAGGGTTTTGCCGTCAAAGGTCTCGTGGCCTTCAGCCACGTCACGTCCGCCCTGGAACCGGTAGAAATCGACAGCCGGGTCGTTGTCCTCGAGACACCAGACCACAACGCCCTTGCATCCGAGCGATTCGAGAAGTTGCCGGGCTTCGCCAAACAGCCGCTTGCCAAGACCGACGCCCTGGAATTCAGGCTTGAGATAGAGTTCGTAGATCTCGCCTTCCTGCGGCAGCGAGCGGGCCCTGTTGAGCCCGAGCGTGGCATAGCCCGCCACCGTGCCACCGACATCAAGCACCAGTATGGAGGTGGAGCCGCGAATAGCACGCCGCCACCAGCCGATGTTGCGGCGCTCGAGCATGTGCCGAAGCGCCTTGTAGGGCAGGATGCCGGTATAGGCGTGGCTCCAGGCGGCGCGATGGGTGCCGGCAATGGCTTGCGCGTCCTGCGGCTCGGCGTGCCGTATGTCGATCGTTAACGTACTCATGGCGTCATATTACCGCTCCGTGGACACTGGAAGAAAGCACTCGCTGCCATCGCCCGGTGTCTGCCCACAATTTTGTTCTGTGGACGGTGTGCGGAGAGTTAACCGTCTGTTAACGAATTATGCAAGGGGAGTTGAGGTGGGAGGCAGCCGGTCAGGCGTCGTCTGCAAACCGGTTGAGGCAGACTTGCGCCGCTTCAAAGAACTGGCCGACCTGCAATCCGTCCACCAGTGCATGGTGCACCTGGACCGCGACAGCACAGCTCCAGCGACCGTCAGCAGCTTCCATGAACTTGCCCCAGGAAAACCGCGGAATGCAGTCCTCCGGGCCCGGCAAGGCATTGTCAAGCGCGGTAAAGTCGAGCCAGGGCAGGCAGGAGAGATAGGCGACGTCAAAGCGCTGCCCGGTGTTGGCGCCGAGATCTGTGCCTTTTGCGGTTTCGTCGATGGCAGCCTTGCAGCTCTCATCGAACCGGGACCAGTCCGGATAATAGGAAATGTAGCAATAGCCGAATGTATCGCCGGGTCTGGGGACGGTGGCGGACAGCGAGATCCCGTCGTATTCGACAACGCTGTTGCCCGTAAAGCGCATCTTCAGCGCCGGGACGGCGTGGATACCCGTGCCAATGGCGTGAATGAAGGCCCGGTACGGCGAGACGCCGGCGGGCTTGCCCTTGGTCATCAGGGCGGTGACGTCGACGCGCGCGGTGGTGGCAAAATGCGGCCGGTCATAGGTCCGGAACAGGTTGAACTGTCCAGACCGGGACCATGTCGCAAGATCGATTTCGCGCGCGCCGTTCATATCAGGCGGCGCTGGCGCCGGTTTTACCCTGACGCTTGCGGTCTGTTGCGTCGAGGAAACGCTTGCGAAGGCGGATCGATTTCGGCGTCACTTCCATCAGTTCGTCGTCCTGGATCCAGGACAGCGAGCGGTCCAGCGTCATGCGGATCGGCGTGGTGAGCTTGATCGCTTCGTCCTTGCCGGCGGCGCGGATGTTGTTGAGCTGCTTGGCCTTGAGCACGTTGACTTCAAGATCGTTGTCACGGGTGTGGATGCCGATGATCATGCCCATGTAGACCTTGTCGCCCGGCTCGATGATCATCGGACCGCGGCTTTCGAGGTTGAACATGGCGTAGGCAACGGCTTCGCCGGCCATGTTGGACAGCAGCACACCATTGGTACGGCCCGGGATATCACCCTTGTAGGGCTGATATTCATGAAACAGACGGTTCATCACGGCGGTGCCGCGCGTGTCTGTGAGCAGTTCCGACTGGTAGCCGATCAGGCCGCGTGTCGGTGCGTGGAACACCAGCCGCTGACGGTTGCCGCCCGACGGGCGCAGTTCGGTCATCTCGGCCTTGCGCTCGGCCATTTTCTGCACGACGATGCCGGAATGCTCCTCGTCGACGTCGATGACGACTTCCTCGATCGGCTCCAGCAACTTGCCGTTTTCATCATTGTGCATGACCACGCGCGGGCGTGATACGGCCAGCTCGAAGCCTTCGCGGCGCATGGTCTCGATCAGCACGGCCAATTGCAATTCGCCACGGCCCGAGACGTAGAACGAATCCTTGGCGTTCGATTCCTCGATTTTCAGGGCGACGTTGCCTTCGGCCTCGCGCAGCAGCCGGTCGCGGATGACGCGGCTTGTCACCTTGCTGCCCTCGGTGCCGGCCAACGGCGAATCATTGACCATGAAGCTCATGGTCACGGTCGGCGGATCGATTGGCTGGGCGTGAAGCGGTTCGGAGACCGAGGTGTCGCAGAACGTGTCGGCGACGGTGCCCTTGGAAAGCCCGGCGATGGCGACGATATCACCCGCATGGGCTTCATCGACCGGCTGGCGTTCGAGGCCGCGGAAGGCAAGGATCTTGGAAATGCGGCCGGTTTCGATCTGCGTTCCGTCGCCGTGAAGAACCTTGACCTGCTGGTTGGCCTTGACGGTTCCGGAATGGATGCGGCCGGTGATGATGCGCCCGAGGAACGGATTGGCCTCGAGAATTGTGCCGATCATCCGGAACGGGCCTTCAGCAACCGTGGGTTCGGGAACATGATCGAGAACCAGGTCGAACAGCGGCGCCAGGGTTCCGCCGTCTTCGGGGCGATCCGGTCCTGTCGACATCCAGCCATTGCGGCCCGAGCCGTAAAGGATCGGGAAGTCGAGCTGTTCGTCGGTGGCGTCGAGGGCTGCGAAAAGGTCGAAGACTTCGTTGATGACTTCGTCGACGCGGGCGTCGGGACGGTCGATCTTGTTGATTGCGACAATCGGGCGAAGGCCGACCTTGAGTGCCTTGCCGACCACGAACTTGGTTTGCGGCATCGGGCCCTCGGCAGCGTCAACCAGCACAATCGCGCCGTCAACCATCGAGAGAATACGCTCCACCTCGCCGCCGAAGTCGGCGTGGCCGGGAGTGTCGACGATGTTGATGCGGCTGCCCTTCCATTCCACCGAGGTGGCCTTGGCGAGAATGGTGATGCCGCGCTCCTTTTCAATGTCGCCCGAATCCATCGCGCGTTCCTGAACGCGTTCGTTTTCGCGGTAGACACCGGATTGCTTCAGGAGTTCGTCAACAAGCGTGGTCTTGCCATGGTCAACGTGGGCGATAATCGCAATATTGCGCAGGGACATAGGTTGGGTCTCATTCTGGAGAATACAAAAGCGCCGGAGGATGATCCGGCGCGGGCCGGCAACTGCCGGGATTTGCGCGGCTTATACAGGGTTTTTTGCGGTTGCGAAAGAGCCCAAGGCAACACAGCCCCAACAGTGGCGAAAAAGCATCAAAAGCGCTTTTTCGGATCATGTCATACCGGTAACGTAACAAATTTCAGGGTGTTGGCGTCGGGCTTGACCGGCTTGCTCCCAAGCGCCGGAACCACGCGGTTCACCCTCCGGACCGCGCGATCGAATGCAGCACGGCCTGAAAAATTCCGGGCCGGCAATGACTGCGGGTTGACGGGTTGCCTGTTCCGAACAAGCTCTTCACCAGAGCTTGAGGACAGCCGCCGGCTGGGAGCGACTGTCAAAGGTCTGGTGCCTGAACCGAGGCTCAGGCGAGGCCGCGCTTTTCCAGCATTGCCGTGGCGTCGGGCATGCGGCCGCGGAAGGCTTCATAGAGATCGGCCGGATCGCGCGATCCGCCAGCCGAATAGACATGGGTCATCAGCTTCTCGGCGGTTTCGGGGTGAAACGGATCGCCGGTTTCCTCAAATGCCGCAAAAGCGTCCGCATCGAGCACTTCCGACCACATGTAGGAGTAGTAGCCGGCCGAATAGCCTTCGCCGGAGAACACATGCAGGAAATGCGGGCTGGCGTGACGCATGACGATTGCCTCGGGCATGCCGAGCTTTTTCAGCGTTTCGGCTTCAAACGTCGCCGGATCGGTCTTGTCGCCGGCGGTGTGCCAGGCCATGTCGACCAGCGCCGAGGCGGTGAATTCGACGGCGGCGAAACCGGCATTGAAGGTCTGGGCTGCCAGCACCTTATCCAGAAGCGCCCTGGGAATAGGTTCGCCGGTCTTGTAGTGGCGCGCGTGTTTTTCGAGGATTTCCGGAACCGTCAGCCAGTGCTCGTAAAGCTGCGAGGGCAGTTCGACGAAATCGCGGCTGACCGAGGTGCCCGCCAGCGACGGATAGGTCACATCCGACAGCATGCCGTGCAGCGCGTGACCGAATTCGTGAAACAGCGTGCGCGCATCATTGAGCGACAGCAGGGCTTCCTGTCCCGCCGCCGGTTTGGCGAAATTCATCACATTGGTGATGATCGGCAGTTCGCCGGTCGAGCCGTCAGGCATGGTCAGCTTGTGCTGGCTGCGCATGCCGCTCATCCAGGCGCCGGAGCGTTTTGAGGGCCGGGCGAAATAGTCGGCAATGAACGTAGCGATCATGTCGCCGTCACGTCCTCTGACCTCGAACACGCGCGCGTCCTTGTGCGGGCCGGAAATGTCGGTGCGTTCTTTCATGGTGATGCCGAAGAGGCGGTGTGCGACGTCGAAACAGGCCTCGATCATGCCGCTCAGCGGGAAATAGGGCTTGAGTTCGGCTTCGGAAAAATCAAACCGGCGGGCCTTGAGCTTTTCCGCGTAATACCGCCAGTCCCAGGCCGCCACTTCATGGTTGCCACCTTCTTCCGCAATCAGTTTGGCCAGCTCAGTACGATCGGTGTCGGCATGCTCGACCGCACGGGTCCAGACATTGCCCAACAATTCTTCCACCGCTTCCGGCGTCTTGGCCATGGTGTCATCGAGCTTGTAGGCAGCGTAGCTGTCATAGCCCAGAAGCGTGGCCTTTTCGGTGCGCAAGGCGACGATCTGCGAGATCAGTGCGGTGTTGTCGGTCTCGCCGCCATTGGTGCCGCGGGCAATCCAGGCCTTGAACGCTGTTTCGCGCAGATCGCGGCGGTCACTGGTGCTCAGGAACGGCTCGATGATCGAGCGCGACAGGGTGACGGCATATTTGCCCTTGTGGCCGAGGTCTTCGGCGACGGCTGCCATGGCGGCGCGCAGATCGTCGGACAGCCCTTCAAGGTCTGCTCCGTCGTCGAGCAGCAGGAGATAATTCTTTTCGTCAGCCAGTACATTCTGGCCAAACTTCGCACCGAGGCCAGCGAGCGTTTCGCCGACTTCCGCCAGGCGCTTCTGCCCGGCTTCATCAAGGGCTGCGCCCGACTTGATGAAGGACTTCCAGATCCGTTCAAGTACGCGGTCCTGTTCCGGCGACAGTCCGATATCGGAGCGCTTCTGGTAGAGGCTGTCGACCCGTTCAAAAAGCTCGCGATTCATGGCGATTTTCGAGTAATGACGCGACATGCGCGGCGCGATATCGCGCTCGAGCGCCTGGATCACATCATTGGTGTCGGTTCCGGCACGGTTCCAGAACAGGCTCGACACCTTGGACAGCTTGTCGCCGGCAAGTTCCAGTGCTTCAACCGTGTTGGAGAAGCTTGGCGCCTCGGCATTTGTGGCGATGGCCTGAATGTCCGCATCGTGCTCGGCAAGAGCGGTCTCGAAAGCCGGTGCGAAATCCGCGTCTGCAATCCTGGCGAATTCGGGAAGGCCGAGCGGTCCGGTCCAGTCGAAAATGGGTGAAGCGGGTGAGGTCATGAAAGGCTCCTTGTTACGCCTGCATGTAAGCTTGCCAGCAGCAGTGGACAAGACGCATGGATCAACTGGACCCGCGCAAGCGGGAAACAAAACGGGCGAGACCTTCTCAAGCCCCGCCCGGTTGTATCGATATCTCTTCGGATTTACTTTTTGCGGTCGCGGGCAGCCAGTGTCCGCAGGCGCAGGGCGTTCAACCGGATGAAGCCCTCGGCATCCTTCTGGTCGTAGGCGCCGCGGTCGTCCTCGAAGGTGACCAGCGCGTCGGAATAGAGCGACTTGTCGCTTTCTCGGCCGGTGACAATCACGTTGCCCTTGTAGAGCTTGAGGGTGACTTCGCCCTCGACATGTTTCTGGCTCAGATCGATTGCCGCCTGCAGCATTTCGCGTTCGGGTGAGAACCAGAAGCCGAAATAGATCAGCTCGGCATAACGCGGCATCAACTCATCCTTGAGATGGGCCGCACCGCGGTCAAGCGTGATCGATTCCATCGCCCGGTGGGCGGTGAGCAGGATGGTGCCGCCCGGCGTTTCGTAGACGCCGCGCGATTTCATTCCGACAAAGCGGTTTTCAACCAGGTCAAGCCGGCCGATACCGTTGTCGCGGCCATAGTCGTTGAGTTCGGCCAGCACTGTCGCCGGGCTCATCCGGACCCCGTTGATGGAAACCGCGTCGCCCTGCTCGAAGCCGATCTTGATGATGGTTGGCTTGTCGGGGGCTGCTTCCGGCGAAATCGTGCGCATGTGCACATATTCGGGGGCTTCGACAGCCGGATCTTCCAGCACCTTGCCCTCCGACGAAGAGTGCAGCAAATTGGCGTCGACCGAGAACGGGGCTTCGCCCATCTTGTCCTTGGCGACCTGAATCTGGTGTTCTTCGGCGAACTTGATCAGGTCGGTGCGGCTCTTGAACGACCAGTCGCGCCATGGTGCGATGATCTTGATGTCGGGGTTGAGCGCGTAAGCCGAAAGCTCGAAGCGGATCTGGTCATTGCCCTTGCCGGTGGCGCCATGGGCAATCGCGTCGGCGCCGGTCTCGTGGGCGATCTCGACCAGCCGCTTGGAAATCAGCGGCCGGGCAATCGAGGTGCCGAGCAGATACACACCTTCATAGACGGCATTGGCGCGGAACATCGGGAAGACGAAATCGCGGACGAATTCCTCGCGGACATCCTCGATGTAGATGTTCTTGTCGGGAATGCCGAGCATCTCGGCCTTCTTGCGCGCCGGCGCCAGCTCTTCGCCCTGGCCCAGATCGGCGGTGAAGGTGACGACCTCAGCGCCGAATTCGGTCTGCAGCCATTTGAGAATGATCGAGGTGTCGAGACCGCCGGAATAGGCGAGAACGACTTTCTTGACGTCCTTGTGCGATGCCATGGATGAAGTCTTCCTGGTTTTGAGCTTTGCCCCCGAGAGTGTTGAATTTCAGGAGCCTTGGATTTTGCCGCACTTTTAGCGGGTTTGCCGTGCCATGCAAGGGTCAAGCCCGCTGTCGGGGGCCAGTGGCAGGGCATTGCATTTGACGGGTGGTTGTCCAACGCATTATCTGTTCAACCGATCAGTGTGAAAAACGGGAGACGGAGATGCCTGATATTCAATCGGTGATCGGCAAGGACAAGGTTGCCGTGGTGACGGGGGCTGCATCAGGCATCGGTCTTGCCGCCGCACGGTCGCTGGCTGCGCGCGGCATGTGCGTCGTGCTCGTCGACAATGACAGGGACAAGCTCACAGAGGCCGAAAAACAGGTGGCGGCACACTCGGCGGATCCTGCCGGCGATATCGTGTCGATTGAAACCGATGTCAGCGATCTTGCCGACGTCGAGGCGCTGGAGCGGGCGGTGATGGAGCGGTTCGGCCGTGTTCACCTGCTGATGAACAATGCCGGCATCCAGCCCGGCAGCAGCCTGTTCGGCCCGCAGGTCAACTGGGACAGGGTGTTGAACGTCAATCTCAAGGGGATCATCAACGGCACGCGTGTGTTCGGACCCGGCATGATCGCCCATGGCGAACCAGGCATGATCATCAATACCGGCTCCAAACAAGGCATCACCACCCCACCCGGTGATCCGGCCTACAATGTCGCCAAGGCCGGGGTGAAGGCGTTCACCGAAGCGCTTGAACATGAGCTGCGCACCACTGTCGATTGCCAGGTCAGCGCGCATTTGCTGATTCCGGGATTTGTCTACACGCCGCTGGCCGCCAGGGGTCGATCCGAGAAGCCGGCGGCAGCCTGGACTGCGGAGCAGACGGTCGATTTCATGATCGACAGTCTGGCAAAGGGTGATTTCTACATCCTCTGCCCGGACAATGATGTTGATCGCGCCACCGACGAGAAACGCATTGCCTGGGCCGCTGGCGACATCATCGAAAACCGCCCGCCGCTGTCGCGCTGGCATCCGGACTATGCTGCGGATTTTGAAAACTACCTGAAGACGTAGAGGTGATTTGATATCTCCAATTGAGTGTATTAGTGTATCTTTACATCCAATGGGAGGAACCTTCATGTCCACGTTATATGCCTGGGTCGTTCCGGCCTACAGCAGCGGATCACCGGTCGACCATACCTGAGTCACGACCTACGACAGCCGGCAGCAGCCTTATCGCGATATTGCGGAGGTGAAGCAGGCCGGCGAGGACAACTGGTATTGCTGGGGCTCGTTTCACCCGACAGGAGGGACGCCCGGCAACCCCGATGGATACATTGGCAGCCAAACCGGAGATCGCGGTATTGCGGAGTGTCTTGTGCTGCCCAATGCCGATTCAAATACCAATGCGGCGGCTCGCGGCACCATTTTTACCTACGGAATAGACGGGGTCTGCCACCAACTGGCAAACTAGGTGCTTTATGCTACAAAAGCAAATGGCTCGCCGCCGATGACCGTCAAAGCTGCACGCGGCTATGCGATCAGCACATTTCTGTATGGTACCTACGGATTGCAACATGCGGCCTGGCAGAGCAAGCTTCAGGCCTGTGCCGGGGTACAACCCATGACAAGGCTGCCATCATCGACGGAGGAAAGAGTGGAACATCTTCCTGACGATTTCGAAAATCACGCACGACAGGTGCTTTCCGAAAAGCCGGAACTTCTTGACAAGCTGCTGGCGCTGAGAGCCGAGGTCAACACCTTTGCCGCGCAAAAGGTGCCCGGTTTCTTTCCGCCGGATGCAGCCCTTCTCAATGCCCGCAATCAGCATTTGCTGGATCAGGCTGCGGTCTTGCTCGGCCCGGACGAATTTCGCAATGTCTTCGGTATCGAGGCCGGCGAACGGATAGACATCGTCGATCCAACCGTCCTGGGGCAGCCAATCGAATGAGCCGATTGGCAGACGCGTGAAAGCAGCTTACAAATGCCGCTTCGCTGACCTGAGCCATAGAGCTGACCATGTCTTTCATCCCCGACATTTCCACCCTGTTCGCATTTTTCCTGGCTTCGATTGTGCTGGCAATCACGCCCGGGCCTGACATGACGCTGTTTGTCTCCCGCGCCTTGTCGGACGGACGGGCGGCCGGGTTTGCCTGTGTTGCGGGCGCAATGAGCGGGATAACGGTGCATACGCTGATGGTGGCGCTGGGTCTGTCGGCGCTGGTGGTGGCCTCGCCTGCGGCGTTTTTCGCGCTCAAGGCTGTGGGGGCGGTCTATCTGATGTGGCTGGCGATCCAGGCGATCCGCAAGGGATCCAGCCTGACGCTGCCGGTCTCCGGCCCTTCCGGACGAGGGCTGGTGGCAAACTGGGCGCAAGGAGTCGGGGTCAATCTGCTCAATCCGAAGATCATCCTGTTCTTCATGACCTTTCTGCCGCAATTTGTCGCGGCCAGCGATCCGCACATCACCGGCAAACTGATCTTTCTCGGCATGTTTTTCGTGGTTGTATCGACGCCGATCGTCATCGGCATCGTGTTGGGCGCCCATGGCCTGGCAGGCTGGCTCAAGCGCAAGCCGCAGGTGATGCGGATCGTGGATTATGTCTTCGCGTCGGTGTTCTCGATTTTCGCTCTGAAGATCCTGTTTGCGCAGAGCCGCTGAAGCGCAACTGTCGCCGCAATCAGGATCCAGCGGTCCGGGCGCGTTCGCTCGGCAGCCATCGCCCGGCATTGCGGCCTGTAACCAGCCAGTAGACGCTGGCGCCGATGATGGCGCAGGCGGTGCGGATGGCGATCATCTGCATCGGTTCGAAGGCCTCGGTCGATCCCGCCGTTACACCTGTCGCCAACGGCAGGCCGGCAGCTGCCAGGGCCAGCACTGCGCCGGCGAGTGCATAACTTAGCCAGTCGCGCCGCCGCAGAAATTCGAAGATCGCGATCATGACCAGCGCCGGAAGCAGCACTGCGCGGGCGAACAGGCTGGCCACACCGGCAACCCCGATCACCAGTGTCAAAGTGATTTCGAGATCGCCGAACCGGCCGAAATCCTCGGGCAAGACCAGGCGGGCGAGAAAGGCATAGGCCAGCGCCGCCGCCAGACATCCGGCGAAAAATCCGAAGAAGATGGCAAACATGCGGACCAGAAGGCGGAGAATATCGCTCATCCCGGGGTGTCAGTCAGCGCCGTGGCCGGCTATCATCATGGCTTCCAGCGCCAGCCGGTCGGTCTTGCGCATGCGTTCGGACTCGCTCTTGAGCTGGCCACAGGCGGCCAGAATATCGCGGCCGCGCGGCGTGCGGATCGGTGAGGCATAGCCATTGGCATTGACGAAATCGGCGAAGGTCTCGATCGTCTCCCAGTCCGAGCATTCATAGTTGGAGCCGGGCCAGGGGTTGAACGGAATCAGATTGATCTTGGCCGGAATGCCCTTGAGCAGCCGCACCAGTTCCTTGGCGTCGGAAAGGCTGTCATTGACGCCCTTGAGCATTACATATTCGAAGGTGATGCGCCGCGCATTGGAGACGCCGGGATAGGTCCGGCAGGCTTCCAGCAGTTCCTTGAGCGGATATTTCTTGTTGATCGGCACCAGTTCGTCGCGCAACTCGTCACGCACCGCATGCAGCGAAATCGCCAGCATGACGCCGATTTCCTCGCCGGTGCGGACGATGCCCGGCACCACGCCGGAGGTCGACAGGGTGATGCGGCGGCGCGACAGCGCCAGGCCGTCGCCATCGGCGGCGATCAGCAGCGCTTTCTTGACCTCGTCAAAATTGTAGAGCGGCTCGCCCATGCCCATCATGACGATGTTGGTGACCTTGCGGCCTTCCGCCGGCAAGATGGCGCCTTGCGGGGTGTCCTTGTGCGGAAAATCGCCAAGCCGGTCGCGGGCAACAAGCAATTGCGCCAGGATTTCCTCGGCGGTGAGATTGCGCACCAGTTTCTGGGTGCCGGTATGGCAGAAGGTGCAGGTCAGCGTGCAACCGACCTGGCTGGAAATGCACAGCGTGCCGCGACCTTCCTCGGGAATGTAGACGGTTTCGACCTCGACCGGACGACCGGCGCCGCGCGGCGGAAACCGCATCAGCCATTTGCGAGTGCCGTCGTTGGAGATCTGCTCCTCGACGATTTCGGGCCGTGCAATCGTATAGCGGGAGGCGAGATTTTCGCGCAGGTCACGCGAAATGGTGTGCATGTCGGCAAAATCGGAGACGCCGCGAATGTAAAGCCAGTGCCAGATCTGGTTGACCCGCATCTTGCGCTGTTTTTCGGGCACGCCGGCGTCGGCCATTGCCGCCACCATCTCGTCGCGGTTCATTCCGACAAGCGTCGGCTTGTCGGCCATCGGCCGCGGCGTGGAAAGCCGGGCGGGATGCGCGGAAGGGTCTGTCAGATCGATCGTGGCTGGCATCGGTAATAGGCGCTCTTGTTGGCGAAGTTCCGGGCTGTATCAGGTTTTGACCGGCACGTCACCATCAGCGTCGGGTTGCGGTCGTCCGGTCAATGCGAGGACCGTGCGCTACCGGCCTTTCCGGGCGGAAGCCGAACACCGCGCATAGCCGCTCTACACCGCGCCTGATCGCCGGGGTTCCGGGCTGGCGGCGCCGGACTTCGATCATTGTTCGCTCGCTATCCGGATCTGCCCAGGGTCCAAGTCTCAAGGCCATCATCGTTGCATGATCGTAATAGCTCATGGTTCATATCCTCGCTGCGTCACGCGAGAGAAATACCCTGCCACTGCTGACACCCTGTTGTCAGTGGGGGGTGATAGAGTGTCAGCAGTGGCCTGAAGGGAGTTGACGATGCGCCGGTCAAACCGATTGTTCGAGATTATCCAGATATTGCGAGCAGCCAGCCGGCCGATGACGGCGGAGGCGCTGTCGCAAAAACTCGAGGTTTCGACCCGGACGATCTATCGCGACATCGCCGCGCTGCAGATGATGAGCACGCCGATCGAGGGCGAGGCCGGCATCGGCTACATGATGCGCCGGGGCTATGATCTGCCGCCGCTGAATTTCGATCTTGAGGAAATCGAGGCGCTCAGGGTTGGCCTGGCCTTGCTGTCGCGCACCGGAGACAGCGCGTTGCAACGCGCGGCGCACCGGATACACGAGAAAGTCGAGGCGCTGCACGGACCGGCCGACTGGCTGCTGGTGGCGCCGTGGGGCGCTCCTCTGGACGATCCGGCCAAGGGCTGCGTGTCGGTTTCAACCCTGCGCGATGCAATCCGCGGCGAGCAAAAATTGCGGCTCACCTATCATGACGAACAGGGATGCCGGACGGTCAGGACGGTGCGGCCGCTGGCTTTGGTCTACCACCTCGAATGCGTCATGCTGGCATGCTGGTGCGAGCTTCGCAGTGCATTCAGGCATTTCAGGACCGACCGGATCTATGGCTGCGACCTGCTGGACGAGCGCTTTGCCGGGCAGGGCGCCACGCTCAGGGGGTTGTGGCCAGATCAGCACCGGTGGGACCAAACTGTGCCGGAAACAGCGGAACAGATGTGAGCCGGCCGATCATCTGTTTCTGACCAGTCGTGTCACTCTGCTGACGGCGCCGGTGTCAGCATGGCGTCAACAAATCCGGAAATATCGAGGCGCGGCAGTGCCGGTTCGCCGGCCAGTTGCTCAAGGCCGATGAGCGTTGCCAGCAGCAGCGAGGCGCGCGAGCGGGCTTCAGGGCCGGCCAGACCCGCGCCGCGCATCTGCAGGGTCAGGAACGCCAGCCGCTCGGCATCGGCGTCGCGCACCACCTTCTCGACCGCATCGTCGCCGGCAGCCCAATGGCGAATCGCCGCCTCGGTCATCGGCCCGCCATAATCACGTTCAGGCATGGCGAGTACAGTTTCGAAAAGCCGGATGAACAGTTCGCGCGGCGACAGGTCGGCGGAGGTCATCGAGGTGATGACATCACGTGTCGCCATATGTCGCCAATGCTCGACCATCGCCGCCCTGAGTGCCGCCAGATCGGTGAAATGCCAATAGAACGAGCCCTTGGTGACGCCAAGCTCGCGGCAGAGATAATCGACGCGGATGGCCTTCGGGCCGGCGCTGGTGAGTAACCGGAACGCCGCCTTGATCCAGTCTTCGGGGGTGAGGGTGTCCTTGCCTGCCATGACTCACCATACTCGAAGTATTGTGCGGGGCAAGACCGCAATCCCTGCCGACTTGCCAATCGTCCGGCACAAACGCAAAAAAGGCCGGTCTCCCGGCCTTTTCAACTCCGGTGCGAACCGGAAATGCTATTTGCAGCTGGCGATCTGGTTCAGTGCAGCGGTGATGCCCTTGAGCGAGTAGCTGTAGGACGTGTCGGTGCCGCGGCGCGAAACCGCCTTGACCGTCATCGACGAGCCTGCCTTCATCGCCGCCACCAGTTGTGGCTCCTGGGCGGCGTTTTCCACCCATGCCGAACTGCCGCGGGTGAAGAAGGTGAAGTCACGCCCATCCACATTGACGGTTACCTTCGAGGATTCCTGCAAAGGATAGCCCATCATTGCATGCGGCTCATAGCTGACGTTCTGACCCGGACGCTGCGACACCAGAAAAAAGATGTCGCCGTGATCGACATTCGTCGGTGCTGAACTGATCGGTATCGACAGTACGTAGCAGACCTTGCTGCCATTTGAATCATATGAATACGCGCCCCAGGAATCAAACTGCTGGATCCTGGTGGGCGATTGCGCCGCCGCGGCGGCGGTCAATGCGAAAAGCGCCGTCACTGCGGTTGCGATTATCTTCCCAAACATGGCTTCCCTACCGGTTCTTGGTCCTGTGTCACAGCCGAATGGCCGTGACGGTTCCCGCTCGTTACGAGGTGATTGGTTCATTTTGACTTAATCCTGGTTACCAAACCGTCAATGATTCCCTTAACAGGTCAGCAATCTGGTCAGCGGTGTGGCTTGATGTGTCCCTTGCTCACCGTTTGTAACAATGCGAATCCGGCAACAGTTTGACCTTTGATAAATCCTGTGTAGGTGTTGACATGAAAGCGGCGAGGTGGCGACGGGTCGCATCGTGCATGCGGGGTTCTGCGCAGTTAATGTCGAATGACTTGAAAGAGCGGTTTGCCGGTCTCGCCGAGGCGGTCTCTGTCAGGCGGGACCAGGCGGCCTTTGCCGAACTTTTCGATTATTTCGCGCCGCGGCTTAAATCCTATCTGCAGCGGCTCGGCATGTCGCCTTCCCAGGCCGAGGAGATGGTGCAGGACGTGATGATCGTCCTGTGGCACAAGGCGGCGCTGTTCGATCCCGCCAAATCCTCGCTTGCGACCTGGCTGTTCCGGGTTGCGCGCAATCGCCGCATCGATGCGCTGAGACGCGACAAGAGCGGCCTGCTTGATCCGGAGGATCCGGCGTTGCAACCCTCCCGGCCCGAAGCCGCGGATGACATGATCGAAGCCGAGGAACGCGACGAGCGGGTCCGCAAGGCCATGCTCGACCTGCCTGAGGAGCAGGCAATGCTGGTGCGGCAGGCATTTTTCCTGGGCAAATCGCACAGCCAGATCGCCGAAGACACCGGCTTGCCGCTGGGCACGGTCAAATCGCGCATCCGGCTGGCGTTTTCGCGGATGCGGCGCAGTCTGGAAGCCGATGACGGCGAGATGACGCTGCATTAGAACGTCGATGATAGGGGTTATGCCGAAGCCTTGTTGATATCCGGGTTGCTTTCCGGAACCGGATCCTTGTCAGCGGCGAAATTGGCCAGCGACCGGCGCGCCGCGATCCGGTGCGCTTCGGTCATGTTCGAGCGCACCGTGGCAATCGCCAGCGTCAGCACCGCGATATCATCGGAAAATCCGACAAAGGCCAGAATATCGGGAATGGCGTCCACCGGCATGATGAAATAGGCCAGCGCGCCAAGCAGCACGGCTTTTGCCTTGCCCGGCGTCTGCGGATCAAGTGCGCAATAATAAGCGGCCACCAGATCCTCGGCGAACGGGATCTGCCCCGCGGCCTTGCGGAAAGTCCGCCAGAACCCGGCCTGGACCGAGCTTTCATCCGCGCCTTGGCGCGTGCCGCCGGATTTCAGCTCCGGCTCGAGAATTTCGCCTTCGAGAGTGCGCATGCGGTGCCCTCCGGTTGTCGTTGCTTGTCTATATATGGTTCCTGGCGCCACCGGCTTCAATGAGTGCGCCCTTCTCAGTGCTTCGCCTTTACGGCGATGCGGTCCATGGCCGTTGCAAGATCGAAGTCCAATCCGGTCAGTCCGCCTGCGTCATGGGTGGTCAGACGGACGTCGACAGTGCGGTAGACATTGCTCCATTCGGGGTGGTGATCGAGCTTTTCGGCGACCAGCGCGGCGCGGGCCATGAACCCGAAAGCTTCGCTGAAATCGGCGAACCGGAACTGTTTGGTCAACGCGGTTTCGCCGGCGTCGATTTCCCAGGAGGAAACCGCGGCGAGCTTTTCGGCAACGGCCGTGCTATCAAGTTTCTGACGTTTCATGGTGTTCTCCGCAGCCAACAGGGCAGGTTTATGATGGATCTGAAGCTAGCCGATGGTTCAGGCGAGACGCAACTTTCGGTGCTGTTTGTCTGCATGGGCAATATCTGCCGGTCGCCCTTGGCCGAGGGAATTTTCCGTCACAGTCTTGCCGGTGCGGGGCTTTCCGGGCTTGTCACGGTTGATTCGGCGGGTACCGGAAACTGGCATCAGGGCGATGCGCCCGATCCCCGCTCGGTCGAGACGGCGCAAAGCCACGGGATCGATATTTCGGCACAGCGGGCGCGGCAGGTGACGCTTGAGGATTTCGACCGCTTTGATCTGATTGTCGCGATGGACCGGTCAAACGAGGCGACGCTGCGGGCCCGGGCGCCGTTGGCCAAGCAGGCCGGTATCGTGCTGTTTCTGGACCATACCCTCGGCAACCGGGCCGACATTCCCGATCCCTATTACGGCGGTGCCGACGGGTTCGAGGATGTCTATCAACTGCTGCGCGAGGGCTGCACTGCGCTGGTAGTGCGGCTCGGCAGGGAATTGCGCCAGCCGAGCGGATAGGCCTCCTCGACCAGGTAAGGCCCGCCGCCGACCGAATCGCGCGACGACATCACCACGAAACGTCCGACATCGAAGGGCGCGGTGCGGAAATTGCCGCGCGCGCCCAGATATTCCACCACGTCTCCAAGCCGCGCGTTGCGCAGCCGCGCCAGCGATACATGCGGCGAAAACCGGCGCGGATCGGGTCCGAGACCGAGGCGCTGACAGATCCGTTCGATTTCGGCCTGCAGCGCCTTGAGTTCGTTGGACGGTGAGACCCCTGCCCAGATCGAATGCGGCTTCTTGGACCCGAACGAGCCCATGCCCGACAGCGACAGCGAAAACGACGGGCGGTCGATGCGGTCGAAGGCGCTGATCAGTTCATCGGCGGTGGGCCCGTCGATATCTCCGATAAATCGCAAGGTGATGTGATAATTCTCGACATCAATCCAGCGTGCGCCGGGTAGGCCACCACGCAACAGGGAGAGCGACATGGCCGCATCCCGCGGGATTTCGAGAGCGGTAAAAAGCCTTGGCATCGCTGTTTCCCCCGAATCGTCGGATGACCTGAACGAATCACGACACGCGCCCCAGAGCAAGCACGCAGATCGCCTATCTGCTACGACCGGCCTGGCTACCGGGCCTTGATCAGAGCGATGAACTGCTCCGCAACAGGCAGGATGTTCTCCACCATCTTGTTGATTCCCTTGGCATTCGGGTGCATTCCGTCATTCAATTGCAGGCTTGGGTCGCCGGTGACGCCGTCGAGAAAAAAAGGATAAAGCAGGAGGTCATATTTTGCCGCGAGCTCGGAATAGATGGCGTTGAAGGAGGTTTCGTAGTCAGCGCCGAGATTGGGCGGGGCCAGCATGCCGGCCAGCAATACGGCGATGCCGCGCTGCTTGAGCCGCACGATCATGGCCTCGAGATTGTCGCGGGTCTTCTCGGGCGGCAGGCCGCGCAGCGCATCATTGGCTCCGAGTTCGAGAAGCACCGCATCGGTGCCCTCGGGTACCGACCAGTCAATCCGCGCCAGTCCGCCCGACGTGGTTTCGCCGGACACGCCGGAATCGATGATCGAGACGTCGTGTCCGCGCGCCCGCAACGCGGCTTCGAGCCGTGCCGGAAAGCCTTCGTCCGCCTGAAGGTTATAGGCCGCCATCAGGCTGTCGCCGAAACCGACGATCTTGATTTCGTCAGCAGCCGATGTCTGCACGGCGGTGGCGGTCACGCCGAATGTGAGACACAATGCGGCGAGCAAGACCTTAAAACGCATGGGGTAAACCTTTAAAACGCAAGGGTGGGCTCCTAAGTGGTCGAGATCAGACAGTTCATGCCCGATCGCCTCTTCTCCTCCATATAGGATATCCCGCCCGTGTCTCAATCCATTGCCAAACCCATCGTCACATTGCGGCAGGCCAATCTGACACTGGGCAACGGCGCCTCGTCGGTGCATGTGCTCAAGGGCATCGACATCGATATCGCGGCTGGCGAGTCGGTGGGCATCGTCGGACCCTCGGGATCGGGCAAGTCCACGCTTTTAATGGTGGTTGCCGGGCTTGAACGACTTGATTCGGGCGAGGTTGATGTCGCAGGGCAGGCCTTGCACGCGTTGAGCGAGGATGCCGTCGCCGCCGTGCGCGGGCGCTCGATCGGCATCGTGTTTCAGTCGTTTCACCTCATTCCCAACATGACGGCGCTTGAAAATGTTGCCGTACCGCTGGAGCTTGCCGGCAAGGCCAATGCCTTCGAGCGGGCGCGCGAGGAACTGATCGCCGTCGGTCTTGGCGACCGGCTGACGCATTATCCGGGGCAATTGTCGGGCGGCGAACAGCAGCGGGTGGCGATTGCCCGGGCACTGGCGCCAGACCCGGTGCTGATCGTGGCGGATGAGCCGACAGGCAATCTTGACGGCGAAACCGGACGGCAGATTGCCGATCTGCTGTTTGCCAAGCAGGCCGAGCGCGGCGCAACGCTGTTGCTGGTCACCCATGATGTGACGCTGGCCGAGCGGTGCGACCGGCAGATCGCGGTCAGATCGGGCCGGATTGTCGATGAGCACGGCGTTGCCGCCGCGAGCCAGGTGGTCGCCTGATGGCGTCGCATCGGGGGAACGGCCTGCAGATCGGGCTGGCGGCGCGGTTGGCGTTTCGCGAGTTGCGCGGCGGGCTTTCCGGATTCTACATCTTTTTGGCCTGCGTGGCGCTCGGCACCGGCGCGATTGCGGGGGTCAACTCGGTCTCGCAGATGATGACCGGATCGATCGCGTCGGAAGGCAAGACCATTCTGGGCGGCGATATCCGGTTCGAAATCGACAATCGTGACATAGGCGATGCCGAACGCGCCTATATTGAAGGGCTCGGCACTGTTTCGGCCGGCGCCAACATGCGCACCATGGCGCGCAAGCCCGACGGCTCGGACCAGTCGCTTGTCGAACTGCGCGCCGTCGATGACGCCTATCCGCTCTATGGCGGTTTCCAGACCGCGCCGGCGATGCCGATATCGGAGGCGTTTGCCGAGAAAGACGGAGTATATGGCGCTGCGGTCGCGCAGATCCTGCTCGACCGTATCGGACTCGAGGTTGGCGATACGCTGCTTGTCGGACAGGCGGAGTTGCGCATTCGCGGCGTCATTGCCACCGAACCCGATGCGCTGTCGGAAGGTTTCGGCTTCGCGCCGCGGTTGATGCTGTCGCGTCAAGCGCTGGATCGGGCAGGCTTGATCCGGCCGGGCAGCCTGATCGAATACAGCTACCGGGTGCGGCTTGACGGCACCGGCGGAGCCCGCGATCTGGCGGCCTTGCAGGCGCAATCCGTCGAGCGGTTTCCCGATGCCGGCTGGTCTGTTCGCACTAGCCGCAATGCCGCCCCGGCGCTGACCCGCAATATTGAACGATTCTCCCAGTTTCTCACGCTGGTCGGGCTGACGGCGCTGATTGTCGGCGGCGTCGGCATCGCCAATTCGGTGCGCGCCTGGCTTGAGGGCAAGCGCGGTGTCATTGCCACGCTCAAATGCGTTGGAGCGTCGTCAAGACTGGTGGTGGCGATCTATCTCATCCAGGTGATGCTGATCGCCGCCTTCGGCGTGGTGCTGGGTCTGGGTCTGGGCGCGCTGGCGCCGTTCCTGGCCGCGGGGGCGCTGGCTGGCGTCATTCCCGTCGCGGTCACCGCGTCGTTCTACCCGGTGTCGCTGGCAATTGCCGCGGGCTTTGGGTTGCTGACAGCCTTCGCCTTCGCGGTGCTGCCGCTTGGCCGCGCCGGTGAAGTGCCGGCAACGGCGCTTTTCCGCCAGCAGGGGTTCGAGGCGAGCGGGTTGCCGCGCTGGCCCTATCTGCTGACGGCGAGCCTGACGCTGGCGGTCCTGTGCGCCGCTGCGATCTGGTTTGCCGACGACCGCCGCATTGCCGGCGTGTTTGTCGCCGCCGTCATTGTGGCGTTCGCGGTGCTCAGGCTGGTCGGGCATGCGGTGCAGAGCGTCGCCAGGCGCTGGCCCGCCGTCCGCTCGACGCCGCTCAGGCTCGCCATCGGCAATATTCACCGTCCCGGCGCGCTGACCCCGTCGGTGGTGTTGTCGCTGGGGCTGGGGCTGGCGCTTCTGGTGACGTTGGCGCTGATCGATACCAATTTGCGCCGCGAACTGTCGGGCAATCTGCCCGACCGGGCGCCGAACTTCTTTTTCGTCGATATTCAGTCCAGCGAAATCGAGGGGTTTGACCGCATCGTTTCGGGCCTGGCGCCTGACGGCAAGATCATCAAGGTGCCGATGCTGCGGGGACGCATCACCGGGCTCAAGGGCGAACCGGTCAGCAAAGCCAATGTGCCTGCCGCGGCAAGCTGGGTGCTCAGGGGCGACCGCGGCATCACCTATGCGAAGAACCTGCCGGAGAATTCGAGACTGGCGGAAGGCCAGTGGTGGGCGCCGGATTACCAGGGCGAACCGCTGGTGTCGTTCTCCGCCGAGGAAGCCCGTGAAATCGGGCTTGGTGTGGGCGACACCATCACGGTGTCGGTGCTCGGTCGGCCGATCACGGCCAGGATCGCCAATCTGCGTGAAGTGGAGTGGGAATCGCTGTCGATCAATTTCGTCATGGTGTTCTCGCCCAACACCTTCGCCGGCGCGCCGCATTCGTGGATGGCGACACTGACCGATCCGGGCGCCAGTGCTGCGCTGGAGGGCGACATCCTGCGCGCGGTCACGCAAACCTATCCGACGATCACCAGCGTGCGCGTCAAGGATGCGCTCGAACTCGCCGACCAGCTCGTCGGCCAGATCGGCATCGCCATTCGCGCCGCAGCCGTGGTGGCGCTGATTGCCTCGGTGCTGGTGCTGGCCGGGGCGCTGGCCGCGGGCAACCGTTCGCGCATCCATGACGCGGTGGTGCTCAAAACGCTCGGCGCCACGCGGGCGACGCTGATTCGCGCCTATGTCTATGAATACGGCCTGCTCGGGCTTGCCACGGCGCTGTTCGCGCTGGCTTTCGGCGGGGTGGCGTCCTGGTTCGTGGTCACACGAATCATGACGTTGCCGTCCAGGTTCATGCCCGACATCGCGCTGGCGACGCTTGCCGGCGCGCTGGTTGTCACCGTCGGCATCGGCCTGATAGGCACATGGCGGGTTCTCGGTCAAAAGGCCGCACCGGTTTTGCGCGAGCTTTAGGCCGGAAAAGCCGGATTATTAAGCAATTTCGGAGGTTTCCTGTCATCCGGGATGATAGAGGGCCTTGTCGTGGCCACAGTTAATCCTCATATTAGGCGCAGGCATGCTGGAGCCCCGCAGCGGCGCCTGGGTCTTTGAGCCCGACACCGTAAACAACACCGGGGCTTATAAAGAGGAAAACATGGCTGACTTTCGCAATTCGAATGTCCGCGTAGCACCGGGCGTCCACGCTGGCGCAGATATTGATGCAGGCCTTCGCGCCTACATGCTGCGCGTTTACAACCTGATGGCAATGGGACTCGGCATTACCGGTGTCGCTGCCTATGCAATCGCACTGTTTGCAACCACCAATGACCCCGCTGCGGCTGTGGCGACACTGGGCAATGGCAAGATGCTGACCGGCCTCGGCGCGGCGCTCTACGGCTCCCCGCTCAAGTGGGTTGTCATGCTGGCACCGCTCGGGATGGTGTTCTTCCTGAGCGCCCGCATCGAGAAAATGAGCGTTTCCGCCGCGCAGACCACCTTCTGGGTGTTTGCAGCGCTGATGGGCGTGTCGCTGTCGTCGATCTTCCTGGTCTACACCGGTGCATCGATCACGCAGACCTTCTTCGTGACCGCCGCCTCGTTCGGTGCATTGTCGCTTTATGGCTACACCACCAAGAAGGACCTGTCGGCGATGGGCTCGTTCCTGATGATGGGTCTGTTTGGTCTGATCATCGCAATGGTGGTCAACATCTTCCTGCAGTCGAGCGCGCTGCAGTTCGCCATTTCGGCGATCGGCGTGCTGATCTTCGCCGGCCTCACCGCCTACGACACGCAGCAGATCAAGGAGATGTATTACGAGAGCGACAGTCACGATACGGCTGGCCGCAAGGCCATCATGGGCGCGCTGCGTCTGTATCTCGACTTCATCAACCTGTTCATGTTCCTGCTGCACTTCCTGGGCAACCGCGAATAGTCGCAACGGAGCAGAGTTTGAAAAAGGCGGTCTTCGGGCCGCCTTTTTTGTTGGCCGGGGTTGTTCAGGGCGCTACACCATTTGCCGAGCCCTCATGATGTGGATCCAGCGCCGATGATCATCCGCGACGCAACGCCAGCCGACCTGCCCGAAATCACTCCGATCTATGCCGACAGCGTGCAAAACGGCGTGGCGAGCTATGAACTGATAACGCCCGACGCGGCCGAGATGGGGCGGCGGATGACGGCGATTACCGGCAATGGCTATCCCTATCTGATTGCCATCTCAGATGAGGGCGCGGTGCTGGGCTACGCCTATGCCTCGGCGTTCCGCACCCGGCCGGCCTATCGCTGGCTGGTGGAGGATTCGATTTATCTCGCGCCGGAGACTCGCGGCAAAGGCGTTGGACGGGCATTGCTCGAAGCCTTGATTGCGCAGTGCGAGAGGCTGGGCTTTCGTCAGATGGTGGCGGTGATCGGCGGCGCCCACCCGGCCTCCATCGCCGTGCACCAGAAGGCAGGCTTTACCAGCTGCGGGATGATCACCGGGTCCGGCCACAAGCATGGCCGCTGGCTCGATACGGTGTTCATGCAAAGACCGCTCGGGGAGGGCAAGGCCACCGATCCGGATCCGGCAGTCTATCCGGGCACGCTGTTCATGGGCTGACAGGGATGGCGGCGGCTGGCTTTTGTAGCGCTACCGCACCAGGCGCGGGGCCTTGTCGAAATATTTCAGCACGGTTTCCAGCTCATGGCCGCGCTTGAGCACCAGACCGGCGGCCGAAATGATGGCGAAGGCGCCTTGCTTGCGGGCCCGGGAGGGGTCTTTTTCAATGCGATAAAGCGGTACTTCGCTGGTGCGGCGGAAGGCGGAAAACACCGCCCGGTCGCGCAAGTGGTCGATGGCGTAGTCACGCCAATGACCTTCGGCGACCATCCTGCTGTAAACCTGCAGGATGCGATCGAGTTCCCGGCGCCGGAATGTCACCGGTTCGGGTGTGTTGCGGCGGCGGAGTTCAGCCAGGTCAATGGTTGCTGAACGGGCGCCCGCGCCCCGGTTCGCCGACGAATCCGAGCCGTCAGCCATTATTCGGACTGCAAATCATTGCTCATCGCGCCAGTGTGCCTGACACCGTCGCAAATTCAAGCATTGAAGCTGCTTTTTGTGCGATCCGATGCGCTTGCGTCGCGAACTCGTCATCACGAAACCCTACATGTCGTCGCTGTTGTTTACCCGGATGCGGCCAAAAACCGCTGCCGGGCATAATTGGGCCGCATTTCAGCCAAATCCCCGCCCGATTTGGCGTCAATCCTGCTGGCGTTGCCTCAGACGGTTCGAACCGGGGATCTCGAATTACAAGCCCCCCAGCCCCCCTCGGGGTCCCCGGAACGGATCATACTGTATCAGGCCGTTCCCGCGCCCTCATGCCTGAGGCAACCCCAGATACTGGACCGGCTTCGCGCCGGTCTTTTTTTTGCCCTGTGGCCGGAGCAGCATCCTATCGGCGGCACAATGATCTAGATCGACGTTTTCGGTCCGATCATCGCCGCGCCGAGGATCCGGCCCGGGGCTCCGTTCTCGTCCACCACCTGCAGCAGGATGGCACAGCCGCGCCCGGGGTGTGAGGACATCACCGAAGTGGGCAGCTTCAGGTTTACCGCCTCGCCGCTCCACATGCCGATGGTCTCCATATCGCGTACACTGTGATAATAGGTGATGGCGCGCCCGGCATTTTCACCTCTCTTGATATCAACCGTGGTGATGTCGTCGAAATACACTGCCACTATGTTGGCCTTGCCGACGCCCTTTCCGACCGCGATGCTCAGCCCATCCGCATCCCGGATGATGCTGACATCGACCGTCAGGCCGGCGCCTTCGGCAGCGAGTGTGGTCACCAGGGAGTCGATCGCGGCACCGTCCGCGCCGTTGGTGTGATCGCGCCCGTTGACGACGGCCTGGGGCGTGTAGACATTCTTGCGCCCGAGCGTGCTGGCATAGCCGTATTGCCGCTCCGTGCTTGCCCGGCTCGACAGGGTGTCGACCCAACCCAGATAATTCCAGTAATCGATATGGTAGCTCAGCGTCAGAACCTCGCCGGCCTCATCCAGGCGCGCCAGCTCCGCGTCGGCGGGCGGGCAGGAAGAACACGCCTGGCTGGTGAACAATTCAACCACGCCGGTGAAATTGCCGGCCCGCACGGCTCCCGAATCCGCCAGCCACATCACTCCGGTCAGGATGGGAAGGGCAAGGGCAAAACAGCATGCACGTAGGGACATGGGCGGGATCCGTTTCGGCAAGGGTGAATTTCCAGCGGAACGAGTATGGTTTTACCTTGGAGTGGCCCACACGGCCAAATCACGTTGCGGTGAGAGGCCCCGAACGAGAAACGCCGGGGCAGTGCCCCGGCGTTCAGAGTTGTCAGACCGGCTGATGCTTATGCAGCCAGATCGCGCAGAACTGTCTGCAGGATGCCGCCGTTCTTGAGGTAGCCCAGTTCATCGAGCGTATCGACGCGGCAGATCAGCGGCACATCCTTGACCGTGCCATCGGCAAAGGTGACCTTCGCAACCTTCTTCTCACCCGGCTGGATATTGGCCAGCCCTTCGATCGAAACCGTCTCGTCGCCCTTCAGGCCAAGGCTTTCCCAGGAGGTGCCGTCCTCGAAGACAAACGGGATCACGCCCATGCCGACCAGGTTGGAGCGGTGAATACGCTCGTAGGACTGGGCGATAACGGCGCGGACGCCGAGCAGGTTGGTGCCCTTGGCAGCCCAGTCACGCGACGAACCATTGCCGTATTCGGCGCCGGCGAAGACGACCAGCGGCACGCCTTCGGCCTTGTACTGCATGGCCGCATCGAAGATCGAGACTTCCTCGCGGGACGGGTAGTGGAAGGTGTAGCCGCCTTCGCGCCCGTTCGGTCCGAGCATGTGGTTGCGCAGCCGGATGTTGGCGAAGGTGCCGCGCATCATGACTTCGTGGTTGCCACGGCGTGTGCCGTACTGGTTGAAGTCCATCACGCCGACGCCGTGATCCATCAGGTAGCTGCCAGCCGGAGACTGCGCCTTGATCGAGCCCGCGGGCGAGATGTGGTCGGTGGTGATCTTGTCACCGAACAGACCCAGCACGCGCGCGCCGGCGATGTCGGAAATGCCGGCGCCGGTCTTGCCCATGCCCTCGAAATAGGGCGGGTTCTGCACATAGGTCGAATTGTCGTCCCAGGCGTAGGTCTGGCTTGTCGGCACTTCGACCGCCTGCCAGTTCTCGTCACCCTTGAACACGTCGGCGTATTTGGCCGCGTAGAGTGCGCGGGTGACGTATTTCATGATGAATTCCTGGATCTCCTGGCTGGAGGGCCAGATATCCTTGAGGAACACCGGGTTGCCGTCCTGGTCATCGCCGATCGGCTCGACAGTCAGATCCTTCTGCACCGAACCTGCCAGCGCATAGGCCACCACCAGCGGCGGTGAAGCCAGGTAGTTGGCCTGCACGTCAGGCGAAATGCGGCCTTCGAAGTTGCGGTTGCCCGAGAGCACGCCGGCGGCGATCAGGCCCTTGTCGTTGATGGTCTTGGAGACCGGTGCGGGCAGCGGGCCGGAGTTGCCGATGCAGGTGGTGCAGCCGAAGCCGACCAGGTTGAAGCCGAGCGCATCAAGATCGTCCTGCAGGCCGGACTTGGCCAGATACTCGGCCACCACCTGGCTACCGGGCGCCAGCGAGGTTTTCACCCAGGGCTTGGTCTTCAGGCCCTTGGCCAGCGCGTTGCGGGCCAAGAGGCCTGCGCCGATCAGCACGCTCGGGTTGGAGGTGTTGGTGCACGACGTGATCGCGGCAATGGCGACGTCGCCATGACCCAGATCGTAATCCTCGCCCTCGACCTGGTAGCGGTTGGTAAGCTGACCGGGCTTCTTGTATTCGTCTTCCAGCGACTTGGCGAAACCGGCGGCGATGCCTTCGAGCGGAATCCGGCCTTCCGGACGCTTCGGACCGGCCATCGACGGCACGACCGAGCCGAGGTCGAGATCCAGCGTGTCGGTGAACACCGGGTCGGCTGCCGCGGTTTCGCGCCACATGCCTTGCGCCTTGGAATAGGCTTCAACCAGCTTGATGCGGTTTTCTTCGCGGCCCGACATGGTCAGGTACTTGATGGTTTCGCCATCAACCGGGAAGAAGCCGCAAGTTGCGCCGTATTCAGGGCCCATGTTGCCGATGGTGGCGCGGTCGGCCAGCGTCATCGAATCGAGGCCGGGGCCGAAGAATTCGACGAACTTGGAGACCACGCCCTTCTTGCGCAGCATCTGCACCACGGTCAGCACCAGGTCGGTGGCAGTAACGCCTTCCTTGAGCGCGCCGGTGAGGCGGAAGCCGATGACTTCCGGCAGCAGCATGGAAATCGGCTGGCCGAGCATGGCGGCTTCGGCCTCGATGCCGCCGACGCCCCAGCCCAGAACGCCCAGGCCGTTGATCATGGTGGTGTGGCTGTCTGTACCGACGCAGGTGTCGGGATAGGCGGTGACTTCACCGTCTTCATCCTTGGTCCACACGGTCTGGCCGAGATATTCAAGGTTGACCTGATGGCAGATGCCGGTGCCGGGCGGCACGACGCGGAAGTTCTTGAAGGCCTGCTGACCCCACTTCAAAAAGCGGTAACGCTCGCCATTGCGCTCGTATTCCTGCTCGACATTGTGCGCCAGCGCCTGCGGCGTGCCGAATTCATCGACGATGACCGAGTGGTCGATGACCAGATCGACCGGCACCAGCGGATTGATCTTCTGCGGGTCGCCACCAAGCGACACCATGGCGTCGCGCATGGCCGCCAGGTCAACCACGGCGGGAACGCCGGTGAAATCCTGCATCAGCACGCGCGCCGGGCGGTAGGCAATCTCGCTTCCGGCGGTGCCCTTGTCGGTCAGCCAGGCGGCAACGGCGAGGATGTCTTGCTTCTTCACCGTGCCTCCGTCTTCATTGCGCAGCAGGTTCTCGAGAATGACTTTCATCGAGAATGGAAGTGACGCAATGCCGGTCAGGCCGTTCTTCTCGGCCTCCACGAGGCTGTAATAGACATATTCGGTGCCCTCGACATTGAGGACGGAACGGCAGTTGAAGCTGTCGAGTGATTTGGCCACAGGCAACCCGCTTTCATCAGTTCAGCCGAGTTTCAAGGCGAACACCTTACACGCTCAAGCGTGGAAAAGGATGCGGGTACGGTCATTTCCGCCGTCCGCCCGTGACGCCGGGTATGACGTCATGTTCGGCGCTTTATGGAATTCACGCCGACCGCTGGCGTGGTTGCGGGGGTTATAGATAATTTCGTAAGAACGTGCCAGATCAACCAACGGCTCATTTGAAACTTTTTTTGGGCTGCATGTTTTGACGGTACCGCTGCCTTGATCGGCGGGCCGGAGCGGGGACTGAATGCAGGCGGTAGCCACCAACCTTGCGGGACGACGCGGCGACAGCGTCTTGTTCGAAGACGTCTCGTTTACGCTGGGCCGCGGCCAGGCGCTGGTTGTTACCGGTCCCAACGGGGCGGGCAAATCCACCTTGCTGAGAATACTGGCGGGACTGCTGGCCGCCGATCGCGGAAGGTTTTCGCTCACCGGGGATGACGGGGCGGACATGCCGGTCAGCGAGTTCGGCCATTATCTGGGCCATCGCAACGCCATGAAGCGGGAACTCGGGGTTTCGGAAAACCTCGAATTCTGGAAGCAGTTTCAAAAACCCGAAAGCGGCACAGGCCTGTCGATCGATGCGGCGATCGACGCCGTCGGGCTTGCCGGCGTGGCGCATCTTCCCTTCGGCTATCTCTCGGCCGGGCAGCAGCGGCGGATCGCGCTGGCGCGGCTGCTGGTCAGCGCAAGGCCGTTGTGGCTGCTTGACGAACCCACCGCGGCGCTCGACAAGCGCTCCGACCAGCTGTTCGCCGATCTGGTGCGCGATCATCTCTCCCGGGGCGGGATGGCGATTGCGGCGACTCACCAGCCGCTGGGTCTTGAAAATGTCCGGTCGCTGGAACTGTCGGGCGTTCACCGGGCGGCGTCAGCGTCAAGCGGGTCCTGGTCATGATGGCGCTGCTCAAGCGCGATCTGGCGATCGCCACCCGCTCCGGCGGCGCCGCAATGCTGGGTGTGCTGTTCTTTCTTGCCGTTGTGGCGGTGATTCCGTTCGGCATCGGGCCCGATCTCAATCTCTTGTCGCGGATCGGCCCGGCGATCCTGTGGATCGGCGCTCTGCTGGCTTCGCTTCTGGGGCTGGACCGGCTGTTTCAGGCCGACCGGGAAGACGGCTCGCTCGATATGCTGGTGATGCAGGACTGGCTCTCGCTGGTGCTCACGGTCTTCGTCAAAAGCCTGGCGCATTGGCTCGCCACCGGGTTGCCTCTGGTGCTGGCGGCCCCGCTTCTGGGGCTGTTGATGAACATGAGCGCGTTATCGACCGGGGCGGTGATGTTGACGCTGCTCGCGGGCACGCCGGCGATTTCCTTCATCGGCGCGGTCGGTGCGGCCATCGCCGTCGGCTTGCCGCGCGGCGGGCTGCTGGTGTCGATCCTGATCCTGCCATTGGCGATCCCGATCCTGATCTTTGGGGTCAGCGCATCCTACGCGGCGGTGGTTGACCCTGATCCGTTTCTCCCGCCATTCATGATCCTGTCGGCAATCGCGCTGTTTTTCGCAGCGCTCGGGCCGGTTGCGGCCGCAGCCGCGCTCAAGGGAGCGTCCGATTGATTTGTCGCATTGAAACCGGACGCGGCAAGCATTAGAAAAAGGCCATGAGTGACACCACCATCTCCCAGGGCTGGTTTGCCAGCCTCGCCAACCCAACGCGATTTCTCGCCCTTTCCGGGCGGGTGCTGCCTTATCTCGCCGTCGCCGCGGTGATAAGTTCGCTGCTCGGGCTGTATATGTCCTTCGCGGCGCCGCAGGATTACCAGCAGGGCATCACGGTCAGGATCATGTTTATCCATGTGCCGGCGGCCTGGCTGGCGATGATGTGCTATTCGGTGATGGCGGTCGCCTCGGTCGGCACGCTGGTCTGGCGGCATCCGCTGGCCGATGTCGCGGCCAAATCGGCGCTGCCCATCGGCGCCGCCTTCACCTTCCTGTCGCTGCTCACCGGCTCGCTGTGGGGCCGGCCGATGTGGGGAACCTGGTGGGTGTGGGATGCGCGGCTGACCTCGGTGTTCGTGCTGTTTTTGATGTATCTGGGGCTGATGGCGCTGCACAAGGCGATGGACGACCCGATCCGCGCCGCCCGTCCCGCCGCGGTGTTGACGCTGGTGGGCTTCATCAACATCCCGATCATCAAGTTCTCGGTCGAATGGTGGAATACGCTGCACCAGCCGGCCAGCGTGATGCGGCTTGATGGTCCGACCATTCACGCCTCGATGCTCTATCCGCTGCTGGTGATGGCGGTGGCCTACACGCTGATCTTCTTCACGCTGCATCTGATGGCGATGCGCAACGAGATCTGGCGGCGGCGGGTGCAGACGATGCGGCGTCAGGCGGCGCAGTCGATCGGCGCCGGCGAGGCGCGCGGATGATGAGCCACGAAGCTTTCGTTTTTCTGTCCTACGCAGCCACGGCCCTGATCCTTGCCGGATTGCTGCTGGTGATCCTGCTTGACGGACGCGCCCGCAAACGCGAACTGGCCGAGCTTGAGGCACAAGGCGTGCGGCGGCGGTCCCAACCATCAGGCGGTTCGAAATCATGACTTCACATGTCAATAGCGAGGAGCTGCCGCGGCGTTCGCGCCGTCGGCGAATGCTGATCGCATTCCTGCCGCTGGTGCTGTTCATCGCGCTGGCGGGCGTGTTTCTCTATCAGCTCGGCTCCGGCAAGGACGCCAGCGAAATTCCCTCGGTGCTGATCGGCACCAAGGCGCCGACGCTGGCATTGCCGCCGCTTGAAGGCCTCAGCGCGAACGGCACTCCGGTACCGGCGCTGACCGACGCGGCAATCAAGGGCAAGCTGGCGCTGGTCAATGTCTGGGCATCCTGGTGCGTGCCGTGCCGGCAGGAGCATCCGGTGCTGCTCGAACTGTCGCGCGATCCGCGGATCACGCTGGTCGGCATCAACTACAAGGACAAGAACGACAACGCGCTCAAGTTCCTGGCCGAGCTGGGCAATCCGTTTGCCGCGGTCGGCATTGATCCGCAAGGCAAGTCGGCAATCGACTGGGGCGTTTACGGTATTCCCGAAACCTATCTGGTGGCGCCTGACGGCACCATCCTGTTCAAGCAGATCGGTCCGTTCACCACCAGAAGCCTGCGTGACAAGCTGTTGCCGGCGATTGAGAAGGCCGTGACGCCTTCAAGCTGACGGTTTTTTGCAGCGTTGCTCCGCACCGGTCTCGCCGCGAGCCGGTCGTGGCGCTATCTTGTCCGCTATGAGCACAGAAAAACAGTTCGACCGCCTGATCCCCGCCGGCGACACCCATGAACGCGATGTCTGCCGCAGCTGTGGCTTCGTCAACTACCAGAACCCGCGTATTGTTGTCGGATCGGTGGTCCGCCACCAAGGTCAGGTGCTGCTTTGCCGCCGCGCCATCGAGCCGCGCCGCGGCTTCTGGACCGTGCCGGCCGGCTATCTCGAACTGGGTGAAACACCTGAGGACGGCGCCCGGCGCGAGGCCCGCGAGGAGGCGCTGGCCGATCTGAAGCTTGGCGACTTGCTGGCGATCTATTCGGTGCCGCATCTGAGCCAGGTGCAACTGATCTGGCGCGCCGAACTGATCGACCCCGGCGCCGGAGCCGCCCTGTTCGGCATCGGCGAGGAAAGCCTCGAAGTCGAGCTGTTCGACTGGGATGCGCTACCGGTCGATGAGATCGCCTTTCCCACCGTGCACTGGATGCTTGGCCACGAGCGCGAAGTGATGGCGAAGGGGTATTCCGGGCCGTTCGGCAATGCGGGGTGAGCCCGCCTGTACCCTCATCGTCTTTCAACAATGCTTGCAGCGCGGATAAATGCGGCAAGCTCTGATTATCAACGTGGTCGTTTTGGCAGTTTTTTCGCTTCCCTGGCTAGAGCGGCAATCTGCTCATCGACCTCCTGCTGCCGTTCTAGCTTCCGCTGCGCATCGAATTTTTCATACTGTTGATCTGCGCGCGCCTTTGCGTCTGACGCGCTGATCTGTCCGCCTGTGCGCAGAACCGATCGCCCCAACTGCTGCAATTGCTGCTCCAGAAGGTTGTGAGCATCCTGCATCACCACAAGCCTGCCCATGTCGAGCTGGTCGTCGAAAATGTCGAGCAGGATGTTGGTGAGACGGTTGAGTTCCTTGATTTCCGCCTCGGCCAGATAGTTCTTTGAAATGCCAGCATCGACCTTGCGAATGTTGTCATTTGGCCAACTCTGCAGTCCCATGTTTTTCGCGGTATGATCGGCTCTGGATGCGATGATTTCTGCCGGTGTGTGCGACGTGACCGCATAGACAAGCTTGGCTTGTGTCTTCTGGTAAAACTCCCGCGCAACCTCGGTGGTGCCATCATAATCCTGGCACATGGCGCAGATCTGGCGAAGCTCGCGGTAAACATTGGCCTCATCGGCGCGAATATCTCGGATAATCTCACGGAGTTCGGCAATCCTGTCAGCATTGCCGGGCTGCTTGAGCCGGGGGGAATCAACGACGAACCCCTTTTTGGCGAACTGGACAAGAATGCCCGTAGCCCAACGACGAAACAGTGTGGCTTGCGCGGATGAAACCCGGTAGCCAACGGAGATCACCATGTCGAGGTTGTAAAATGCGACCGGCCTACCCACACTTTTGTGCACTTTCTGCACAGAAGTCTCTTCGTCCAGTTCGCCTTCTTCAATGACATTGTTGATGTGACGCGTAATGCTGGTGCGATCCCGTCCAAATAGATCTGCAATCTGAGCCTGCGTCATCCAGAGGGTTTCACCCTCGTAACGGATATCGAGCTTCAGCCCCTTGTCCGAGCCATAGACCAGAAACCGGTCGCCGGTTTCAACGTCTTGGATCAGGTGGACCGGTTCATCCCTATCATCGCTCATGCAATATCCAACTCCCCTGCAGTGGGAACAGTATGGCAACATAGGGTTGTTTTCCATCCCCGGTTCTGAGCCAGCTGGTACTAAAAACTTAGCTATGTCGCTAACTGTCTCTTGACGACCGCCGGTGTCCGCGATAGTTAGCGTTATGGCTAAGCATGATATCGATCTCTCGGACCTGTTTCACGCGCTGGCGGATCCGACCCGGCGCTCGATCCTGACGCGACTGGCAGAGGGACCTGCGCCGGTCACCGAACTGGCTGACCCCACAGGATTGCGGCTACCCACGGTGATGCGGCACCTTTCGGTGCTGGAGGAAGCGGGGCTGATCGCGACGTCGAAGGATGGACGCGTGCGCACATGTGCCATCGTGCCGGAGGCGCTGGCGCCGATGCAAACATGGCTCGATGAACAGCGCGCCATCTGGGAATCCAGGCTCGACAGACTGGACGCCTATGTCAAGACAGTGATGAAGGAGCGAGAGCAATGAAACTGGAACTGGATCCGGCCACGGACATGAGCTTCACCCGCACGCTGGCCGTGCCGCGGCAACTGATATGGGAGTGCTGGACGGAGCCGAAGCACATCCCGCATTTCTTCATTCCCGCGCCCCACAAGGTGACCTCGGTGGAGATCGATCTGCGGGTTGGCGGGAGGTTTAACACCACCTTCGACGTCGAGGGAAACATCATGGAAAATCTCGGCGTCTATCTCGAGGTGGTGCCGGGGGAGAAACTGGTGTTCACCGACAGCTACACCGAAGGCTGGAAACCCGCACCTGAACCGTTCATGACCGCGATCCTGCTTCTGGCGGACACGCCCGAGGGCGGCACCTCCTACACGGCGATTGCCCGCCACCGCAATCCTGATGCGCGAAAGACGCACGAGGATATGGGTTTCTTCGATGGCTGGGGAACCGTGGTGACGCAACTGGAAACCTATGCAAAAGGACTTTTGCCATGAGCGGCCGTTTTGCGACGCTGACATTTGAGCGTCGGCTGGCTGCTCCCGTGGCCATCGTCTGGGAAGCCTGGACAGCACCTGCTGCGCGAGCGCTATGGGCAGCGCCGGCACCCTCGGTCACGGTTGAATTCCTTGAGGCTGATACCCGTGTTGGCGGGCGCGAAGTCTCGCTGTGCAAGGTGGAAGGGCATCCCGACACGCGGTGTGAGGCCGGATGGCTGGAATTGCAGCCCCTTGTGTGCAGTGTGAACTACGAGGTGATCTCATCCGAAGGGGTCACGCAATCGGCGGCATTGGTAACGGCGGATTTCACAAACGCGGGCGAGGGAAGCCGGGTGGTGGTGACCGTGCAACTTTCTTCGCTGGCCGGGAACATGGAGGCCGGCTACCGCGAGGGCTTCGGCGCGGGGCTGGACAATCTGGCGGATGTGGCCGAGCGGACCATGGTGCTCAGCCGCGTGATCAAGGCGCCGCGCGATATCGTCTGGGGCGCCTGGCTCAACCCCGAATCCCTGCCCGAATGGTGGGGGCCGGACGGGTTCTCCTGCAGGACGAAGCGGATCGACCTGCGCGAAGGCGGCGACTGGGTCTTCGACATGATCGGGCCGGATGGCACGGTCTTCCCCAATCACCACCGGTATGGTGATGTCAAAACAGAAGACAGGATCAGCTATACGCTGCTGTGGGGCGAGAACGGACCCAAGCATGCCGATGCCTGGGTGTCTTTCGAGGACCAGGACGGGGCAACGAAAGTCACCCTGGGCATGGTGTTCAGCACGGCAGCCGAATTTCAGGAGGCCAAGGGCTTTGGCGCGGTGGAACTGGGCCTGCAAACGCTGGGCAAGCTGGCGCGCAGTGTCGGCGCGGCGTAACACCGCCGCGACCGGTTGCTGCGGTCAGGACCGTCCGAGCGGCGGCTGTCGAAACATGAACGGGCCATCCGGCAGTTGCGCGAAAGCTGTCTATCGGGCCAGATGCCCGGCTTACAGCCTGGACCAACAGCGGCAGACGCTGAAAGCCTATGGTGCAAAAGCTGCGCTCACGCCGCGAAAGAAGATGCGCGAAGGTCCAGTGTTGATGGAAATTCGCAATCGATACCGCCGCCGTTGCGCTTGGCGCGGTACGAGGCTTTGTCCGCAATTGCCATCATATGTTCAAGTTTTGCAGAGCCGGAGAGCGCCATCGTGTAGCCCAGGCTGATGCCAATGGTGATCTCTTCACCGGCAACCCGGTACGGCAAGCTGAGAACATTCACGATGTTTCTGGCCAAGAGGTCAGCTTCAACGGGATGCCTGACAACTGGTTGGAGAATGGCAAATTCATCGCCTCCAACGCGCACGGCGATATTCGGCTGGTGCATGTTCTCCCTGAGCCTCATTCCAATGCTCGCCAACAATTCATCCCCGACCGCGTGACCAAAACGGTCATTGACGGCCTTGAAGCCGTCAAGATCGAAGCAATGCACGCAAATCAGGCTGTCTTCAATGTGCCCAAGAGCGTCGAAAGCCTCACCGAGCGCTGTGCGATTGCGAAGTCCTGTCAACGGATCGTGGCGTGCCTGATGCTCCATTTCCAGACGCAGGCAGATTTGCCTGGTGGCAGTGCGGTAGACATGCAGGACGCTTTGCATCGCCGCCACCAGGAACCCCGCAAAAACCGTCGCCAGTATCCAGTGGGCCGTATCGCCGTAGAGCAGGGCGGAAATCGTTGTCGGTATTCCTGCAATCAGGATCGCGGTCGCGGCAATGAATGGCCGAACTGATATGCGGATTGCCACACCGGCGGAATATCCAAAGATCAGCGCTGTCGCCAGAATGTGCACTGACAGGTCGCGATAGGTGAACGCCGCAGTTGCCAGCAAACCAATAGAGGCGGCGATGATGAAGGTGAGCAGCCCGTGCGCCATCTCCCAGCGGGCGGCCTCATCAACGGTTGCGTGCTTCGTCGCGTTCGAGCGGCGGTGGGCCACTGTCACGACAATCTTGGCAAGCGAGGCAACGCTTCCGCTGATGGTGGCCAGCATGAGTTCAGTGCCGCCGAGGCTGTCATATGCAAACAGGCCGAACGCAAGGATTGTCAGGCCCATGATCGTCGTCGGGGAAATCGTCGAGGTAAGTTCCGATACCAGCGTCTTGAACACTTCATCGGTCTCTCGGTAACGCACATCAATCCCCTCGTTCACAGGATTGACGTCCTGCAGCTTCAGACATCTTGTAGGCAGGGGCTTAATTTTTTGTCAGTTCGCACAGCAAAGAAAGTGTGAATCTGGTGTTCTGTGTGTGCGAGAATGCTTGCGCGGAGCAAATTTTCAATCAGTCTGTGACGCCTACCGCTTAGCCTCTTCCGCAGCTTCCTCCACTAGCGCATGGCGCTGCATCAGCGGCAGTTGCATCAGCGTGAAGACGATCGACAGCGGCATGTTGCCCCAGACCTTGAAGGCGATCCAGAAGTTGGTGGAGAAATTGCGCCAGATGATTTCATTGATGAGCGCCATGACCAGGAAGAACAGGCCCCAGCGCCAGGTCAGCTTGCGCCAGCCCTCGGCGTCGAGCCGGAAGGCGGAATCAAACACATAGCCGAGCAGCGATTTGCCGAACAGCAGACCGCCGAGCAGGATAGCGCCGAACAGGGTGTTGATGATGGTCGGCTTCAGCTTGATGAAGGTCTCGTCCTGCAGCCACAGTGTCAGCGCGCCGAAGATCAGAACGATCACGCCCGACAGCAGCGGCATGATCGGCAAGGTCCGGGTCAGCATCCAGGACGCCGTCAGCGCAATCGCGGTGGCGATCATGAAGCAGGCGGTGCCGACAAAGATCGGACCGCCGATGTCGGCCAGGAACGGCACCCGCTCGGCAATCCAGGCGCCGCGCGCATTGGCGAAGAAGAACACCATCAACGGCCCCAGCTCCAGCGTCATCTTGAGCAGCGGATTGATGTGCTTGCGCCCCGGCGCGTTGGGATCGGTTTCGAAAACATGCACCTCGTGATCGCCGGTTGCGGGATCAATCGGACGCTGCTTGGTGCGGTTGTGGTCGCTCACTTTGGTTCTCCGGCGATTGCCGAGGCGAAATCCGCCGCCTCAAAAGGTTCGAGATCGTCGACGCCTTCGCCGACACCGACGAAATACACCGGCAATTTGTGTTTGGCGGCGATGGCGACAAGAATGCCGCCGCGCGCGGTGCCGTCAAGCTTGGTCATCACCAGGCCGTTGACGCCGGCGACATTGCGGAAGATCTCGACCTGGTTGAGCGCGTTCTGGCCGGTGGTCGCATCCAGCGTCTGCAGCACGGTGTGCGGCGCTTCGGGATCGAGCTTGGTGATGACACGGACCACCTTGGCCAGCTCGTCCATCAGTTCGGTGCGGTTTTGCAGCCGTCCGGCGGTGTCGATGATCAGCACGTCGGCGCCATCTGCGCGGGCGGTCTCGAAGGCTTCATAGGCAAGGCCGGCGGCATCGGCGCCGAGCTTGGTCGAGACCACTTTCGAACCGGTGCGCTCGCCCCAGATCTTGAGCTGCTCGATGGCGGCTGCACGGAATGTGTCGCCCGCGGCAAGCGTCACTTTCAACCCGCCCGAACTCAGCTTGGCGGCGAGCTTGCCGATGGTGGTGGTCTTGCCGGTGCCGTTGACGCCGACGACCAGGATCACATGCGGCTTGTGGCTCAGATCCAGCTCCAGCGGTTTGGCCACCGGGCCCAGCACGCGTGTGATTTCCTCGGCCATCACTTTCTGGACTTCGGCCGGCGAAATGTCCTTGCCGTAGCGCGAGGCTGACAGCGCATCGGTGATCCGCATCGCGGTCTCGACGCCGAGATCGGCCTGCAACAGCACGTCTTCAAGGTCCTGCAGGGTTTCTTCATCGAGCTTGCGCTTGGTGAAGATGCCGGTGATCTGGCCGGTGAGCTGGCCCGAAGTGCGCGACAGGCCCTTGCGCAGGCGGCTCCACCAGTTGCCCTGTTCCTGTTCCACAGTTTCGGGTGCCGCAGCGGGCTCCGCCCTTGACACCGTGTCGCGAACAACCAGCTTTCG
>TARA_R110002020_G_scaffold67179_9_pt1 | contig 42481 bp, 37 predicted proteins | sample TARA_R110002020 | Tara Oceans TARA_R110002020 (sample SAMEA4396489) | marine metagenome | biome: Westerlies Biome; feature: [MES] marine water layer (ENVO:01000295) within the mesopelagic zone...; material: water (ENVO:00002006), including particulate matter (ENVO:01000060) such... | reverse complement strand
CGCACAAGCCGAGCCGAATGTGCGCGCCACGGTGCAGGAGATTTACGAGGGGCTGGAGGTGTATTCGCAATCGGCTTGGCCTTCGCTGAAGTTCGATGTGATGGCGGTCAACGACATTGCCGCGCCGTTTCTGGGCGCAGGGTTTTATTACAAGACCTTCATGTGGCCCAAAGCGTTCTGGGAAAAACTCTATGAACCGGTAATCCGTCGGGCTGCGGGCTTGGGGGCGCTGAGCGGGCAGGCCAACAGGGATGTCTATGACCGCGCGTTTGCGTTTTGTGATCTGCTGGTGATCGGCGCGGGGCCGTCAGGGTTGATGGCTGCGCGCGTAGCGGCTGAGGCCGGGCTCGACGTGATCCTGTGTGACGAGGACAGCATCATGGGTGGCCGCCTGCTGGCCGAGGTCGAGGATGTGGGCGGCAGGGCTGGCGCTGACTGGGCAGCGGCGCAAGTGACCGCACTGGCGGCGATGCCGAATGTCCGGCTTATGACGCGCACCACGGTAACGGGCGCATATGACGGTGGCGTGTTTGGCGCGTTGGAGAGGGTAGGGCACCATTTGCCGCGCAGCGCCGCACCGTTGGAGTGTTTCTGGCGGATCACGGCGCGGCGCAGTATCTTGTGCGCAGGCGCGCTGGAGCGGCCGATTGCCTTCGAGGATAACGACCGCCCCGGCATCATGACGGCGGGAGCGGTGCGGGCCTACCTTAACCGCTGGGGCGTGGTGGCAAGTAAATCTGTCGCCGTGTTCGGTAATAATGACGATGCGCACCGCACGGCGCGGGATCTGCACAAGGCTGGCGTCAAGGTGGCCGCGCTGATTGACAGCCGCGCCGGTGTTGATGTGGGGGATCTGCCCTATCCGGTGCACCTTGGCGCGCAGGTTTGCGGCAGCTCGGGGCGGCTGGGGTTGACGGGCATCAAGGTTCGCAAGGGCGATCGCGTGCTGCATGTGGCGGCGGAGTGTCTGGCGGTCTCAGGCGGGTGGAACCCCACGGTGCATCTGGCCTGTCATATGAACGGGCGTCCAGAATGGCGCGCGGACATCGCGGCCTTTGTGCCCCGGGACGGTATGGTGCCCGGACTGGAAGCTGCGGGGGCGTGCAACGGTGCTTTCTCCACAGCGGCCTGTCTGGCAGAGGGGGCAGCAGCGGCCGCGCGCGTGGTGGTGGCGCTGGGGCACAAGGGAGCAGCGATCAAGCTGCCAGAGGCGGAAGATCAGGCCTACCGGATTTCGCCGCTTTGGGCTGTGGCGGGCAAGGGGCGTGCGTGGCTGGATTTCCAGAACGATGTCAGCGTGAAGGACATCAAGCAGGCTGCGGTCGAGAACTTCCGCTCGGTCGAGCATATGAAACGGTATACGACCCAAGGGATGGCGACGGATCAGGGCAAGAACTCGAACGTCATGGCCCTTGCGGTGCTGGCAGATGTGACCGGCCGAGCCATCCCCGAGACGGGGGTGACCACCTTCCGGCCGCCCTATTCCCCCGTGGCGATTGCCGCAATGGGGGCGGGGGCGCAGGGCAAGGGCTTTGCTCCGCAGAGGTTCACCACGTCGCACAAGCAGAGTGTTTCCATGGGCGCACCGATGATCGAGGCAGGGCTCTGGTATCGCCCAAGCTATTTCCCGCGCACAGGCGAGACGACGTGGCGCGAGAGTTGCGACCGCGAGGTGGGCTATGTCCGCCGTACCGTCGGGGTCTGTGACGTCAGTACGCTGGGCAAGATCGATATTCAGGGGCCGGATGCGGCCAAGCTGCTGGATTTTGTCTACACCGGCATGTTTTCGACGCTGAAGGAAGGCCGTGTGCGCTATGGCCTGATGCTGCGCGAGGATGGCACGGTAATGGATGACGGAACCTGCGCGCGCATGGGGTCGGAGCATTTCGTGATGACCACCACAACCGCAGCGGCGGGGGATGTGATGCGGCATCTGGAGTTCGTCGCACAGGCGCTGCATCCCGAATGGGCCGTGGCCTTCACCTCCGTCACCGAGCAATGGGCGCAGTTTGCCGTGGCAGGGCCGAAGTCGCGTGCCCTGCTGAACGATCTGTTGGACACGAAGGTGGACAACGAGAGCTGGCCGTTCATGGCCTGCGGCGCGGTCGGTGTGATGGGCGTGGCGGGGCGGCTGTTCCGGATCAGCTTCTCGGGCGAGCATGCCTATGAGGTGGCGGTGCCTGCGCGGTACGGTGCAGCGTTGTTCGCGGAACTGGTGCGCCGCGCCGAGGCGATGCAGGGCGGTGCCTACGGGATGGAGGCGCTGAACGTGCTGAGGATCGAAAAGGGGCATCTCACACACGCCGAAATCCACGGACGTGTGACCGCCTTTGACGTGGGAATGGCGCGGATGGTATCGGACAAAAAGGACTGTATCGGACGGGTCATGGCCGCGCGAGAGGGGCTGGTGGATCCGGCGCGCGAGCGGCTGGTGGGCTTGCGCCCAGTCAAGGCGGACCAGCAGATGACGGCAGGCGCGCATATTTTTGACGCAGGTGCTGCCCATGTGCACGCCAATGATCAGGGCTATGTGACGTCGGTGTGTTATTCCCCTGAGCTGGGGACAATGATCGGCCTTGGCTTTGTCAGACGCGGGCCAGAGCGGCTGGGCGAGAGGATGATGCTGCGCGACCATGTTCGTGATTTGACTGTCGAGGTGGAGATCTGCTCGCCTGTGTTTATTGATCCTGAGGGAGGGCGTTTGCGTGGGTAACCTGGAACCGGTGTCCCCCTGTGCAGGGCTGCTGCCGCTGACCATCGGGGCGCTGACTGTGGCGGAAGCAGATCTGGGCGCGATCACCTTGATCACGCCGTTCGAAGGCGCGTCGAGGGATGATATGGAGCACGCGCTGGGCCTTCCTTTTCCGCAGCCGAACCAGACGATGGGTGACGCGGATCGGCGCATGATCTGGGTGGGGCAGGGCGAGGCACTGCTGATCGGGCAAGCGCCCGACCCCGATCTGGGTAGGTATGCAGCAGTGGTCGATCAATCAGACGCTTGGGCGGTTGTCACGCTGACCGGTGCGGGCGGTGATGCGGCGCTGGCGCGGCTGGTGCCGGTGGACCTGCGCCTGCGCGCTTTTCCTGTGGGTGCCACAGTGCGCAGTCTTCTGGGGCATATGAACGCCAGCATCACACGCACCGGTGATAATGTGTTTCTAATCGCGGTTTTCCGCTCAATGGCGGCGACACTGGTTCACGATTTGGAGACGGCACTGGCCGCGGTGGCTGCGCGCGGCTAAACAGCACGGGCATTTTTTGTTTTGGAGTCTGCTATGATCCGCCTTTTAACTGTTGCCCTGAGTGTTGCTGTTGCTGCCCCCGCCTTTGCCCAATCCGCCAAGGAGAAAGATTGCGGCCTGCAAGCCGATGTTGTGGGCGCTGTGCAGGCCGCCCGTCTGGACCGCGTGAAAGAACGTGACGTGGCCACTCACATCGCCGACGGCACGCCGACATGGCCCGAGAATTACAACGCTGTGGTGCCGCTGGTGACACCGTGGATTTACGGGCTGGAAATGGCAGAGTTGAAAGAGAACGATCTGTCCGCTGCCTGGACAGAGCTGTGTCTGGCGCAATAAGCACCACTTGAACGCGGCCTGCTTCTGGACTCTGGCGGCAGGCTGGCCATATGTAGGGTATGTCCCTTCCACCCGGCTTTCTTGATGAACTGCGCACGCGCTCCAGCCTGTCACAGGTTGTGGGCCACAAGGTCGTGTGGGATGCGCGCAAGTCCAATCAGGGCAAGGGTGATATGTGGGCGCCGTGCCCCTTCCATCAGGAAAAATCCGCCAGTTTTCATGTAGATGACCGCAAGGGGTTCTATTACTGTTTTGGCTGCCACGCCAAAGGTGATGCGATTTCTTTTGTGCGTGAGACCGAAAACGTAAGCTTCATGGAGGCGGTGGAAATACTGGCGCGCGAAGCCGGTATGCCCATGCCCGAGCGCGACCCCCGCGCGCAGGAAAAGGCCGACGTCCGCACGGAGCTGGCCGACGTGATGGAGTTGGCGGTCAAGTGGTTCCGGTTGCAACTGCGCACAGGTGCTGCTGCGGATGCGCGCAGTTATTTGGAACGGCGCGGCCTCGGGCAGGAGGTCTGCGACCGGTGGGAGATCGGCTTTGCGCCTGACAGCTGGCAGGGGCTTTGGGATGCACTCAAGGGCAAGGACATCGCGGACGAGCTGATTTTGGGCGCGGGGCTAGCCAAGCCTTCAACTAAGGGCGGCAAGCCCTACGACACGTTTCGCGGCCGGATCATGTACCCTATCCGCGATGCGCGGGGGCGCTGCATTGCCTTTGGTGGCCGCGCGATGGACCCCGAGGATAAGGCGAAGTACCTCAACTCGCCCGAGACCGAGCTGTTTGACAAGGGTCGCAGCCTTTACAACGTGAAAAACGCCCGCGTTGCGGCGGGTAAGGGCCAACCGCTGCTGGTGGCCGAAGGGTATATGGACGTGATCGCGCTGTCCGAGGCGGGGTTCGAGGCGAGCGTTGCTCCGCTGGGCACCGCGATAACCGAGAACCAGCTGGCGATGTTGTGGCGCATCAGCGACGAGCCGATCATCACGCTGGACGGTGACACCGCAGGCCAGCGTGCGGCCTTGCGGTTGATTGATCTGGCGCTGCCGCTGTTGGAGGCGGGGCGCAGCTTGCGCTTTGCCATGATGCCCGAGGGGCAAGACCCCGACGATCTGCTGAAATCCGCAGGGGCGGGAGCGGTGCAAAAGCTGTTGGATGCGGCGGTGCCGATGGTGCAGCTGCTGTGGCAGCGCGAGGTCGAGGGCAAAGTTTTTGACAGTCCCGAGCGTAAGGCGGCGCTGGATAAGTCGCTGCGCGAAAAGATCATGCTCATCAAGGACCCGAGCATCCGCAGCCATTACGGGCAGGCGATCAAGGACATGCGCTGGCAATTGTTCCGCGCAAAGCCGGGTGGCGGTGGGCCTGCTGCGCCGCGCAAGGAGCGGGCATGGAACCAGCCTTGGGGCAGTAAGGCGCCACAGGGGCCATCGGCGGGGGCCAAGTCGTCCATCCTCGCGACTGCTGTGGATGCACATGCCACGGACCATCTGCGCGAGGCGGTTATCCTTGCTGCCTGCATCAGTTGCCCTGATGTCGTGGAGCCGTTCGAGAGTGGGCTGGAGGCCATGGCCTGTCTGGATACCACGCACGCGCAACTGCGTGATCTGGTTCTGCGGCACGCGCCGGACGGCGCGCAGGCCTTGCGCGGCGCAATTCGCGACCATCTTGGGCCTGATGCCCTTGAAAACCTGCTGTCCCAGCGCCATGTGGCAATCACGCCCTGTATCCGCAAGCCAGGCGATGCCGAGATCACCACGATGACCATTGCCGAAGAGCTGGCAAAGCTGACGGCGCTGCGCGGGTTGCAGGACGAGGTGAGAGATGCGACGGACGATCTGGGTGGAGAGGCGGACGAAGGCCTGACATGGCGTCTGGCTGAAGCCGCGAAAGCGGCAGATCGGGCGCAAAGGGCTGGTCAGGAGGACAAAGCGGAATATGTTATTGCCGACAACGGGGCGCGGCTGGACCGCGAGCAGGTCGCCAAGAGCCGCAGCCTGTTCGACCAGATCGACTTCTCAAAGGGTGGAAAGAAAAGCCACTAGATGGGCCGGGGTAGCAGCAGTGCAGGTTTTGAGCCGCCGCAGTTACCAAATCGGCGCAATTAGCGGAAAAATAAGGATGCCGGGTTTAAGAATCAACACAAACCCCGCATGATTCGAAAAATCGAATCACTCTAGGGTGATTCGCGCAAGGACGCAGAGGAATTCTTGATGGCTGCCAAAGACACGAACGAAGACGCCAAGAACGACGATCAGGATTCTGGCCACTCGCTGGACATGAGCCAAGCCGCTGTCAAGAAAATGATCGGCGATGCCCGCGAAAAGGGCTATATAACCTATGATCAGCTGAACACGGTCCTGCCGCCCGATCAGGTTTCTTCGGAACAGATCGAGGACGTGATGTCGATGCTGTCGGAGATGGGCATCAACATCATCGAAGATGAAGAGGCCGAGGAAGAAGAAAACAAGGGTGGCACCGATATTGCCACCACCGAAGGCGCGCGCGAGATCACGCTGGGTTCCGGCACGTCCGAGAAATTGGACCGCACCGATGATCCGGTGCGCATGTACCTGCGCGAGATGGGCAGCGTCGAGCTGTTGTCACGCGAGGGCGAGATTGCGATTGCAAAACGCATCGAGGCCGGCCGCAACACAATGATCGCGGGCCTGTGCGAAAGCCCGCTGACGTTCCAAGCGATCACAATCTGGCGCGACGAACTTCTGTCCGAAGATATTTTGCTGCGTGACGTTATTGATCTGGAGGCCACTTTTGGCACCCAGATGGGGGAGGAAGATGCAACCACTTCTGTCGTGCCCGTCGGCGGCGTAACCCAGGAAAGCAAATCTGAGGACAAGCAGGAACTTGACGCAGACGGCAATCCCATACGCGTCGATGATGACGACGACGAGGATGAGGACGAGCAGGCCAACATGTCGCTGGCAGCTATGGAGGCCGCGCTGAAGCCTCAGGTGCTGGAAGCGCTGGACATCATCGCGGACGACTACATCAAGCTGAGCGAAATGCAGGACAGCCGTATTTCGGCGACCCTGAACGAAGATGGCTCATTCTCTGCCACGAATGAGGCGACCTATCAAAAGCTGCGTTCGGAGATCGTGGCGCTGGTGAACGATCTTCATCTGCACAACAACCGTATCGAAGCGTTGATTGACCAGCTCTACGGTATTAACCGCCGGATCATGCAGATTGACTCGGCTATGGTAAAGCTGGCGGATCAGGCGCGTATCAACCGGTCTGAGTTCATCGAGGCCTATCGCGGTTACGAGCTGGACCCGAACTGGATGGAGCGGATGGGCGAGAAAGCCGGTCGCGGCTGGCAGATGTTCATTGAGCGCTCCAGCGACAAGGTTGATGAGTTGCGCAACGATATGGCGCAGGTCGGTCAGTATGTAGGTTTGGACATCTCCGAGTTCCGCCGCATCGTGCAGCAGGTTCAGAAGGGCGAGAAAGAGGCCCGTCAGGCCAAGAAGGAAATGGTCGAGGCAAACCTGCGTCTGGTGATCTCCATCGCCAAGAAATACACAAACCGTGGCCTGCAATTCCTTGATCTTATTCAGGAAGGCAACATTGGCCTGATGAAGGCGGTGGACAAGTTCGAATACCGCCGCGGCTACAAATTCTCTACCTACGCAACATGGTGGATCCGTCAGGCGATCACGCGCTCTATCGCGGATCAGGCACGCACGATCCGTATTCCGGTGCATATGATCGAGACGATCAACAAGCTGGTGCGCACAGGCCGCCAGATGCTGCATGAGATCGGCCGGGAGCCGACGCCGGAAGAGCTGGCCGAAAAGCTGCAAATGCCGCTGGAAAAAGTCCGCAAGGTGATGAAGATCGCCAAGGAGCCGATCAGCCTCGAGACGCCCATCGGCGACGAGGAAGACAGCCAGCTGGGCGATTTCATCGAGGACAAGAATGCCGTGCTGCCGCTCGACAGCGCCATTCAGGAAAACCTCAAGGAAACCACCACGCGGGTACTGGCGAGCCTGACCCCACGCGAGGAGCGGGTGTTGCGCATGCGTTTCGGCATCGGGATGAATACGGATCACACGCTGGAAGAAGTGGGCCAGCAGTTCAGCGTAACGCGTGAGCGTATTCGCCAGATCGAGGCGAAGGCGCTGCGCAAGCTCAAGCACCCGTCGCGCTCGCGCAAGCTGCGTAGTTTTCTCGACCAGTAAGGCGCAGATTTCTTGAAAATCAGCCCCGCTCGCAGATAACTGCGGGCGGGTTTTTCATTTGTACACACATGCCCTATCACAGCCCTTTGATTTTGACCTGAGCAGTGGAGCTCCTATCTGTAGTTGACCCGAACAGGAGAAAAATTATGCGTACCCTCTTTGCTTCCGCCATGATCGCCGCGTTGCTGCCTCTGGGAGCCAGTGCGCAATCGTTCCGCGCAGATAATTTTCTGGATGTCGTCCCGTTGAGCGGCACAACCTTTGAAGTGATCGAAGCAAACGGCGAAGGCCCGCGTGGCATCTGGTGCGCTGCGGCGGATTATGCCAGCAAACGGCTGGGCTATTATGACCGCATCTATATACGCGAGGGACGCGGCCCGTCGCGCAGTGTCGCCGGGCGTAAAGCCGTCGCTTTCACCACGGACGCCAGCAGCCTGCCGCAAGGACCCTCCCAGTCATATTCGCTCACGACCTCGCAGGTCGGTGTAGGCCTGCCGGTCAATCATGCGATCCAGTTTTGCCGGATTGATGATTACGAACTCAGCGGGATCAGCTTCAGATTGAAATGAAACAGTTTATCTGCTGTGCCCCGACAGGCGGCCCGGCACCCAAAAAAGAACAGGATTGACCATGCGCGTTTTACTTCTTGCGGCTCTTGCCGCGCTTGTCGCAGCTCCTCTGGCGGCGCAAACCTTCCGGGCTGAAAATGACATTGACGTGACCCCGACCTCTGGCGGATTTGCCGTACAGGGCGACGGCGGCACAGGTGCGCGCGCCATGTGGTGCGCGGCGGCCGACTATGCATTCAAGCGTGCGGGGGCTGCCGGGGCGGATCGGCTCTACATCTCCGAGGGTCGGACACCTGGGATCGGGCAGCGGGCGGCTGTGACCTTCACGCTTGATCCAGACGGATTGACCCCCTCTGCCGTTTTGGTGACGGGGCTGTCTCTGCGCTCTGCGGGGGCCAATCTCAGCGTAGGGCACGCGCGCAGTTTCTGCTCGAACACTTCCCCTTCGGCGGGGGGCAGCAGATAAGCATGCGCAAAAGGACCGGATAGCGGTCTGTTCGATTGCACCCCCTACAAAATGGGGGTGCAATTCTGCACTACCCAAAACCTATGGTCTGGCGTATACCTGTGGATAAGTGGGGCGGTGATCCCACAACAGAGGCGGATCAGGAACAAGGGGACCGGGAAATGCGTTGCCCGTTTTGCGGAAATATAGACACTCAAGTGAAAGACAGTCGCCCTGCGGAGGATCATGTCTCGATCCGGCGGCGGCGGTTCTGTCCGGCCTGTGGCGGCCGTTTCACGACATACGAGCGCGTGCAACTGCGCGATCTGGTGGTGATCAAGACCTCCGGTAAGCGCGAGGATTTCGACCGCGACAAGCTAGAACGCTCCATCCGCATCTCCATGCAGAAGCGCCCGATCGAGCCTGAGCGGATCGACCAGATGATCAGCGGCATCGTGCGCAGGTTGGAAAGCATGGGCGAGACGGACATCGGCTCCAAACAGATCGGCGAGATCGTAATGGAGGCGCTGGCGCGGATCGACACCGTGGCCTATGTGCGTTTTGCAAGCGTTTACAAGAATTTCCAGGCGGCGGACGACTTTGACAAGTTTGTTCAGGAGTTGCGCCCCGACACCCCGCCAGAGAGTTGAGCGACACCCGTTACATGGCCCTCGCGCTGTCCTTGGGGCGGCGCGGGATGGGCAACACCTGGCCCAACCCTGCGGTGGGCTGTGTGATCGTGCGCGACGGGCTGATCGTCGGGCGCGGCTGGACTGCGCCCGGTGGCCGTCCCCATGCCGAGGTGCGTGCGCTGGCGCAGGCGGGCGCGGCAGCACGCGGTGCCACGGCCTATGTCACGCTGGAGCCCTGTGCCCATCTGGGTCAGACCCCTCCTTGTGCGCAGGCGCTGATCGACGCAGGTGTCGCGCGGGTTGTCGGCGCTATTGGCGACAGTGATGCGCGCGTGGACGGGCGCGGCTTTGACATGTTGCGCGCGGCGGGCATCGCCGTAGTTACCGGCGTGCTGGAGGAAGAGGCGCGCCGCGATCATCAGGGATTTCTCAGCAGGGTTGAAGCAGGGCGGCCTATGGTCACGCTAAAGCTCGCCAGTTCATTTGACGGGCGTATTGCAACGGCCACGGGCGAGAGCCAGTGGATCACCGATGCACCCGCGCGGCGCATGGTGCACGCGATGCGCGCGCGCCACGATGCGGTGATGGTTGGCGGGGGCACTGCGCGCGCGGATGATCCAGTGCTGAACGTGCGCGACATGGGCGTGGTGCACCAGCCCGCGCGGGTTGTCATTTCGCGCCGGTTGGACATTCCGCTGGGCGGCAAGCTGGCGCAGACAGCGGGTGCGGTCCCCCTGATCCTGTGTCACGGCCGCGATGCGCCGGAGGCGTTGGTACAGGCGTGGTCAGGACTAGGGGCAGTGCTGCTACCCTGCGGCTTGCGTGGCGGGCAGCTCGACATCGGTGATGTCGTGCAGCAGCTGGGCAGCCATGGGCTGACGCGGGTGTTTTCCGAAGGTGGATCAGCCATTGCGGCCAGCCTGCTGGATGCGGATCTGGTCGATCATCTGGTGGGGTTCACCGCAGGCGTTGTGATCGGGGCAGAAGGACTGCCCGCCATTGGCGCGATGGGTGTCTCGCGTCTGGCGCAGGCGCCGCGGTTTGAACTGGTGGAAACGCTTGCCATCGGGCCTGACGTGATGCACCGCTGGAAGCGGCGGCGCGGCTGATCTGTTATTTGCGCCACAGACGGGCTTTGCCCGAGAACAGGCCTTGCAGCTTTGACAACAGGCGGGTCGTGGGGCTGGATTGCGGAATGTCGCCCTCGCTCAGCCTAAGCACAGCCACCTCGACAGGGCAGGGCAGACCTGTTTTTGGATCAAGGTAGCGCGGATAGTCAATCAGTGCCGCGTGGACCAGCCCTGCCAGTGACGGCAAGGCACGGCGGCGCGGCGGCACGTCGGATCGGTCCATGGTGAGGCCCCAGCCTGCATAGAACGGCGCGCCGTAGGTGGTCACGGGTATACCGCGTAACAGTGCCTCGAACCCCATCAGCGATGTCATTGTATGCACTTCATGCACCTGCGTCAGCAGGGCGGCGGGGTCTATGCCCGAGATGATTTGCGTGGCGGCGGAGGGGTCTGTCAGCGCGCCGTCCCGCAGGCCGGCCTCCACATCGGGGTGGGGTTTGAAAAGGATTACCGCATCGGGGTGATCGGCCCGCACGCGGTCAAGCAGCGCCTGATTGCTGGAGACGTCACTGGTGCCGGTGCGGATGGAGGCGTCATCGCCTACCTGACCGCAGACCAGAATGCGGTGGCCTTCGGGCAGCGCTTCGGGCGGGCGGCCCGTGTTGTATTTGCTCAGGCCTGCGTCCGTCAGGCTGCGGATAAGGCGTGCGGCGCGTTGTTCTTGGTCGGGGCGCAGGCTGGCGCGGGCGGTGATCCAGGCCTCCAGCCGCGAGGGGCGTGCGGGGTTGTAGTAGATCCCCAAATCATCCGTGGCCAACGACAGCGGCGGCACCAGTGCCGCCCCCAGCCCGCGTGACCGGATGAAGCCGTCCTCGACGCGGGTTAGGTTCGGGGTGGAGATATCGGTTTTGCCGGCCCAAATCATCTGCGGGCGGTCGCAGATGTCCGCAGGGCCATCGGCAAAGGTCACCGGCGTGAATTGCCCGTAGAACTGTTGCAGATGCGGCCGTTTCCAACGGCTCATGCCGATGGCGCGCCAGCCGTGGCGGTCCTCGCGCCAGCTGCGGGCCTGCGCCTCCAGCGTGTCGATCACCGTTTCCAGATCGCACAGGGTGTCGCGGTAGGGATCGTACCAGCGTGGATAAAGGATCATAGCGGCGGCGAAGAGCTGCGCGCGCGTCAGCGTGCGCTGGCGGCGCTGCACCTCGAACGCGTCCTGCGTCAGGCCCCACCCCGCATAGAAGGGCTGGCCGAAGACGCGCGGTTTGTGGCCTGCAAAGATCGCCTCGAACCCCAGACCAGAGGAGACAGTGTAGACGGCTAGCGCGCCCTCGAACAGGGTGTGGGGGCTGATGGGATCGGTGAAAAAGCTGATCCTGTCGTTCAGGTCGCTGTCACGGAAATAGCCCTTGCGGTGCCCTGCCGCGGTCTCGGGGTGGGTCTTGATCAGGACGCGCGCGCCGGGGTGTTCCTCCTGCGCGTAGTAGAGCATCTCCAGAAACCGCGCGCGGTCCGCGCCCGATGCCGTAACAGAGGCATCGCCCTCGGTCTGGTCGATCACCACCACATAGCCGGGGGCGGGCTGCGGTGTGTCCAGCGGAATGGCGGCGTATTTGCTCAGATGCGCCTCGGCCAGTCTTGCGATGCAGGCGCGTGCGCGGTTCAGCAGCGCCGTGTCATCCAGCGGATGGGTGGCCAGCAGAACCTCCAGATCCGAGGGTTTGGAGGGGTCGAAATGGGCTGCGCGATGGTCGATCACCAGCCCCAGCGGTGGCTCTCCGTCGCGGCCCGGAAAAAGCGAGCGCAGCAGGGCATCCTCCACCCGCACCACGGGGGTGTCGCGTGCCTGCGCAACCCCTTCGCCGCGGTGGGCCGTGGGGGAATTGCCCCAGACGGCGACCGCATCTCCCGGTGCCGAAGGCAGGCCGATGTGGATGGAGTAGCCGGATAACTGCAAGATGCGCCGGATCCGGCCCTGCGTCAGAAATCCGCCGTTGTAGACGAAAAGCCGCCGGTCCTGTGCAGGGCCGGCGGCGGATGTGTCGTGGAGTTCGGGACCGAGGCCCATGGAGTTAGCCGCCGGTCAGCGTGGTGATGCCTGCGGCTGAGCTGGCGGTGCCGGTAATCGCGGTGATGACCTTGCTCCACTGGGTGAACGGCGCTTCGGTGACATAGAGCGTATCGCCGTCGCGGATTACGAAATCGCGCGCCATGAACATGCCGTTCGGCTCCGTCAGGTCCAGCACATAGACCAGACGCTGTGCGCCATCCAGGTCGTTGCGGCCCAGCACCTGCTCGGCCACTTCCTCTGGCTCGTTGCGCAGCACAAAGACGCCGGACGGGTCTGCGGCGGAGGCCAACAGGCCGCCGACCTGTGCGATAGCCTCGATTGCGGACAGGTTCTGCGATTCGAACGGCACGCGTGCCTGTGATCCCGTGGCCCCCAATGCGGTGAAGGACCGTGTGTCCTGCTCGACCAGAATTTTGTCGCCGCCGCGCAGGGCGATGTCCAGTTCGGGGTGTCTGTAGAGGTCTTCAAACCAGATCTTTCCACGTGCAGCACCGCGGATGATGGTGATCTGGGCGATCTCCGGCTCGATCGTGATGCCGCCCGAGCGGGCCAGCATCGTCGCCAGCGTGCGGGTAGGACGCTCGATCGGATAGACGCCCTGACCGCCGACAGCGCCTACCAGCGATACGGTGGACCCGTCACCTGCGGCGCGGCGTACTTCGACCTGTGGATCAGGGGTCTGGTCGGCCAGCTTGCCGGTGATTATCCGGCGGATGGCTTCGGGCGAGTTGCCTGCCGCCTTTATCCGGCCCGCGTAGGGGATAAAGATAAAGCCGTCACCGTCGACCTGCACTTCCTCCAGTGTCGCGGGGGCGCCTTCGGTCCCCAGCAGGCTGTCATCCACGTTTTCGTAGACGGTAATGCCCAGCACGTCGCCTGCACGGATCGTATCCGAACCCAGCTGTCCTGCGTTCTTGAATGCGTCCGAGAAACCTAGAGCGGGCACCACGGCGGTGGCGCGTGTCACACGGTCATTGACCGCGACAACAAATGCGTCGCCCTCGCGCTGAACGGAGCCAGCGTAAATCTGGCGTTTATTGGGACCAACCTGCGGCAGGCCGCAGGATGCCAGCACGGAACAAGCCGCAACGACTGCGATGGGACGGGCCCACCGGATGTTTAGGGTTTTCACTGCCCGGTCTCCTCGACCTAATTTTCTGCCTCAAAATCGCCGATTGTTTCGACGTATTGGCGACGAGCGTAACAAGGTTGGACATCAAAATCTACAAAGCGGTGCGTAATATGTCCTGAGACATGTATGATGTGTGGCATTGCTGCCGCGATTCTTGCAGATCTTTGGCAATAACCACAAGACGTTGTGGCTGCTAGTTTACCAAACGCAATTGCTGGCGCGGCGGGGCGGTGCCTGAATCAAGCGCTTGGTATGGGTCATCCGGCCCCAGCATCATATCTACAACCTGCCGCATCAGTTGGCGGCGACCGCGCGCCGAATAGAAACCCCCTGGAAGTTGGCTGGTCTCCAGCAGATAGCGGCGGAAATCCTTGTAGGCTTTGTTGTCGGGGCGGGCTGCATTCTGGAAGAACTCTGCCAATGGCTGGTTGGATACGAATTCTGGTTTTGCATAGACGGCACTGCCGAACACCTTGAGCGGTATGCCGCGCCAGAGCACCTGTTGCCCTGCGGTGGAGTTGACGGTGACAGCGGTGCGCGCATCGTTGAGCAATTGCGCCAGCTTCCCGCCGCGCACGAAATGGACCCGGTCCGAGACGCCGCGCGCGCGTGCGAGCCGCCTGATCTCGCGGCGGACGGGCACGCGGCCATCCTCCAGCGGGTGCGCCTTTACCACGAGATGATGGTGCTGGGGCGCACCGGTCGCAAAGCCGTCGATGACCAGTTCCAGAAAATCGCTCATGCCGTCGAAGGGCGAATGCATCTGGAACGAGCTGTCATGCTCCAGCTGCAGCAGCGCCAGATGGTAGGGAAAGCCGCCAAGCCGGATGCGCAGGGTGGCCAGACGGCGTTCAACCGCTTGCACCGGCATCAGCAGCAGACGCTTGAGGTACAGCTGGAACTCCTTGGTCACGGGCAGGTCGCGGTGGGGGCGGAAATTGCGGTAGTCGCCGTTTCGGAACATCACGAACCAGTGATAGAGCGCGCCGTAGAACACATGCTGGCGCATGTCGCCCCAATGACCGGGGGGCAGGGGCGCCTCCATGTCGGATTTCTCCAGCGCTTTTTGCATCTGCGCGATGCTCATCTCCATCAGGCGTGAATTGCCGTTGGTGCCGCCGCGCTCATAGGTGACCCAGTAGGGCCGCATGTAGCCTTCCTCGAACACGTGCACAGTCAGGCCACGGGCGCGCGCCTGTGCGACGGCTTGGGCGTGGATGGGGCGGGTGTCCCCATAAAGGACAATGTCGGTGACGGATTTTTCGTCCAGCAGGCTGGCAAATGTATCGGGCCATTCCTGCGCACTGCCCCGGAAGGGAATATAGCTGCGCGGGTGGAACCAGAAAGCACGGTCGCCCGCGTTAAAGCCCACACGCCACACATCCACTCCGGCCGCGCGGAGCATCTTGCCCAGCCGGTTGAAGAAGGGACCATGCGGCCCTTGCAGGAATAAAAATACCCTGCCCTGAGAGGTCTGCGGTGCCATGTGCGGCTTTCTTCGGTTGCTCTTGCCGCTATATAGCCTCAAAACATTGTCGATAATATGGCCTTGGACCTGTTTTCGCAGGCCCGATGGATCACGATTGCAAACCCGAAGGAGATTGTATGTTTACCGGGATCATCACCGACATCGGCGTCATTGCCGAACTCAAGCAAGAGGGCGATCTGCGCGCGCGTATCACGACGGGGTATGACACCAAGGGCATCGACATGGGCGCGTCCATTGCCAGCGACGGGGTGTGCCTGACGGTGGTGGATCTGGGGCCGGACTGGTACGAGGTGCAAGTCAGTCGCGAGACAGTGGATATGACCAATCTGGGCGACTGGCGTCTGGGGCGTCGCGTGAACCTGGAACGTGCGCTGAAAGTGGGTGACGAGCTGGGCGGGCATATCGTCTCGGGCCATGTAGACGGTGTGGCCGAGGTTGTGGCGATGCGTGAGGAGGGTGACAGCACCCGTGTGACCCTGCGTGCGCCGCGCAGTCTTGCGCGGTTCATTGCGCCTAAAGGCTCGGTTGCGCTCAACGGGACGTCGCTGACCGTGAACGAGGTGAACGATTGTGACTTTGGGATCAACTTCATTCCCCATACCAAGGTGGCGACGACATGGGGTGATGTGGGTGTCGGGGACCGTGTGAATCTGGAGATTGACACCTTGGCGCGCTATGTGGCGCGGCTGGCGGATATGTCCTGAACCCGGTGTGCAGCGTCCGGGCCCTGCCGTAAGGGTGAAACGGGATATGAAAAGCAACTGCGAGAAGCGCAGGGCGCTGGTCATGGGCGGACGGCTGCGTTAGGTCGGGATGTAAGAGAAAAAGGAAGATGTGATGAGTTTTGAGACCCCCGGACCTGTCGAGGAGCAGTTGGCATCGGCCATCTCGCCGATCGAGGAGATCATCGCGGCCTGTGCGGCGGGCGAGATGTATATTCTGGTGGACCACGAGGACCGTGAGAACGAGGGCGATTTCATCATCGCCGCAGAGCATGCGGATGCCGCTGCGATCAACTTCATGGCGATGTACGGGCGCGGGTTGATCTGCTTGCCGATGACGCAGGCGCGGGTGGATGCGCTGGAACTGCCAATGATGGCGACGAACAACTCTTCGCGTCACGAGACGGCCTTTACGGTGAGCATCGAAGCGCGCGAGGGCGTGAGCACGGGGATCTCGGCGGGCGACCGTGCGTTGACGGTTGCTGTGGCAATTGACCCTGCAAATGGCGCCGCGGATATTGCAACGCCCGGTCACGTGTTTCCGCTGCGTGCGCGCGATGGCGGCGTGCTGGTGCGAGCGGGCCATACCGAGGCCTCGGTGGACATTAGCCGTTTGGCGGGGCTGGCCCCCGCTGCCGTGATCTGTGAGATCATGCTCCCCGACGGGACCATGGCGCGTTTGCCCGATCTGGTTAAGATCGCGAAAGAGCACAATATGAAGATCGGGACGATCAGCGATCTGATCGCCTACCGTAACAAGCACGACAACATGCTGGTGCAACGCGACGACCGGATGGTCTCATCCGCCTATGGGGGCGAATGGCGGATGCGCGTGTTCGAGGACCAGATCAGCGGTACGGACCATGTGGTGCTGAGCAAGGGCGAGATCAGCGACGGTGCGCCGGTGCTGACACGGACCCATGCGCTCAATGCGCTGGAGGACGTGCTGGGGTTGGGCCGTGGTGCGCCGGACGAGTTACCGCGTGCGATGCGGATCATCGCGGAAGAGGGACGGGGCGCCGTCCTGCTGTTCCGTGAGCCGAATCCCCGTTTGAGGCTGGACGGCGATGACGATGCGGCGCCGCGCACCATCAAGCGGACAGGGCTGGGCGCACAGATCCTCGCGAGCCTGAATGTACACGAGCTGATCCTGCTGACCGATAATCCACGCACGAAATACACGGGCCTTGAGGCCTATAATCTGAAAATCGTGGGCCACCGCCCCATCACCAAGGAGGCGTAACATGGCCGCATCCGAAGAACATACCGTCCTGCCCGCACCGGAGTTTGACAAGCCGGTGAAGGTGCTGATTGTGGTGTCTCCCTATTACAGCGATATCGCGGCGGGTCTGCTGTCCGGTGCCAAGGCCGCGTTGGAGGCGGCAGGGGCCACCTATGATGTGGTCGAGATGCCCGGCGCGCTGGAAATCCCGACAGCCATCGGCATCAGCGACCGGAGCAGTAACTTTGACGGCTACGTGGCGCTGGGCTGTGTGATCCGTGGCGAGACGACGCATTACGAGACAGTTTGCAACGACAGCAGCCGTGCGCTGCAACTGCTCGGTTTGCAGGGGCTGTGCATCGGCAACGGCATCCTGACGGTCGAGAACAAGGCACAGGCCGAGGTCCGCGCAGACCCTGAGGGGCAGAACAAAGGCGGTGGTGCCGCGCTGGCGGCCTTGCATCTGGTTGCGCTGGGCCGTAAGTGGGCGGCTTCGGGCAAGGCTGTCGGCTTCAAGCCGTCGGGCCATGACACGTTGATGGCCTGAATCCTCGCCCGAACCACCAGAACATACGGAACACCCAGAGCATGACCACCCCGGACCGCACCAGCAATATGACAGGCAACATGAAGCGCAAGATGCGCTCGGCCTCACGGCTCTACGCTGTGCAGGCGTTGTTCCAGATGGAGCATTCCAGCCTGACGCTGGACAAGGTGCGGCTGGAGTTCCTTGATCACCGGTTCGGCGAGTTTCTGGATGGCGAGGAGATGCTGGAAGGCGACGAGGGGCATTTTACCCGCGTGCTGGAGGATGCAGTCTCGCATCAGGCGGCGATTGACCAGATGACAGACCGCGCATTGGTTGCCAAATGGCCCATTGCGCGGATTGATCCGACCCTGCGCGCGCTGTTTCGTGCAGCGGGTGCGGAGTTCAAGAACGATGCGACGCCGCCCAAGGTTGTCATCGCGGAGTATCTTGATCTTGCATCGGCTTTCTTCCCCGATGGAAAAGAAGCGCGGTTTGTGAATGCCGTGCTGGACCATATGGCCCGCGAGGCGCGTCCCGACGCTTTCTGATTTAACAATCGGTAATTAAGGTGTGGCGGGACCGCCGTTGCCGGGTCGGTTGTATTCCCGAGGACCTGTATGTACAGGTGGGCGCCGGTTAACTTAACCAGGGCTAAGACAGAGCCAGCTCCCTCGGATTTGCTTAAGGCCACTGGAATGTAACGTCAGTCGCGCAGGGCAGAACCCGCCACCCTCCATAAGTAGGCCTGCGCAGGGTGCAGAACAAGGGGCTATCGGGACGCGGGCGATAAATTTTAGACATGTCACTAAACTGTGTTGGTAGCCTGCGTTCTGGCGAAACAAGCCAATATTGCCTTTCCCGAACTAAAAGGAAGGCTGATGGGCAAACCCGGCGAAACATTCACCACCCTTCGGTCGTTTAGGTCCCTCTTGGACAGGCTGCCACAATCTATTGCGCGCCATGTTATGCACCTGTTGACGAGCGCGACGGACATTCGTTGGATCCGGACGTCTTTGGCAGAAGTCGAACCGCGAGCAGAGCACGAATGCAAGTGTAGGCATTGCGGTGGCGAGCGACGGTAAACGTGGGGACAGACACGAACGAGCGTTCAGCGATACCAGTGCTCTGCTTGCCTGAGGACCTTCTCCTGACTCACTGGCACTATAATGTGTGGGGTGAATCGCCACGACCTATTTTTCCAAGCCATACTGGAAGTGTTCTCGGACACCATGCGGTCCTGCCGGAAGCTGGCTCGCTGGCTGGGGTGGACCTGTCGCGCTTTTTGAAAAACGTTTTGAGCTTGTGGCGCCACCACCACCTGCATCAAACGCCCTCAGGCAAAAGCCAGTCCTTCCAGTTCAGTCTTTGCCGCCGCTTCCGCTGAAGCGACAGATGAAACTGGTCTTGAACTGACCTACCAACACGCTTTCAAGGCATTGCTGAAATTCTTACACAAGTCGACAGTGGCAAAGACCCCTTGCATGCGTTCATGATTTGTTCATACATAGCCACAATGATCCAAAGCAGTCCTCTCCAGCCCGGCCAGTTGTTGCAGCGTGGCGTTTCGCGCCATCTGGCCAGCCACGGATTTGCCTGTGTGGAGGAGTTGGTGCCTGCGCGGGGCTTGCGTGTGGATGTGATGGCGCTGGGTCCGAAGGGTGAGATCTGGGTGGTGGAATGTAAATCCAGCCGCATTGATTTCACTTCGGACAGCAAGTGGCCGCGCTATCTGGAATGGGCAGACCGGTTTTTCTTTGCTGTGGATGAGGAATTTCCGGTGGATTTGCTGCCAGACGATCAGGGATTGATCATCGGTGATGCTTATACGGCGGAAATCCTGCGTATGCCCGCAGAGAAGCGTCTGGCACCGGCGCGGCGCAAGGTTATGGTGCAGAAGTTTGCTGTGACAGCCGCGCGGCGGCTACAGGTGCTGCGCGATCCGGATATGCATCCCGAGTGGGACTAGCGCCCCTTTTTGCCGCCCATTTTGCGCGCTTGTGCTGCGGCTGCCATGATTTCTTCGGCAATCTCGCGGGCCTCGTCCGGGGTGAAATCCATCGGAATCTCGACGCCGCCGCCTTCTACAAACAGACGCACCATGCCCTTGTCGGTAGGACCGATTTGCAGGTTGGCTTCAATGTCGCGCTCGTCGTTGATGCCCATGGCGTGTTTATCCTTCATGATTTTCCGAGCGCTACTGCTACGCTTGCGACACTTGAAAGGCAAGCAGATCTGACGCTAGGGTCATGTGATGAGAGAAATTGAAATACGTCCATTTTCCGCCGCTGACCGTGACTGGCTGGTGCAGGTGCACATAGACACATATGAGCGGGACGAGGGGTTCGATGCCAGTTTCGGCGTCTTGGTGGCGCAGATTGTGGACGATTTTCTGCGCGACCATGATTCTGCGGTTGAGCGGGGGTGGATCGTCTGGGACGGGGATACGCGGCTCGGCTCTATCTTTTGTGTGCGGCTGGACGCCCACACGGGCAAGCTGCGGCTGTTCCAGCTTGTGCCGCAGGCGCGCGGGCGCGGGGTGGGGCTGCGCCTGTTGCAGACCTGCACTGATTTTGCGCGCAGTTGCGGCTATAACACCATCAAGCTGTGGAGCCATAAAAGCCACGAAGCCGCCAATGCGCTCTATCTGCGCAACGGCTGGCGGATTGTGGAGGAGCATGATGTGTTCAACTATGGACAGCATCTGGTCGAGCGGGTCATGCAGCTGGAGCTATAGCCATCTTCTTGCATTTTGATGCCGGAAACGGTCATGTTTGCAGTTGACGCGCCCGCGCTTGGCCTCTAATCACAGCCGCAGTGCCGGAGTAGCTCAATCGGTTAGAGCGCGTGGTTGTGGTCCACGAGGTAGTTGGTTCGAAACCATCCTCCGGTACCACCTCACAACAAATTAAAAAAATTTTGTGAAGGTGTGAGGCGGGGTAATTCTAAGAAATGCCCGTTCACTCTGCCTTTGAGCTGAAGCGCTGGATTATTCCATCATCACCGTCTGCTTCAAAGCTCCCGTCAGCCTGTCAAAGATCAGAATTTCGTTCCCGTCTGTCACCACCGCATACCATCCAGCCCCTTGCGTGAACGCCACAGGCTTCGCGCCGTCCGGCAAAGCAATCTGATCGGGTAAAACGGGTGTGTCGCGGCTCAGGCGCGTGACAAGCAGGCCGATAACGATTACCACCCCGACAATCATTATCGTTGTCAGGACCGTCACCATGCGCCGCAAAAAGCGCAGGTTGGCCGGCTCGGAAAGTTCATCCATGTCGCACCGCCGTATTACATTTCTTTTGGGCGAAAGCCCGCCACCCCGCCTTGATAAGGCGCTTGCCCGCGATGTGCCAGAGGAGGCGGCGCTGTCGCGCACCCGTCTGGCGCGGTTGATTGCGGAAGGAGCGGTGCGGGTGGACAGCGCGGTGCAACAGGACCCGCGCGCCGTGGTGGGCGAGGGGGCGCGCATCGACATTGATGTGGAGGAGGCGCAGGAGAGCCACATCCTACCCGAGGCGATCCCGCTGGACATTGTGTATGAGGACGCGGACCTGATCGTGATCAACAAACCTGCGGGTATGGTTGTGCACCCCGCACCCGGCTCGCCGTCAGGGACACTGGTGAACGCGCTGTTGGCCCATTGTGGCGATGATCTGTCCGGCGTCGGTGGCATGAAGCGGCCCGGCATTGTGCACCGGATTGATAAGGAAACGTCCGGCCTGCTGGTGGTGGCGAAATCTGACGCGGCGCATCACGGGCTGGCCAAGCAGTTCGAGGCGCATACGGTTGAGCGCTACTACCGCACGCTGGTCTACGGCGTTCCCGACGCCAATGACCCGCGTCTGCGCGGCGTGAAGGGGACGAACTTCGAGGCGGGTAATATCCTGAAAATCACCACACAGCTGGCGCGTCACAAGACGGACCGCCAGCGGCAGGCCGTGTTTTTCGGCACGGGGCGTCACGCGGTGACCCGCGCGCGCACGGTAGCGCGCTATGGCACGCCGCCTGTGCTGGCGTTGATGGAGTGCTGGCTGGAGACGGGCCGGACCCATCAGATCCGTGTGCACCTGTCCCACGCGGGTCACGGGCTGGTCGGTGATCCGGTATACGGCGGCAAGCGCAAGATCGCGCGTGCTGCCTTGCCGGACGCGCTGGCCGAGGCGGTCAAGGCCTTCCCGCGTCAGGCGCTACACGCCGCGGTGCTGGGCTTTATCCATCCTGTTAGCGGTGACGCGATGCGCTTTGAGGCGCCATTGCCCGAGGATATGGCAGAGCTTTTGGCATTACTCGATCCGATGCGCGCCTGACGACTGACACAATACGCACATCAGTGTGACAATTTGCATGGATCATTTTGCGCCGTCGACTGTTGTGCTTGTATGATTGAAACGGCGCGCCGCAATCTTGTATGCGCAGAACCGCGTTCCCATATAGATGTTAAGCTCTGTTACATGGGCGTTACGGAAAGGACGAAACCATGGCCAATTATGCAAATCTGCCGGCCCCAACGCCGGAAGGCGGTCTGAATCGCTACATGCAGGAAATCCGGAAGTTCCCTCTGCTGGAGCCGGAAGAAGAATACATGCTGGCCAAACGCTGGGTTGAGCAGGAAGATACCGAAGCCGCGCACCGCATGGTCACGTCGCACCTGCGCTTGGCCGCAAAGATCGCGATGGGGTATCGTGGCTATGGACTGCCGCAGGCCGAGGTGATCTCGGAAGCGAACGTGGGGCTGATGCAGGCGGTAAAACGCTTTGATCCCGAAAAAGGCTTCCGGCTGGCGACGTACGCCATGTGGTGGATCCGGGCGAGCATTCAGGAATACATCCTGCGCTCATGGTCTTTGGTCAAGCTGGGGACGACATCGGGACAGAAGAAACTGTTTTTCAACCTGCGCAAAGCCAAGAACAAGATTGGAGCGCTGGAAGAGGGCGACTTGCGTCCCGAAAATGTCACAACCATCGCCACGCAGCTGGGTGTGACCGAGGCGGAAGTGATTTCCATGAACCGTCGGATGTCGGGCGGGGATGCGTCGCTGAACGCGACTGTCGGCTCTGAGGGCGAGGGGACCATGCAATGGCAGGACTGGCTTGAGGACGATAACGCAGATCAAGCTGGCGATTATGCCGAGCGCGATGAGCTGGAGACGCGGCGCGAAATGCTCGCCGCGGCGATGGATGTACTGAATGACCGTGAGAAAGACATTCTGGTGCAGCGGCGTCTGTCGGATGAGACGGTGACCCTTGAAGATTTGAGTGGTCAGTATGATGTGAGCCGCGAGCGGATACGTCAGATTGAAGTTCGCGCATTTGAAAAACTGCAAAAGCGGATGCGTGAATTGGCGGATGAAAAAGGGATGAGCGCGGTCCAATAAGCTTAGGCAACAACTGAAAAGGCAGCTCCCTCAGAGGGGAGCTTTCTAAGCTGCGGCTGGGGCTACAAGAGTTTGCGGTCCTAGTCGGTTTGCTAGAAAGGAGTTTGCGATGGCAGGAGGATGGGCGCGAGATGGTGCGGTGTCCGAGCAGATCGAGGCATCCATCAATGACGAGTTGACGCGACTGAAGGCAAGGCGGGCACCGGTAGGCGAGAGCGCCCGCCTGTGCGCGGAATGTGAAGAGCCTATACCCGAGGCGCGGCGTAAGGCGTTGCCAGGGGTCAAGTTGTGCATTGAATGTGTGCGCGAACGTGATGCTGGATTTCAGGCGCGTAGCGGGATCAACCGGCGTGGCAGCAAGGACAGCCAGTTGAAATGAGGTCTGTATTCTCTGCGGGCCGGATTTGAAGTCGGCCAAGCAAGATCTACAGGTGTTGATCCGGCGTTTTAAGTTAAGTGGCGACGCCCCCCAAATATAGATTGAGGTTACCTGCCCCTTATCTTCCAAAGACTGCCAGGCGGCCGCAAGCGATCCAGCCTATGACAGACGGGCATTAGGTGCTTGCTGATCGGGATGAAAAATCACGGGCTGGATGCGTAGAAGCGGCAAGCCGCAACCGACACACCCCACTTCACCTGTGCTGATGCGCTAAGATCGGTCGCAGGCACAGGCTTGGCCCTGAGTAACAATTATTGCCAATTGCCTTCAAACGCAGGCCGACAGTAGCAGTAGTTGCTTTTGTCGGGGTGATGATGAGCTGCCATGGGAACAAGCTGAATAAGCCTTCAAGACCCCATTCACCGGCGCACAACCGATAGACCTGTGCTGGACGTAAAACCATGAGATCTACCGGCATTTGTGAGTATATTATTCCTCCATCGCCTCCAGTTCGTCGATCATGTCAGAGATCATCGACAGTCCTTTGTCCCAAAAGGCTGGGTCACTTGCATCCAAACCAAAGGGAGCCAGTAACTCTTTGTGGTGCTTGGAGCCACCTGCTTTGAGCATATCAAAGTACTTGTCCTCGAAACCCTCGCTCCCTTCGGCGTAGACAGCGTAAAGCGCATTAACCAAGCCGTCACCGAAGGCATAGGCATAGACATAAAAGGGCGAGTGGATGAAATGGGGGATGTAGGCCCAGAAAGTCTCGTAGCCATCCATGAACTCGAACTCTGGCCCGAGGCTCTCGGCCTGTACGGACATCCACAGCGCGTTGATATCATCCGGCGTCAGCTCTCCGCCACGGCGGGCGGCGTGGAGTTTGCACTCGAAGTCATAGAAGGCGATCTGGCGGACGACAGTGTTGATCATGTCCTCCACCTTACCTGCCAGCAGGATGCGCCGCTCGGACGTGGTTTTGGCGTTGGAGAGCATCTTGCGGAAGGTCAGCATCTCGCCGAACACGCTTGCCGTTTCGGCCAGTGTAAGCGGCGTGGAAGACAGCATTTCGCCCTGACCTGCCGCCAGCACCTGATGCACGCCGTGGCCCAGCTCGTGCGCGAGGGTCATCACGTCGCGTGGTTTGCCCAGATAGTTGAGCATAACATAGGGGTGCACATCCGTAACCGTAGGGTGGGCGAAGGCGCCGGGGGCTTTGCCCGACTTGACGCCCGCATCGATCCAGCCATCCGTAAAGAACGGTTTGGCCAACTCGCCCATGCGCGGATCAAAGCCTGTGTAGGCGTCCATCACCATGGTCTGTGCGGTCGGCCAATCTATGATCTTGGGATCTTCCATAGGCAAGGGCGCGTTGCGGTCCCAGACCTGCATAGTGTCCAGTCCCAGCCATTTCTTTTTCAGCGCGTAGTAGCGATGCGAGAGTTTGGGATAGGCGTTGACCACCGCGTTGCGCAGCGCCTCGACTACCTCCGGCTCGACCTGATTGCTCAGGTGGCGGGCGGTCTGGGCGGTGGGCATGCCGCGCCAGCGATCCATGATCTCTTTTTCCTTGGCTTGGGTGTTATGGACACGGGCGAAGGTTTTTACATTTTCGCTGAACACTTCGGCCAGTTCGCGCGCGCCTGCCTCACGGGTGTCGCGGTCCGGGTCGGTGAGCAGGTTGAGCGTGCCCTCAATGCCCAGCGTCTCGCCCTGCACATCGAACTTGAGGCCTGCGATGGTCTCGTCAAACAGGCGCTCCCACGCGTCCCCGACCACGCCCAGATCGTGCAGGAATTTCTCCATCTCATCGCTCAGCTGATAAGGCTTCATCGCGCGAATACGGTCGAAAATGGGTTTGTACCGCGCCAGATCGGCGTTCTGGTTCAACAGGCCATCAAGATGGGCGTCTTCGAGCGTGTTCAGCTCCAGCGTGAAGAACACCAGCGGCGTGGTGAAATTGGTGACTTTCTCCTGTACGTCCGACATAAATTTCGCGCGACCAGAATCGGTGGTCAGCTGGTAGTAGCGCAGACCGGCGTAGGACATGATGCGTCCCGCGATGTTGTTGATCTTCTCGTTGCGCAGCACACACTCCAGCAGGTCTGCTGCGTCAAGTGTACCCAGCTTGCCCTCGTAATCAGCGGCAAAGCTGGCACAGGCCTGCTCCAGCCAGTCCAGATCGCGTTTCAGCTCGGGCGCGTCCTCGCCGGGGTAGAGGTCATCCAGGTTCCATTCGGGCAAATCGCCGAAAGAGGGCTTGGCGCCTTTTGCATTGGCATCACGAACAGGGAAGGGCAGGTTCAGCATGGGTCGTCCTTTTATCAGTTACCCAATAGGTAAGGGGGCAGCGTGCAAGGAACAAGGCGTGATCAGCCGTAAAGGCGCAGCATCTCGTTCAGATCGTCCAGAGTATTTGCCTCGGCCATGGGTTTGTCATGCCGCCATCGCAGCATTCGGGGAAAGCGCAGGGCAACGCCGGATTTATGGCGGCTGGAAGCCTGAATGCCCTCGAAAGCGATTTCGAACACGTGATGCGGTGTGACCTGACGGACCGGGCCAAAGCGTTGCAGGGTGTTCTTGCGCACCCATGCGGTAATTTTGCGGAATTCGGCATCGGTCAGCCCGGAGTAGGCCTTAGTGAAGGGCACAAGCGCCTCGCCATCGCGCACGGCAAAGGTGAAGTCGGTGAACAGGTTGGCGCGGCGGCCCGATCCGGCCTGTGCATAAATCATCACGGCGTCAATGGTCAGAGGGGCAAGCTTCCATTTCCACCAGTCGCCTTTCTTGCGGCCCGCCAGATAAGGACTGTCGCGGCGTTTGAGCATCAGGCCCTCGGCTTGGGCATCGCGCGCGCTGTCGCGGTAAGCGTGCAGGTCCGCAGCGCTGTCAAAGGGCAGCTGTGGCGAGAGACGGATAGGCGCATCGCGCGGCAGATCGCGGCAGGCCTGCTCCAACAACGCGCGGCGCGTTGCAAAGGGGTGCTGGCGGATGTCTTGGCCTTGCCATTCCAGCAGGTCATAGGCGTGGAGCACCACTGGGGCCTCAGCCAGCATCTTCTTCGGCACGGTTTTGCGCCCGATGCGCGGTTGCAGGGTGTTGAAGCTGGCGGGGGCCGTGCTGCCCTCGGGCCAGACCAGCAGCTCGCCATCCAGCACGGTGCCATCGGGCAACACATCCACCGCGCGAGCGAGTTCGGGGAAGCGGTCTGTCATCAGCTCTTCGCCGCGCGACCAGACGAAGTGCTCGCCGCCGCGCAGGATCAGCTGGCCGCGGATGCCGTCCCATTTCCACTCCGCGCACCAGTCCGAAGGTGTCTCTAGCGCTTCCGGTCCGCCGTCCAGCGCATAGGCCAGATAGAAGGGATAGGGGCGCGAGGCATCGGCGGAGGCATCCTGCGCCTCGATCAGGCTGTGCCAGCTCGTGTCGTCAGGATGCCAGTTGCCCATCAGCCGGTGGGCCAGCTCTGCCTCGTCGCGGGTGGTGGCCTGTGCCAGTGCGCGGGTCATCAGCTTCTGGCTCACGCCTACGCGCATGCCGCCGGTGATGAGCTTGTTGAAAATGAACCGCTCGGTCCCACCGAGGCGTGCCCAAGCCTCCAGCACAAAAGTCTTTTTGGCAGGTTCATCTGCTTTGTAGATGTCTCGCAGATCGTTGATCCATTGAGACAAAGACCGGTTGTCCGTAGTGGAATTCTGCGGCAGGACGAGGGCAATTGTCTCAGCCAGATCGCCGACAACGGGATAGCATTCCTCGAACAGCCACAGGGGAATGCCTGCGGCCTCAGCGCCCCACTCGCGCAGGCGGGTCGTGGTTACCGCGCGCTTGGGTCTGCGGCCCGAAAACAGCGCGATGGTCCAGAGCTTGTCTTGCTCATCTGCTACTTCAAAGTAGTCTGCCAATGCTTTGGTTTTAATGGAGGTTTTGGTGCTCTGGTCGATGGTGTTGAAGAGGGCTGCAAACTGTTTCACGCGGCATCCTCTGCATCATCCGAACGGTCAAGGCTCTCGCCTTCAAACTGGGTCGGCACCACTTGGGCGTTCCAGCCATTTTCATTCAGGTAACGCATGAAGATATCTGTGTAACCATGTGTCACATATATGTTTTCTGCCTGTGTTTCCTTGATGGCCCAGAGCAGCCCCGCCCAATCTGCGTGATCTGATATGACAAACCCCCGATCCCCTGCGCGGCGGCGCCGGATGCCGCGCATCGCCATCCAGCCAGAGGCAAAACCGGATTCCAGCGGGCCAAACCGCTTTGCCCAGGCAGATCCAAGCGCTGAAGGCGGCGCGATGACCATTGCGCCGGGGTGGGTTTTGGCGCTGACGTCCTTGTCGGCCAGCACTGTATCTGGCAGGAGCAAACCCTGCGCGCGCATCACGGCATTGGTGTTTTCAACGGCGGCGTGGCACAGCAAGGGGCCTATGGCGGGGTCCAGCATGGACATCAGGCGCTGTGCTTTGCCCAGAGAATAGGCACCCAGAATGGCCGTTTTCCCCTGTGCGGCACAGCTGCGCCACCAGTCGTTGATCTGTGCCGCCACCACCGCCTGCGGCTCCCAGCGGAAGACGGGCAGGCCAAAGGTGCTTTCGGTGATGAAATGATGACAGCGGACAGGCTCGAACGGCGTGCTCAGGCCGTCGTCGATAACCTTGTAGTCGCCCGAGGCGACCCAGACCTCGCCCGAAACCTCCACCCGGATCTGGGCGGAGCCCGGCACGTGCCCTGCGGGGTGAAAGGATACGTTCGCATCGCCGATACGCCGCACTTCACCATAGGGGATGCCTTCGGCGTTGATCTCGCCCAGACGGTGCTGCATCACAGGCAGCGCGGCATCGGTGGCCAGATAGTGCCCCATGCCCCATCGGGCGTGATCCGAATGTCCGTGCGTGATCAGCGCGCGGTCAACGCGACGCCACGGGTCGATATAGAAATCACCGGCGGGGCAATAGATGCCCTCGGGTGTGAAGGTGAGTACAGGTTTCCGGCTCATGCACCTAACCTAGGCGGGGCGGCGCGCCGGACCAGCCCTAGCTGGCAGGGGTGTTGAGGAAAAGTGCTGATATTTCGTCAAAGACCGGTGTACGGATTGCCGGAAGCTCCATCAGAACTTCATGTTCACCGCCTTCTACAAGACGCAATTGCCCGCCTTTCCAGGTCTCCATCCGCTTGTGGATACGCGGCACATCGACGATGCGCTCGTTGCTGCCGACAAAGGCGATGGAGGGAAGGTTGGGTGCCGCGCGCTGGGACAGGTGTTTGGTTTCGGCCAGTGCTTCGCGCAGCCAGATGTAGCTTGGCCCGCCCAGTTGCAGCTCGGGGTGTGCGATGATCTGATCACGCATCATGTCGAACATTTCCTCGTCCGTTGTCAGCATGTTATCATCGAAACTTGATGTCAGTACATAGGGCTCCGCAGTGGTGCCGAAGGGCAGACGGTGGCCCTGGTTGAGTTTTGGCATAAGGGTGCTGAGGATCTGCGCGGGCAGACGCATGTGGCGCGAGATGTGGATGCCCCACATCGGGCCCGTGAACGCAGCGGCCTGGACGGACAACCCTTCCATAACGGCCCGCAGACCGATGCAGCCCCCCATAGAGTGAGCGACAAGAAAATAGGGCCGCGGCATATTGAGACTGCGCGCGATACGCATCACGGCGGCGACGTCTTTCTGGTAGTCTGGAAAATGCTCGACATGGCCGGTCAGAGGGTCGTCGATCAACCTGTCGGCCAGGCCCTGACCGCGCCAGTCAACAGCTAGGGATGCGAGGCCGCGGGCAGCAAACTCCGCTGCCGCGTCCCCGTATTTCTCGATATATTCGGTGCGACCGGGAAAGATCAGCACCGTGCCCCGCGCGCCCGGTTTCTCCCACACACCCACTCGGATGCGGATGCCGTCCGAGGTTTCCGCCCAATAGGCAGCCGCCGGATCAGGTCCGGGATGGATGTCCGTGAAGATCGGAGCGGGAGTGTGCGTCATCTGGAGCGTCGGTTCATGCCAAGGCGGAGGCCAGCTTCATCGCCATGCCCATATCGCCATCGACCTTCAGCTTGCCGGACATGAAGGCGGATGTCGGGTTGGTGTCGCCGTCCATCATGCCCTGAAATGTCTCTTGATCCGCGGTCAGCGTCACGTCCGCTTCCTCGTCGCCTTCGCGCACACCTGAGTCGTCGACCATCACGCAGCCTTCGCCTTCGATCTCGAATTTAACTGTACCACCGATCTCGGTGCCCGACAGCTTCTCGGACAGTACCTTCACCGCTTCGTTGATTGTATCGCTCATTATCAGCCCTTTTTTGGCAAATGGTGCGCAACCTCTCTGGAAATTGGTCTGGCACCTGTTACATTCACCTTTGTTATGGTTAGAAACATCGTCAACCTCAAACATATCGTCGCGGCAGTTGGTGTCGCTGTGTTGCTTTGCAGCCCTGTGCTTGCACAGGACCGCAGTGATGAGTTGCTCGAATCCCTGCGCACCGCCACGCCGGAGCAAGCAAAGGCGGCCGAGCGGGATATCTTGCGTGAATGGTCGCGCTCGGGCTCTGCGGCGATGGATCTGCTGCTGAAACGCGGGCGCGATGCAATGGCGGTTGGGGAATTCGATGTGGCGATAGACCACTTTACTGCGCTGACCGACCATGCGCCGGGATTTGCCGAGGGCTTCCATGCCCGCGCCACCGCCTATTACCGCGCCGAGCTTTACGGCCCCGCGCTGGATGATCTGGAGACAGCGCTTGCGCTGAACCCTGACAATTTCAACGCGATTTTCGGTCTGGGGGTGTTGTTCGAGGAGTTCGGAGACAACCGCCGCGCCGCTGATCTCTTCCGCCGCGTGCTGGCGTTGAACCCGCATCATGAGAATGCCGAAAAGGCGCTCGAACAGCTCAAGTCCGAAGGCATCGGACGTACTCTCTAATCCATGCTAGGATACTGCGGTGAACACGCAAGGCAGGGTTGTGGCCGTTCTGGGCCCGACCAACACCGGCAAGACGACCTATGCGATTGAACGGATGCTGGGCCACCGGACGGGTATCATCGGCCTGCCGCTTCGCCTGCTCGCGCGTGAGGTATACGACCGTATCGTCAAGGCGCGCGGCCCTTCTGTGGTGGCGCTAGTAACGGGCGAGGAACGGATCGTGCCGCCGCGCACCCAATACTGGGTGTGTACGGTCGAGGCTATGCCCGAGGGCATGGGCGCGGATTTTGTTGCTGTGGATGAAATCCAGCTTTGTGCTGATCCCGAGCGCGGGCATGTTTTCACCGACCGTCTGATGCGCGCGCGCGGCCTGCACGAGACGCTGTTCATGGGCAGTGATACCATGCGCGGGACCATCGCGGCGCTGGTGCCTCAGGCGCAATTCGTCCACCGTGATCGGATGTCGGAATTGACCTATTCAGGTCAGAAAAAGATAAGCCGTATGCGCCCCCGCAGCGCGATTGTGGGATTTTCGGTTGAGAATGTATATGCCATCGCCGAGCTGATCCGCCGCCAGAAGGGCGGCGCGGCGGTTGTGATGGGCGCGCTTTCGCCACGCACGCGCAACGCGCAGGTCGACATGTACCAGAACGGCGAGGTTGATTTTCTGGTGGCCACGGATGCCATCGGGATGGGTCTCAATCTCGATGTGGATCACGTCGCCTTCTCCAGCCTGAGCAAGTTTGATGGGCGGCGGATGCGGATGCTAGCGCCGAACGAGCTGGCGCAGATTGCCGGGCGGGCAGGGCGCGGCATGAAAAACGGCACCTTCGGTGTCACCGGAGATACGCCACCGCTGGAAGAGGATGTGGCCCGCGCGATCATGGACCACCGGTTTACCCCGCAGAACAAGATCAACTGGCGCAACCCTGATCTCAAGTTCGGCACCATTGACTGGCTGATCCGCTCGCTGGAGGAATCGCCCGACCACGAGCGGCTGGTAAAAGCGCGCGAAGCGGATGATCTGCGCGCGCTCAAGGCGTTGGGCGAGGACGCGGAGGTAGCCGCACGTTGTACCGACGGCCCGTCGGTCCGTTTGCTGTGGGATGTATGCCGCATTCCCGACTTTCGCGGCATCAGCCACGCCGAGCATGCAGGCCTGTTGGAAGTGATTTTCAACTACCTGCACCAGCGCGGTTCCATCCCCGACGACTGGCTCGCACGACAAATTAAACGAATTGATCGAACCGATGGCGACATTGATGCGTTATCCAAGAGACTGGCGTTTATCCGCACATGGACCTACGTTACCCAGCGCAAAGGCTGGACAAATGACGAAAGCCATTGGCGCGGGGAAGCGCGTGTCGTAGAAGACAGACTGTCGGATGCCCTGCACGAGCGTTTGACCCAAAGATTTGTAGACCGGCGTACTTCTGTACTGCTACGCCGGCTAGGACAGAAGGAAGCCATGGTGGCCGAAGTTAATAGCGATACCGGTGAAGTAACCGTAGAAGGCGAATTTGTAGGCAAGATGGACGGTTTCCGTTTCCGCGCAGACAAGGGCGCCGGCACGGCAGAGACAAAAACGATCAAGACAGCCGCCTTACAGGCGCTGGCCCCGCAATTCCATCTGCGGGCGGACCGTTTTTACAACGCGCCCGATACAGAGATTGATTTCACCGAACAGGGCGGCCTGATGTGGGGCAATTCTGCGGTGGGCAAACTGGTGGCTGGCCCGGACGGACTGAAACCGCAGGTCGAGGTATTTGTGGATGATGTTGCTGGGCCGGAGGTTGCGCAGAAGGTGCAGCGCCGCTTGCAGCACTTTATTGATCGTAAGGTGGCCAGCCTGTTCGAGCCGCTGATCGCGCTTCAGAAGGACGAGACGCTGACCGGCCTGGCCCGTGGCTTTGCCTTCCGGCTTGTTGAAGCGTTCGGGGTCCTGCCTCGCGCGGAGATCGCCGAAGAAGTCAAATCGTTGGATCAGGACGCGCGCGGTGCGCTGCGCAAGCACGGTATCCGCTTTGGCCAGTATACCATCTTCCTGCCGCTGCTGCTCAAGCCTGCGCCGACGCGTCTGCGTCTGGTGCTATGGTCGCTGACCAAAGGTCTGTCGGAATTCCCTGAATCGCCGCCTCCGGGCATGGTGACCATCCCTGTGGATGCAAGCGCGCCTGCAGGCTCTGACACGATGGCGGGCTACCGTAACGCAGGCAACCGTGCGATCCGCATTGATATGCTGGAACGTCTTGCAGACATGCTCCGCGGCGAGGATTCGCGTGGGGGGTTCGAGGCAAAAGCGGATATGCTGTCGATCTCCGGCACCACGCTGGAGCAGTTTGCCGATCTGATGAAGGGTCTGGGCTACAACGCCGAAGCGGGTGAACGCGCCAAAGTGAAGGCTGTAACAGCCGTTGTGCCTAATGCGCAGAACGACATTCCAGCCGACACGCCGATCATGGACGTGAACACGCCAACTGAGGGTGCAATCACAGAGCAGCCAGAGGCTGTGGCATCTGCGGATGTGCCAGAGACGACCGGCGAAATCGTGGACGAAGGCACAGCACCCGTTGCAGCGGAGCCTGTCACCGACGGCGAAGTCCCTGCCGAAATCCCCGCGGTGTCCGAGACGGAGACGCCGCAGGGCACCGCACCAGACGCGGATATTGCCGGTCCCGAGATGGAAACCTTCTACACCTTCACTTGGGCGCGCGCGCCGCGCAGGCAGCCTGCGGGCGGTGATCGGTCAAAGGGTAAGGGCAAGCCCGCACCGCGCGGCAAGGGCAAGCCTTCACGTGACGGGGGGAAGGGCGCCAAAGGCCAGAACTTCTCGGCACGTCCACCGAAGCCGGAAAAAAAGATCGACCCCGATAACCCGTTTGCAGCGGCTCTGATGGGCCTCAAAAACGACAAGTGAGCGTAGAGCCAGCCGAAAAGCTGCGTCTGGACAAATGGCTCTGGTACGCACGGTTTTTCAAGACACGCACTCTGGCGGCAGGAATTGTCGCCGGAGGAGCGGTCCGCGTGAATGGCACCCCTGCGTCAAAGCGCAGCACGACGGTCAGCGCCGGTGACGTGCTGACCTTTGCCAAGGACGATCACATCCGTGTTATCCGCATAGAGGCGTGTGGCACCCGTCGCGGTCCAGCCCCTGAAGCCCAAGCGCTTTATACGGATATGGCACCCCCCGAAGTCAAAAAAAGGGAGTTTGTTCCCGATAACCCTGCGTTTGAGGGAAAGGGTCGCCCGACAAAGCGGGACCGCCGCCAGCTTGATCTTTCTAAGGCCCGCCATCTTGAATGATCTTGGCGGCTGTTCTAGCAAGAGGCAGCATTTCCAGACAGAGACATCCCCATGACCTATATCGTCAACGACGCCTGTATCGCCTGCAAATACACCGACTGCGTCGAGGTCTGTCCGGTGGATTGTTTCTATGAAGGTGAGAACATGCTGGTGATTCACCCGGACGAGTGCATCGATTGCGGTGTGTGCGAGCCTGAGTGTCCCGCTGACGCGATCCGCCCCGACACGGAGCCGGACATGGAGAAGTGGGTGGAGTTCAACCGCAAATATTCCGAACTGTGGCCGGTGATCATCACCAAGAAAGATCCGCTGCCTTCTGCAGAAGAGATGGACGGCAAGCCCGGCAAGCTTGATCTGTTCTCCGAAGCGCCTGGCGAGGGCGGCTGATTCCGCAGCTTAGGCGATTCGGATTCCTTGTTGCTAAAACAGCAGGGGAGTGTTGCTGTACAGGGCTTTGGCCACCCTTTCGGGGGGGCTATTTTTGTGTTATACTCAAACCAATGATACCTGTTTACACATATATAAACGCCGTACTGCCGCGGCGCATCTGACAAACCCAATTTTAGCGTAAACGCCGCAGGCCATGGCCTCGCGGGTTTTGCGCGTTTTGCGCGCCGCCTTGCAGGGCTGCGCTGCTCAAGGAGCCTGAAGAGTATGACCAAATCGAAGAAGCTTGATTTCCGCCCGAATGAATTCGTTGTCTATCCTGCGCATGGCGTAGGCCAGATCATCTCGGTCGAGGAGCAGGAAGTGGCGGGCCTCACGCTTGAGCTGTTCGTGATTGCGTTCGAGAAAGACAAGATGACCCTGCGTGTGCCCACGCACAAAGCGACCGAGATCGGCATGCGCGCGCTCAGCTCGCCGGACGTGATCACCCATGCGATGAAAACGCTCAAGGGTAAGGCCAAGGTGAAGCGCGCCATGTGGTCGCGCCGCGCGCAGGAGTACGAGCAGAAGATCAACTCGGGCGATCTGATCGCGATTGCTGAGGTGGTCCGCGACCTGCACCGCACCGACGACCAGCGTGAGCAGTCCTATTCTGAGCGTCAGCTGTATGAAGCGGCGCTTGAGCGTTTGACCCGTGAAGTTGCCGCTGTCTCCGGTGGGGACGAGCTGGCTGCCGCCAAACAGGTCGGTGACGTGCTGGAGAGCCGCATCGCGGCCTGAAGCCTGTTGAGGTAAGTGCGCAAGCCGCGTCTGAGGTGATCAGGCGCGGCTTTTGCGTTACAGCAGTGCTGTGCAGGTCAGCAGGATTGCGGCCTCGCCGAGCTGCTGTGTGGCTCCCAGGACATCGCCGGTCTGGCCGCGGATCTTCGCCTTGGCGAGGGCAGTCATGCAGACAGTGACCGCAAGCGCCACCAGTAGGGCAAGCAGCGCGGGTGCGCCCAAGCACGGCATCGCAATGAGCAGCGCGATGCCCAAGCCGACAGCGACAGCGGTGATCGGTGGTTGTCCGACGCTGCGCGACAGCCCGTCCCGGCGGGCAGCGGGCAGCGCCGCCATCACCACAGGCATCCCCGCGCGTGACAGCGCTGCAGCAGCCACCAGCGCCAGCGGGGTCTGATCCAGCAGGGCAGCCACTGCAACCAGCCGCAGGGTAAAGACCACCACCAGCGCCAATACGCCATATGTCCCGATCTGGCTGTCGCGCATGATTTCCAGTCGCCGCTCGGGGGTGAAGCCGCCCCAAAACCCGTCAAATAGATCGGCCAGCCCGTCTTCGTGCATGGCCCCCGTCACGAGCATCATTGCCGCCAGTCCCAGCGCTGCTGCGCCAAGATGCGGCAAACCCAGCACCAGCGCCGCTTGAGCAACTGCCACACCCGCAAGTCCTATCCCCGCGCCTACAATGGGATAGGCCCAGACGGCTTGCGGCCCATGGACAAAGGCTTGCGGTGGCAAATGGGGCATAGGCAAACGGGTCAGCAGGACGGCTGCCAGCCAGATCTGGCGCAACGGGTCGCTTTTGGTCATCAACGGGGGCCTTTCCACGCTTGTGGGCTGCGCCCCATTGGGTAAACAGACCCCGACACAGTAGCAATGAGGGTTTATAAAATGGCGGCTTTTTCTGATCTCGACGGGTTTCGCGCAGCCCTTGGTGACATGCCGCAGATAGATGCGCAGGCACAGGCGGATGCTGTCGCGCGCAATGGCCAGCTGACCAAACCCCCCGCCGCGCTCGGGCGGCTGGAAGACATCGCGCAATGGTATGCCGCGTGGCGCGGCGATGCGCAGCCTCGTGTCACCGCACCACAGATCATTGTGTTCGCAGGAAACCACGGAGTTGCTGCGCAAGGGGTCTCGGCCTTTCCGCCAGAGGTGACGGCGCAGATGGTGCTGAACTTCCAGCACGGGGGGGCGGCCATCAATCAGTTGGCCCGCGCGGCAGGGGCGCGTCTGGACGTGCATGCGCTAGAGCTGGATCGGCCCACACAGGATTTCACCAAAGAACCGGCGATGACCGCCGCCGATCTGACCGCGGCCCTTGCGGTAGGCTGGGACGCAGTGCAGGCGGATGCGGATTTGCTGGTAGTGGGTGAAATGGGCATTGGCAACACAACCTCCGCCGCCGCCCTTGCCGCGGCACTGACGGGGGGCAAGGCCGCGGACTGGACCGGTCGCGGCACCGGCGTTGACGATGCAGGTTTTGCAAACAAAACACGGGTGGTGACCGAAGCGCTGGCGCTGCATGCGGGGCAGGGCGATGGGATCGAAACACTGCGCCGTCTTGGCGGGCGGGAACTTGCAGCGATGGCAGGGGCGATCGCGCGGGCGCGCAGCCTGCGGATTCCCGTCATCCTCGATGGCTTTATCTGCACCGCCGCAGCGGCCTGTCTGGAATACACAGTGAAAGGCGCGCTGGACCATTGCATCGCCGGACATCTGAGCGCCGAAGGCGCACACGGTCGGCTGTTGGACGCACTGGACAAACAACCGCTGCTGTCTCTGGGATTGCGTCTTGGCGAAGCCTCTGGCGCCGCGCTGGCGATCAGCATCGTCAAGGCGGCGCTGGAGTGTCACAGCGGCATGGCGACCTTCGCAGAAGCAGGCGTCAGCGGTGCTTGATCTCAGCCCGCTTTCTTCTCGTCCTCTTCCGACCGGTTGAGGAAGGCCGTCTCAAGATCCTTTTCCAGCTCGCGCGCGCGTTTGACGTAGGCCTTGTTGTCAACAGCGGCCACCTCTGGATTCCAGAGTTTGGCAAGTTCGCGTACGGTCATACGGTCGTGATGATAGAAGATCCGCTGCGCCTCAGCGGCCTCGTATTCGGACAGGCCGAGGTTTTCGAGCACATAGCGGCCAGCGCGCAGCGAGCTGTCAAACATCTCGCGTACGATGTCATTCGCACCGGCCTGATAGAGGTGATAGACATCCGTGCGGTCATGCGCGCGGGCGACGATGTGCAGGTCGGGTCGCTGGGCGCGGGCATAGCGCACCAGCGCGCGGGCTGCTTTGCGGTCGTCCAGCGCCACCACCAGCACCCGCGCATCCGCCAGCCCCGCTTTACGCAGCACATCCGGACGCGTGGGATCGCCCAGAAATGCCTTGAATCCGAACCGCCGCATGACCGCGATGGTGTCGGGGCTGTGGTCCAGCACCACCGTGTCAAAGCCCGAGGCCTGCACCAGCCTGTTCACGATCTGCCCGAAACGGCCCACGCCTGCGATGATCACGGTACCTTCCTCGTCGATCTCGTCCTCGGTGTGATGCTGGCCCGTCTCGGCAGCGCGTTTTGAAATGATTTCGTACAAAATGAATAGCAGGGGCGTGATCAGCATCGTCAGTGCGATCACCAGCAGCAGGGTCTCGGCCACGTTGTCCGGCATCACGCCAGTGGTGACCGAGAAGCTGACCAGCACGAATCCGAACTCACCCGCCTGCGCCAGCCCCAGGGCAAACAGCCACTGGTCACGTCCGCGCAGTTTGAACAGGCGGCCCAGACCGAACAGGATCAGCCCTTTGACCAGAATGACCAGCAGTGCCATGCCGATGATGATCACCAGATCGGAGGCCAGCAGCTCAAAGTTGATGCCAGCGCCGACTGTAATGAAGAACAGGCCCAACAGCAGCCCTTTGAAAGGCTCGAGGTCGGTTTCCAGTTCATGCCTGAATTCGGAGCTGGCCAGCACCACACCGGCAAGGAAGGCGCCCAGAGCGGGCGACAGCCCCACCAGCATCATCGTGAAGGAAATGCCCACAACAATCAGCAGGGCAAGGGCGGTATACATCTCGCGCAGTTTGGCAGAGTGGATATAGCGGAACACGGGGCGGGTGAAGAACACGCCCGTAATGATAATGCCCGCGATGGCACCAATGGTAACCAGCGTGACGCCCCAAGCGGGCAGGTTGTCAATAAAGGTAAAGGCGGCTTGGGCGGCGGCAGGCCCGTGTTCGGTGCCATGGGCCGCGCTGGCCGGGTCCTCCAACGTGATCGAGCCGTCTGGCAAAAGCAGCATATCGGGCAGCGTCACGGCAATAAGTGGCAAAAACGCCAGCATCGGGATGACTGCAATATCCTGCGCCAGCAACACAGAGAACACCGACCGTCCACCGGCAGTCTGCATCAACCCTTTTTCGCTCAAGGTTTGCAGGACAATCGCCGTGGAGCTCAGCGAGAGGGAAAGCCCGATCGCCAGCGATACGCCCCAAGGCTGGCCGTAGGCCATGGCGATCCCCATCAGCGCCAGCGCGCTCAGCACGATCTGCAAGCCGCCCAGCCCCAGCAGCTTGTGGCGCATATCCCACAGTGCACGCGGTTCCAGTTCAAGTCCGATCAGGAACAGCATCATCACAACACCAAATTCGGCAAAGTGCTGGAGATCCTTGGTTTCCGCCCCCACAAGCCCCAGCACAGGCCCGATCAAGATCCCTGCCGCTAGATAGCCGAGCACGGACCCCAAACCCAGACGTGCTGCAATGGGCACCGCAATCACGGCAGCGGCAAGATAGATCGAGGCTTGAAACAGAAAACCTTCCATGGGGGTCCTTTGAAAATTTTAGGTGGGCAGGGGGCCGTCGCGTTTCAGCTGGTCCATGACAATCTGGCTCTGCACGCGGGCGACGGACTTATGGGGTAAAAGAACTTCGTGAATCAGACGGTTGAGAGCGGGTAAGTCGCTACAGTAGACCCGCAGCAGGTAATCCGCATCCCCTGTCATGGTCCAGGCGCTCACTATTTCGGGGCGGGTGGCGACAAGCCGCGCAAAGCTGGCCGATTGTTCGGGGCTGTGGGTGCTCAGATGCACCTGCACAAAGCCCTGCACCGCCAGCCCCAGCTGCCGCGCGTCCAGTCGCGCGGTATAGCTGCGGATTACGCCTGAACTCTCCAGTTTCTGACGGCGTCTACCGGCCTGAGAGGCGGAAAGGTTCAACATCTCGCCCAGTTCCTGCGCGGTCAAATGGGCGTTCTTTTGCAAGGCGGCAAGCAGGCGTTTATCAAGATCGTCCAGCATGGTGCGGTTCTTTCACGTAAACTGTAGCCACTATGCGCTGTTTGCGCGCCAGTTGCCATAGTTGCAAGCAATTATGCGCACATCCCGTATGGGTTGCGCTTTATGATGACTGAAATTGCAGCATTTCAGGAGCACCATCATGGGTCCATTTCCGCACGACGCCCCAAAATCGACCATTTCCGCCGAAAATCCCGCTGGCACCGACGGTTTCGAGTTTGTGGAATACGCATCGCCCGATCCGGACGCGCTGCGCGAAGTGTTTCGCAAAATGGGATATACCCATGTCGCCAATCACAAGACCAAAGACATTGAGCTGTGGCAGCAAGGCGATATCACGTATGTTCTGACCTACGACAAGGACAGCTTTGCCGCCGGTTTCGTTGATCTGCACGGGCCCTGTGCGCCCTCCATGGGGTGGCGCGTTGTGGACGCCCAAAAGGCGCTGGCCCATGCGGTCGCCAACGGTGCCGAGGAATACACCGGTGATGGCAAAGTGCTGGATGTGCCCGCGATCATGGGTATCGGCGGCTCGCTGCTGTACTTTGTGGACCAGTATTACGACACATCCCCCTACAATTGGGAGTATGACTGGATTGCCCAGTCCAAGCCGGAGGGCGTCGGGTTCTACTATCTCGACCATCTCACCCACAACGTGTTCAAAGGCAACATGGACACGTGGTTCAAGTTCTACGGCGATCTGTTCAATTTTCGCGAAATCCGGTTTTTCGACATCGCGGGCAAGTTCACGGGCCTGTTCAGCCGCGCGCTGACCTCGCCCTGCGGGCGTATCCGTATCCCGCTGAACGAGGACCGTGGCGAGACGGGGCAGATTGTGGCCTATCTCAAGAAATACAACGGCGAGGGAATCCAGCATATCGCGGTGGGTGCGCGCAACATCTATGACGCGACGGACGCGATTGCGGGCAACGGCTTGCAGTTTATGCCGGCCCCTCCCGATGCGTACTATGACCTGAGCAAGACGCGGGTGGTGGACCACGAAGAGCCGCTGGACCGGATGCGCAAGCATGGCATCCTGATCGACGGGGAAGGTGTGGTGGACGGCGGCGAGACACGGATCTTGTTGCAAATCTTCTCCAAGACCATGATCGGCCCGATCTTCTTCGAGTTCATCGAACGGAAGGGTGACGACGGCTTTGGCGAAGGTAATTTCAAGGCCCTGTTCGAGAGTATCGAGCAGGAACAGATCAACAGCGGCGAACTGGTGGGCGAATAGGCCCACCAGTTCTGCGCGGCTGCTTTATGGCATCTTGAGAACGACGTTGCGGCCATTTTTGGTATAGCGGAGTTCCGTGGTGTCAATCGCAGCTACGCGCCCGCCGTCGAGCCTGTCTCCGACGCTGACCTTCTGGTAGCGTCCGTTGGACAGCCGGATCAATGCGCGGCGGCTGGAGGGTTTGCCATAGACGCCGATCAGGTTGACTTTACGCAGGTTGATGGCGTTTTTCACGGTCGCACTGCGGGCGACGGATGTTCTTGACGGAACGGCAGGTGCGACATTGCGCGGCGCCGTGGTTGCGGCTGCGGCGACGCGGGTTTCAGCAGCAGCGGGTGCTGCGGGCTCGGCCCGCTGAACGATCCGGGCAAAGTTGCGCGGTCGCGTGTCGGGGCGCCGGGATTGGGCAGTCGCAAGGCGGGTGGCATTCTGGATGGCCGGTGCCACAGGCGCAACCACAGGCTGCGGTACGGCCAGTGCGGCTGCTGCTGCGGCGGCGGCTGCCGCTGCTGTACGGGCTTCCAGATCCGCAGCGGCCTCCTCGGCCTCACGTGCACGCTCCTGAATGGAGCTGGGGCGAAGCGCGGGGCGGAAGACTGCAAGCTCACCCAGTGTGACACCGCCCAGTTGGCTACGCTCGGCCCGCTCGGCCAGCCCGAGCGGCCGGTTTTTGGGCCGAAAGTCGAGCAAGGGTGACGGCGCGGTGGCTGCCGCTGGTGTTTCTTGCGGTGTGTCGGTGCCGCGCAGCAGAGTGGCCGGCGGTTTTAGCGGCGGGCCCGCTGCGATCAGGGTATAACCGCCCGGTGCAACAATCCCTTCCACGGTGGGCGTCAGCAAGCCACCGGCACTTGCATCGCGCCGCAGATCGAATGGTGGCGGCGAGGCGATAGCAGCCAGCTGCGCATCGGTCTCGAAATTGCTTGGCACAGGCAGAGCAATCGCGTCGACTGCGCCACTCACAGGGTCGACCGTGCTTTGGTAAACATCCTCGACGGGAGCTTCGGGAAAGGTCAGAGGGGTGTCCGGCGAAAGTGGCCAGATGCCCGTGACTGCATAGCGCGCGGCGGCTTCCTCTTCGGTGATCACCGGGCGCTCGGCCTCGGCGCGTGGATCCTGCATGGCATCCAGAATGGCAGTGTCTTCAGCAGAGAGCACCGGATCAAGCGCTGCAATTTGCTGGGTCTCATCAACAGGGGGCGAGCCGCTCTCCAAGCCATCAGGGGTGCGGATGATTTCGGGGTCAACCTGGTTTGCCGGATCGGATGCGGTGGTGCGAATGTCCTCCTTGCGGAGCAGACCCGCAAGGCCGTCATCCAGAAAGACCGCAGCCCAAGCCGCGACCCCAGCCAGAAAGACCAGCAGCACCACGGTCATGATCAGTCCCAGAAAACGCGGCTTGCCGCCGATCTGTTCGGTGCGCGCGCCGAAAACAGTCATCCGCTCGGCTTCGTCGGGAGCACCGCGAGAGGGGGGCGTTGCAGGTTTGGCCATTGCGCGCGTAACAGCGGCCTGTGCCGCTGATTTGCGACGGCTCAGAAAGCCACCCTTGGCTGCGACCTGTTCAGACGTATCGGTGACCGGCGCGGGTTTCAGCAACGAACTGCTGTCGGGTTGCAGCGTCGCTGCCTCCGCCCGCTGCGCACCACCCAATGATTTTTGCGCAGCTCCGACTGGTGGGCTGCGGCGGCTGGAGAAAGCCGTGGCAGCTTGGCCCGGTGCGGATGCTGACACCTTCTTGGCCGCCAACAATGTCGGCTTCTTGGGTTCTGGTGGCAGGGCGGTAGGGTCCGCTGCTGCGGAACCGACCGCAGGTGCCGAACCTGAGGCGGGTGTTTTGGGCGTCTCGACGGAGGGGGCTGTACCCTCAGCGGGTGCGGCTTGCGCAGCCGGAGGCACTGAAGCGATGGGTGCCTTTGGCTCAGCTTTCTGCGCGACGGGGGCCTTCAAAGCGGGCTTTGGGGCGTCTTTTGTGTCCGCTGGCTGTACCACTGCTTCGGAGGGCACGATTTTTTCCTCGAGCGCAGGGGGCGCAGTCTTCACGGCAGCTGCAGGCTCTGTCTGAGGAGCTGGCTCAGGTGTCGATGGTGCTTTGGCTTCTGGTGCTGGCGGTGCTTTTGGCTCCGGTGCCGGTGGTGTTTTGGCTTGCGGTGCCGGCGGCAGTGCTTTTTCCT
>TARA_R110002020_G_scaffold33491_3_pt1 | contig 42515 bp, 36 predicted proteins | sample TARA_R110002020 | Tara Oceans TARA_R110002020 (sample SAMEA4396489) | marine metagenome | biome: Westerlies Biome; feature: [MES] marine water layer (ENVO:01000295) within the mesopelagic zone...; material: water (ENVO:00002006), including particulate matter (ENVO:01000060) such... | reverse complement strand
AATACCTATAACAAATTAAATAACATGACAAAACAATTATACAAATAGTTATTAGTAAGTTATCAACAGGTATTGTTGCGATGTTGTGTATGTCTAACTAAAAATTTATTTAGTCGTGTATAAAAATATATTTAGTTATAACTAAAAATTTACATATATAATATATTATAATACTATGCACGCATAATAAATTATATTTGTATAGTGCGGATATGTCCACCGCTCGCCGACGCCCTCGCTCATACGATATTTATACAAATCTATATTGACGCATTCCATATCATACCAACCCCCGCAACGCATTCCGTTTTCAGTTAGTATTAATTCGTTTCGTTTCTGTATATTGTCCCCAACCCAAGCAAAACTGGTATGTTTTTTATACCAAGGTATATACGTTGGTAATACTATATATTATATGTTATATATATATATATATTAGTTATTATACTTAGTAGCATACACTACAAAGAAAGAATTAAAAATAAGAAAGAAAGTATTGGGGTACCCATTTGGTATATAAGACACCCCACCCATATAGGTGTATAAACAAAAATAACCCCTATTTAAGGAGTTATCTTATGTTTCTGGGGGTTACATACCCCTTTGTGTCTTAAAGTGTCTTAGAAGTGTTTATTATTGACCAGGTCCTATAGGTTTTCTACCTGTACCATCATCATGTGGGTTTTCAGCTAATAACGCATCTAGTTCTTTTTGTAGTTTCGCTATAGCTTGTGTTAATTCATCTTTAAATTGACCTTTAGCTCCCTCCATATGTTTTTCTAATTTAGCTATCTGAGCTCTTAATGCCGCTATCTTTTTTTTAGTCTCCATATTATTTAGTTTTTATTTTATTTACCACTAACTCTAACACTAGTTCTTCTTGGTTTAGTTGTAGTTGTAGTTGATTTTGGTTTAGTTGTAGTTGCTGTTTTAGTTCCAGTGCTATGAGACGGTTCATTTACTAATACATTTAATGAAACTTTAGTTCTTTTTGGTTTGTATGTACTTCTGATTTTTGGTTTATCTGGCATATTATTTAGTTTTCATACCAAACTCCATAAACTTTACATCCATGATGAGTGGTACACATTAATTTTCGTTTTATCACCTTTTTAACTTCTGTGGAGATAGAGTTATACTTAGGGTTCTTACTGTTTAACTTCCTTTTCTTCACTAAGTTCTAGTCCCCTTACTAGGTGTTTCATATACAGGATTGTTCATAGAGCTCGTTCCTGATACATTTTCACTACCTTTACTATCAATCTTCTTTATAGCATCTTGTAGCATCTTGATGTTTGCATCAATTTTATCCTGGCATTTCTTATTACATCCAGGTGCTTTCTTTGATTCTTTAAGAGCTTTTATTTTAGCTTCTAATTGTTTTTTGTTCATAATTTCTATTTATTATTGAGGTTTACCTTTACCCCCTCCTTTAGCTCCTCCTTGAGCTTGTTTCATTACAGACTGAGCTTCTTGTTCGGTTATACATTTCATTTCAATAGCTTGTTTTAAAGCTTTAACTAAATTCTCCATGTCTCCACTTTTAGCTATTTGCATAATTTGTTGTTTAACTTGGTCGCATTTATCGCCGCCACCACCTGCTCCTCTTGAACCTCCACTTGATTCTTCATATTGAGCGTTGTCCATTGAACTCTGTCCATCTCTATTTTCTGGCATAATTTCTAATTTTTATTTATTTGTTATTATTTATTTAAGCTCTTGTACCAGTGGAAGTAGACTTTCTAGTTCCTGTTCCTGGTGATTTTCTATTCTTTGGATAGTTATGTTTAACTCCTTTCTTTCTACCTCCCTCTCCTTTCTTACCTCTATTTATAGAAGCTTTAACGAATCCTGTTATCTTACCTCCACAATGAGAAGCGTCTTTACCATCTCCATTACCATATGTACCCTTTTGTCTATTATAACGATTTAACTCTACACGTCTTTTACGTCTAGACTTCTTTTCGTTACGGTATTCTTTTTTATAATCTCTAGGCATAGTTATTTATTACAAGTACAATTATTCTTCTTCTTACGACACTTAGGGCATAACTTATTACAACCACAACCCATTAGTATCCTTTTTTTACTGTTTTCTTTTTCTTTTTATTTTTTCTTGCCATAATTATATTTATTATCTATTTCCTGTACCATGAGACTTTTCAGTTACAGATGAGTCTAATAATGTAGGATTTATTGGTTTAAGTTGTGGAACGGTTATCTTCTTTTTTTCAGGGGGTGCTGGTTTAGATTTTTTTTGCTTGTCTTGTTTTTTCTTTCCTTCTTTTTCTTTGTCCATACACTCCTTAATATCTCTATCTATCTGCTCAAGTTTACTTATAACTAATTTAATATCATTAGATAAGTCTGAATCTTTGTAAGATTTTTTTACTCCTCCCATTCTTCTTCCAGCTCTTTTCTTACGAAAACCTTCAAGAGTTTTTAAAAGTCCCTCTCTTGTCTTTTTCATCTGTTCGCATGCCATAATTTATATATTTGATTATTATTATTTTACAAATATAGTGAAAAACTATTTACTAACAAAACATATTTGCTTTAAATAATTTTGTATATTTGTATTATAAATTAAATTAAAATGAAAAAGCCAAGCATGTTAAATAAGGCATGGAACCTAAGTAAATCAATATTAGATTATGCTAAATCTGGGTTTGATAACACATCACAAGAAAAGTATAAAGAACGACTTACTATATGTAATAGTTGTGAACTTCTTAATAAAAAGAATGGAAGTTGTTCTGTTTGCGGATGTGTAATGTCTGTGAAGGCAAAATGGGATGTAGAAAAATGTCCTAAAGGAAAATGGTGATAATTAAAATAAATTAAAATGGATATACCTGAAGGTTTAATAAGAAAGGTTATTGTGTCCGCAGGAGATAGAGATATAACATATCTTAGAGGTCAAACAATAGCGAAAGGAGCTTTACATATTGTAGATATTACATTTGATAAAGCATACTCAGAACATTATAACGAAGCTAGATATAATATATATGTAGTTCCTAGAGGAGAAAAATATACAAGATTATGGAAATCAATACCTGGAAGTAAGTGTGTACCAGAATATGAATTAGGAATTGAAAAACAAATATCATGATAAAAAGTTCAATGGGGAATATAGTTCTTATAGAACTAGAAACAGAAACAGAAAATAAACATATACTATCTGATGGTACAGAACTATGGTTGGATACAGATATAGATAGAATGTGGCATGCTAGACAAAATGGTATAGTAAAACACATACCTCCCACTCCAGATAAAAGAGTTAAAGATAATATAACTTTACAAAAAGGAGATAAGGTATATATACACCATCTTGTTATAGATAAACCTATAGAATTATTGGGAGAAAAATATTATCAATGTGATATAGACCAAATATATGCATATGAAAGAGATGGAGAAATAACTATGTTAATGGATTTTATTTTTGTGGAGCCAGTTAAAGATGAAGATATAGTTTCTGAATCAGGTATTATAACAAAAACAAAACAAGAAGAGTTAATAGACAGAGGTATAGTTAGATATATTAATCAATTTACAGAAGATTTTGATATTGGAGATAAAATTCTTTTCCAAAAGAACTCAAACTATAAAATGAAAATAGGAGATAAACATTATTATAGAATGAGAAATAGTAACGCTATGTGTATTTTAGGATAATGGAAAAGAAAACAGAAATACAATTATATGTAGAAGAGACATTAACTGAACTTTTAGACGCAGCTAAAGAAGGTATTTCCACACTTATAGCAGATGTTAGAAGACCTATAGCAGATGATGTAGCTGATGAAAGACGTAAGAATGCATTAGAATCTAAAAAGAAAGCTTTTATGGACGCTCAAGAGATGATGGAAGCTTTAGTGAAACTAGACCAAAGAATGAGAGGAGAACAAGTGAAAGATGATAATAATAACAAGGATAACCACTTTAAAGGAGGTGCCGCTGAAAAATTTGCCAAATGAAAAAACCATTAGATAGATTAAATGATTATCGTCATAAAGATGAAATTATAAATAAAACAATGCATTATTCATATCTTCTTATTACAAATCAAATATCATTTGATGAACTAATGGAAGCTCAGATAGAAGAAGGGTTTGGATTAATATTTGACCCATACGACCCTTATATTAATGAAGATGATATAATAGACACACTTCTAGACCACTTTATATACCTAGAAGAATACGAGAAGTGTCAGGACTTAATAGAAATCAAGAAAGTAAAAAAATAAAAAAAAAGGGACATAAAGTCCCTTTTTCTATTAATATAATTTATATTACTATTCTAATATATTATTAGCGTCAGTTTTACCAACAACCTCAGATAAAGTGTCATCAACAACTAATACACTAAATCCATGTTTACCAGAACCTTTTATTTTCATAATAGTATCACCTGGACTAGCTTCTGTATTAGCTACAAATGAAGCTCTACCAGCGGCCTCAGCTTGAACAGCACTAACAACATTCTTAGTTCTTACAACTCCAGAAACACTAATATCTGGAAAATCAACCATCTGACCATTGACAGATAATTTTTTCATATCAAGAAAAGCTCCTAATCCACCAATATGATTTACAAAGAACTCTTCTGTACCATCTAATGCAGTTTCACATTCTAATATTTCTACAAAAGGTGAGTCTAGTCCAGCATTATTTGTTTTTGAAGTGTCATACCATATCACCCAATCATCAGCAGTTGCTGAAGTTGTAGATAAAGCTCCTTCATACATTAAAATAATTCTATCAAGATTAATCATCACCGCTCCAATATCTGCGTCAGTAGCAGAAGCATCATAAGCAACTCCATTCTTAGATTTTAATCTAACAGATATAAATTGATTTGATTTTAGATTGATAGCAGCAACGGCAGGATGTGTAACCACTTGTTCTGTTACTAAAGTTATAGGAGCTGCAGCAGACCCCATATCAGCATAAACTAATCTACCACTTCTTCTGTATAAAGGAACACTTAACCCAGAAGTATCATTAGTTATATTAAGGTATCCTGAACCTTTTGAATTTTCTATTGTAATTGCTGTTGCAGTAGCTACAGAGGCAATACAAAACCCAGACCCAGCAGAAAGGTCTCCAGCACTATAATTAATAGTTGTATCAACTGATGTTCTTGCTCCAATTTGAATGATTTCACCAGCTGTAATTGTCACTCCTGTATTTAGAGCGATATCAATTTGGTCAGCACTATCATCACTACCTGTAACGGTTCCGATAAGTTCTAAGTCATCATAACCGTAAATAACGTGTTCCGTAGACATCCCAATATTTTGGAAGGTCGTATTCTTGTTCATCACGCTTAATCCTGCGTACTTTTTTGTTCGTACGCTCATAAAATTTCCCATTTTTTTTTGTTTTTTTGTTAATAAATAATTTAATAGATACAAATATAATTATATTCTGGGTATTTTCCTAATTATTTACTATATTTGTAGTAAGTTAAGATGAATATACAAGGAATAAAAATAATATTACCAAGGAAACCAAAAAAAAGTTCTATTATAGGTTATAATAAATCTAAGAAGAACCAAAAATGGACAAGGACTTCTTTGCCAGAATCATGGGATTCTTTAAGTGAGATAAAGAAAAATAAATTTATTGAACAAGAGTTTGAAAGAAGGTTGAATGGAGTTTGGTTTATGAATAATGGTGAAGAAACCTACATAACAGGGGCTCATTATTATTATTTAAATTGGTGTAAAATTGATATTGGATATCCAGACTACTGGGATAGAGATAGAAGGTTTTTTCTTATATGGGATTCTGTTAGAAATGATAATAATAGTTTTGGGTTAATTATGCCAAAACATAGAAGACAGGGTGCGTCCTGGAAAGCGGCATCTATTATTCTACATGATATAACTCTATCATATAATTCAAATGGAGGTATGTTAAGTAAAACAGGTAGTGATGCTAAAAAGCTCTTTGACAAGGTTGTTTACATTTTTAGAAAGTTACCATACTTCTTTCAACCTATTATTGAAGGAACGGATTCTCCTAAAACTGTACTATCGTTTAAGAAGCCTGGGGAAAGAATTACAAGGAATAATAAAAAGGTTAAAGCCTCAGAAGCATTAGATAGTCAGATAGATTGGAGAAATACGAAGAATAACTCATATGATGGAGAGAAATTAAAAACATTTGTTTCTGATGAGGGTGGTAAATGGTTAGAAGCTGATTGTTCAAGAAATTGGCAGATAGTTAAACCAGCTCTCTCTCAAGGAAGAAAGATTATTGGTAAAGCTTTTTTACCATCAACAGTTAATGAGATGGAAGAAGGAGGTAAAGCTTTTAAAGATATATGGGATGATTCAGACCAAGGAGATAAAGTCTTAGGTACAGATAGAACAAAATCAGGACTTTATAGATACTTTATTCCTGCTTATGATGGGTTTGAAGGGTTTATTGATGAATACGGTAAAAGTATTATAGAAAATCCAAAGTCTAAGATTTATGATAAATACGGAGATGAAATCTCTGTTGGTAGTAAAGAGTATTTAAAAAAGATAAGAAGTGGATTTAAGAACGATACCAATAAATTAGCGGAACATAAAAGGCAGTTTCCTTGGACTCCAGAAGAAGCTTTTCGTGTTAGTACAGATGATTGTTTGTTTGATTCAGAAAGAATATATCAACAAATAGATTATATAGAAGGCTCTGGAGGTAAGATGGTTACGAAGGGAAATTTTGTTTGGAATAACGGAATAAAAGATACTAAGGTAGTTTGGAGACCAGATAAAAAAGGTAAGTGGTCAGTTGTACTTTTACCAGACTCCCAAAAGACTAATTCACAAACTATAAAGTTTGGTAGTAAATATCCTGGTAATGAGTTGGAGTTTGTATCTGGTTGTGACCCTTTTGACCATGATGTGACTACAGATGGAAGAAGGTCAGATGCCGCAAGTTATATTTTTAGGAAGTTTAATGCTCATGAACAAGATAATTCTCATATGTTTGTATCTCAGTATATACATAGACCTCCTAAAGCAGAGATATTTTTTGAGGACATGTTAATGCAGTGTATATTTTACGGATGTCCTATATTAGTTGAGAATAATAAAATAGGTTTGATTCAGTATTTTAAAAGAAGAGGATATGAAAAATATTTAATGGCTAGACCAGAATCAACACATACTAAATTTAGTAAGAAACAAACTGAAGTTGGTATACCAGCAACTGGATTAGCTGTAGCTAACGCTCTTGTAGATTCTATACAATCTTATGTTTATGATTATGTAGGTATAAACGAAGAAGGAGCGATAGGTAGAGTGTTTTTTTATGAGTTATTAAAAGACTGGTTAGAATTTGATGTAAACAATAGAACAAAATATGACGCTAGTATGGCAAGTGGATTTACATTACTAGCTACTCAAAAATATATAAAACCAAAGGTTGAAATAAAAACAACACATCCTTTTGTTAGGAAGTATAGTAATAATGGAAAGATATCTAAAATAATTAAATAATGGCACAAAAATCATTTAGCGGTTACCCAGACCCTTTTAGTTCCCGAGAAGAGAAACTAGATAAAAAATATGGGATTCAATATTTTAAAAGAATGTATAAAGAATGGGCTGACGAGGAAATTGGAAGCGGCTCTTATGTATCTCGTAATGAGAGATATAAGAGATATAGAGAGTATGCTGAAGGAATGCAATCTATTGAACAATATAAAGATTTATTAGGAGCTAATGGAGACAGTTCTTATTTAAATCTTAATTGGGAAGTTGTTCCTATGATACCTAAATTTGTAGATGTTATTGTTGGAGGATTGACAAATCAAGAATATAAAATAAAATGCACTGCTATTGACCAGGTTTCTAAAGATAAAAGAAGTGAAGATAAACTAAAAAAGTTAACAGCTATGGAATTAAAAGAATTTCATGCTGAGGTGGCTGGATTATCAGGACTTCCATTTGATGCTGGTAATGAAGATTTGCCAGAAAGTAAAGAAGAGTTAGATTTATATATGAGCTTGAATTACAAGCAGATGACAGAAATAGCGATGGAAGAGGGGATTGAATTAACTTTCTATTTAAATGACTGGGAAGAACTAAAGAAAAGAATATCTAGAGATTTAGTTGTTTTAAATATTGGAGCTAGTAAAACAGACGTATTAGATGGTAAATTAACTATTAGATATGTAGACCCTAATCATTTAATTACATCTCATTCTTCAAGACCAGATTTTAAAAACATACAACATGCTGGAGAAGTTATATATATGAGTATTCATGAATTAAGAAGATTAGCTGGAGATGAGTTTTCAGATGAGGAGTATGTTGAAATAGCTAGAAATAATGCTGGTAAATATGGTAATCCTAAGAATTTAGCAAAGGGAAGTAACTATTATAATGAATATGAGATACATGAATATGATACTTATAAAATAGCTGTTTTAGATGGATTGTATAAAACTGTAGATGATTTAAATTACGAAAAGAAAGAAAATAAATACGGAGGATATACTATACATAAAAAGAATAAAGATTATAAACAACCTAAAAATTCAAAACAGAAACGAACAAAACTCAAAACAACTATAGAGAATATTTATAAAGGGAAATGGATTATTGGTACAGATTATATATTTGATTATGGATTAGCAACTAATATATTAAGGCCTAAAAGTAATCTTTCAAAAGCTATGTTACCTTATTCTATATACGCTCCTAATATATTGAATATGAATAATAAAAGTCTTGTGGAAAGAATGATTCCTTTTGCTGACCAGATACAATTATGTCATCTTAAAATACAACACTTAATGTCTAAAGCGAAACCAAAAGGTTCGGCTATTGAATTAGGAGCTATAGAAAATGTAGGTAAGGGAGATGGAGGTACATTTACCCCTATTGAAGTTCAAGATATATATCAACAAACAGGTAATTTATATTATAGAAGTCAGCAAGATGATGGTACTCCTTTACCATCTATGCCTATACAAGAATTAGGAGGAGGGATTGGAGGAGCGTTACAAGAGTTAATTGCTATATACCAATATAACTTACAGATGCTTCGTGATGTTACAGGTATAAATGAAGCTAGAGATGCGAGTCAGCCTGATAAAGAATCATTAGTAGGAATACAGAAAATGGCTTTACTTGCTTCTAATAATGCTACAAGATGGATTAATCAAGCTTTATTATCTATAACTCAAAATACAGCTAAAAGTGTAGCTTTAAGAGTACAAGACCTTGTAAAATATAAAGGAGCTTATAAAGGATATGTTCAAGCTATAGGAGAGTTTAATATGAAAGCTATTGAGGTAAGTAAAGATGTTACTATGGCTGATTATGGGATTATGATTGAACCTTTACCAGATGATGAACAAAAAGCTATATTAGAACAAAATATTCAAATGTCTATACAACAAGGAGCTTTAAGATTAGAAGATGCTATTATGATTAGAAATGTTACTAATATTAAATTAGCTAATCAATTACTAGTAATAAGACGTAAAAAATATGCTGAAGAAGCTGCTAAAGCTGCTCAAGAAAACGCTAGAGCTAATGCTGAACAACAACAAGCTTCTGTTCAAGCTAAAGCTGAAGCTGATGCTCAATTAAAGCAGATGGACGCTCAAATGGAAATGCAGAAGATAGAAGCTGAGTATAAAATGAAAGAAGAGTTTGCTAAATCTGAACATGATAGAAAGTTAGAAATAATAGAAGCCACTGGAGAAATTAAGTCAGAGCACATTAAATTAGCTGAAGATGATTCTGATTTAGTAAGAACTAAGGTGAAATAATTGTATAATAAATATTTTTTTATTATATTTGTAAATATTAATTTAAATTTAAGAAAATGTCAAATAAAAATTTTGAACAATTGGCTGCTAAAAATATGGGTTATGAATTAGCGGAAGAAACAGAAACTCAAGAAACAAAAACAGAAGTAACTGAGAAAACTGAAACAGAAACAGAAACAAAAACAGAAGTAACCCAAGAGGAAGGTTCTTTGAAAGAAGATTCTACTCAAGAAACAAGTGAGGAGATAACAGATTCTGAAAAAAGTTTTGAAGACCTATTAGCCGAAAAGACTAATGGTAAATATAAAACTTATGAAGAAATTGAATCCTTACTTTCATCTAAAGAAACATCATCAAGTTTTGCTAACGAACAGATGGCGGAATTAAATGATTATGTATCTAAAGGTGGAGATGTTCAAGAGTATTTAAAAACTCAAACGGCGGATTATGATGAAATGGATGAATTATCTTTAGTTAAATCTCATTTGAAATTTAACAATCAGGATTTAGAAACTGATGAAGTTGATTTACTTTTCAATAGTCAATATAAGCTAGATGAGGATATACATACTGCTGATGAAATAAAGTTGTCTAAGATTAAATTAAGAGGTGATTCTAAAAAAGCTAAGAAAGAGCTTCAATCATTTCAAGATAAATCTGCAGTTCCAAAACAACATAGAGAACAGGTTAACAAGCAAAAGCAATCTGAAGAAAATCAAAGGTTATGGGCTGAAAAAATAGATAACTCTTTATCTGACTTTAAAAATGTTGATTTTGATATAAATGATAAGGGAGAGAAATTTTCCTATGCATTATCAGAAGAAGCTATTGAAAATGTTAGAACATCAAACAAGAATCTATCTGATTTTTGGAATAGATATGTAAATAAGGATGGTAGTGAGAATATTACTAAACTTAATAAAGACATGGCTACTTTAAATAATTTAGATTCAATAGTTAGAAGTGCGTTTGCTCAAGGATTATCAAAAGGTAAGGGTGATATAATAGATGATATTAAAAATCCTTCTTATACTCCTGAAAGTAAAACTATTTCTGACAAACCTCTTTCTATGGCTGAGCAAATTGCTGCTGAGTTAGGAAAGAATTTATAATTAACTAAATATTAATGCTTTAAAATAAAATAAAATGGCATATACTACTACACCTGGAATCCCTAGTGCTTTTCAGGTAGCTACAAACGAAAACTACGTTTCTACGCTAAGTATTCATAAACCTGAGGTTGCTGAAGACTTTGTTAATAGATACGGAGAACAATCCCTAATGGGATTCTTAGATGCAGTTGGCGCTATGGCTCCAGTTGCTCAAAGAAAATATGAACACTATGAAGATGATTATTTACACCAAAACTTCAAACAAACTGGTACTCCAACTGTTGCTGTTGGTGGTACTACTGTTACTTTAGACCCTGCTTACTCTTCTGATGGTACCACTGCTGGTAACTTCTTTGTAAGAGTTGGAGATATTCTACAAAATTCTTATGGAGAAATTGCTCTTGTAACTGCTAAGCCAGCTAACAATACAGCTACTTTAGTACCTTACAAAAATGCTTCTTGGACAGCTTTAACTGCTGCTGATATACTAATTGTAATTGGTAATGAGCATGCTGAAGGTACAGGACAGCCTGATGGAATCACTCCAACAGCTAATCACTATGAGAACTATACTATGATTATGAAAGACTCTTTCCAGGTAACTGGTTCTGAGGCTACTAATAAAATATGGTTTAAAGTGAATGACGCTGCAACTGGAAAGTCTGGATACTTATGGTACTTAAAAGGTGAAGGTGATACTTATAAAAGATTTAATAACTACTGTGAAACTCAAATGTTATTAGGTCAAGTTGCTACTAACACGAATGCTGCTTTAACTGGTACAATTGGTTCTGGTGGTATTAATGGTACTGAAGGTTTAATTGACTTTATGAGAAGTGGTAACTCACAAACTTATAACCAATTAGCTGGATTTAACCTTTCTGATTTTGATTCTATGATTCGTACATTAGACACTAATAGAGGAGCTAAAGAAAACACTATGTGGTGTGGAATTGACTTATCATTAGCTATTGATGATGCGGTTGCTGCAATGTTTGCAGGTGGAGGTATCTCTTACGGAGCTTTTAATGGTTCTGAAGAAATAGGAGTTGCTTTCGGATTTAAATCATTCGCTAGAGGTGGATATACTTTTCATAAGAAAGCATACGAAGCTTTAAGTTACTCTCCAATGATGGGTGCTTCAGGATATAACTATTCTGGTATGGGACTTGTTATTCCTGGAGATATGGGTAAAGATGCTAAATCTAGAGAGTCTATTCCTTCTTTAAGAGTTAGATATAAAGAAGCTGGAGGATACTCTAGAAAAATGGAGCACTGGTTAACAGGTTCTGCTGGACTTGCTAATCCTACTTCTGATGTTGACGAGTTAAGATGTCACTACAGAACAGAAAGAGGATTTGAAGGTTTCGCGAACAACAGATTCATCTTACTTGAAAGAGCTTAATTAAGTTCTTGATTATATAAAGAAAGGGGAGGACTTGTCTCCTCCCTAATCTTTTTTTTATTAATTATATTAAATTTAACAAAATGGCAAAAAATAAAAAAGCAATGACTATCTTTAGGTTAGTCAATAAAAATGAAAAACCTTCCACTGAAGGAAGGCATTATCCAGTTAGTCACAGAATACCATCAATAGATGAAGTATTTGATGAAACAACTGGAAGAAACAGAAAAATCCAATACGTTTTAGGGGAGCAATCAATTTACGCAGATGAACAATCATCTTTTAATCCTGTATTAGGAGATATTATATTTCATAATGGCTCTTTACCTGTACAATATCAACAAGTTACTTTAAGAGAGTTCTTAGAAAAAAGTAATTATAATGTTTCAAATCCAGAAAGAATGAGTACTAAGAAATCTATTTTTGAAACTGTTGATTTAGAAACTAACGCAGAAAAAGATTTACAAAGTTTAGAATCAGAATTTCATGTTATGGAAAGTTTAATGTCTATGGACGCTCAAAAGATGGTTGGATATGCTAGAGCTATGGAAGTAGATGTAAACAGAAGTATGTATGAAATTAAGCATGACATGATGGTTATGGCTAAAAATGACCCAGAGTTATTTATGGAGCAAATTTCTAATCCTAAACTTGAAAGAAAACAAGTTATTATGGATGCTGATGAAAATAACATATTAACAATAGATACAGCTAATAGAAGAATTAGTTGGGGTATTGGCTCAAAACAAATTATAACTGTTATTCCTGTAGGTCTTAATCCTTACGACCACTTTGTAGACTACACTTTTGAAACTGAAGGTAAAGAAGTTTTTAATAAAATTAAAAAATTATTAAAGGGTGAACCATTAGAAGTGAAGGAAAAGAAAGTTGTAAAAAAAGAGAAGATTGTAGACTCTAAATAATAATATTTATTATATATATAAGCGAGGGGTATGTTTTACACATATCCCTTTCTTTTTTGGAATAAATTCACTATATTTGTATTCATATCATTAAAATAAAATAAATGGCTGGAGAAGTAGGTAGAGTATTACAAGCATTTTCAAGACGTGCTTACCAAAATATTGGTGGAGAAGACCATTTTCTTGTAGAGGTAAGATTTACATTATCTACGATAACTATGGATGGAAGTTATGATGTTCCTTCTTCTACTAATCCTCCTATATTAGAGTTATTGAATCAATCTACAGGAGGTCCTACAGATACAACTGGAGATAATGGTACAAATCCTAGTATGTTTCAGATTAACGCTGTCACTCCAAATGTTGTAAATTATAATGGAGGAGCGTTTAATAACCCATCTACATCTGACACTCCATTAGTACTTCAATATAGTTACGATAATTTACCTAATGCCGCTACAGAAAGAACATATACTCTACAAATGGGTCCTGGTAGTGGGTGGGCTGGAATTAAAGAGGTTACACTTATGGTTCCAGGTAAAGCTCAATTTCAAGATGCTTCTGGAGTAAAAACTACACGAGCTGATTCACATGAAATAGAATTACACCATCAACCCGCTATACATCATAGTTATGAAAATTTAAATCAAGCCCCTATGGGGAATGATGTTTTTAGACTTAGAAATAATTTTTATGGAGTAGATATAACTAGGTCGTCAATAGATGTCCTTAACACTAGTGGAACAGGAGTTGTTTATGGTACTTCTGGAGCCTACACTCCTCCATTAACTACTAATGTTATTCCTGATTTAACATTTTATATTAGAGAAAATATTGATGAAAAAGATACTTTTGCAGATTTTAAATTCAGACCAGATAAAGATGTTGCTACAGCGGCATCAGGTTGGTTGGATTATGCAAATCAAGTAGATTCACTAACTAGTAATATACATTGTGTTGCTTGGGGAGCTGGTAATGTGACAAGAGTTTTATTAGACTCTAATCACATGAAAACAGAAATACTTAATGAAGGAGGTTCTCTTACAGCTGGACTTGAAAGTCAGATGCTGTCTTATTGGAAAACTCCAGAAGGATATGTGCCAAATACATCATTATCAATTATTGTAGCTCCTGAAGGATTTAATAAAGTAACAACCCATACTAATTTAAGCGAAACTAATAACGCTAATTATGCAGCTATGTTCGCTAGATATCAAGCGACAAGTACATATGACTTTGAAACCAATGCTTCTGGTTGTGGTTATGGAATTGTAACGTGGGATACATGTGGAACAGCAGTATATGGAGCACAACCTTGTGGTACTCCAGCTCTTTGTGAGGCTGGTTCACTTGGACATAATGTAATAACTCATAATAACGAAACTGTAGCTGGGAATTGTGATGGAGAATTAGAAATTGAAGGAACTTTAGGATATCCTCCATATAGTTACATTTGGACAGGACCTAGCTCCTTCACTGCAACAACAAGTCAAATAACTAATCTATGTCCTGGATTTTATAATCTTAAAATATATGATTCTTTAGGTTGTGATATAGATGTAACAAAAGAGATACTTGCTGGAAGTCCTCCTTGTAATTTTACTATTTCATTATCACTAACAAATACAGGAGGTTGTAGTATGACTACAATAGATTCTTTAATTACAAATTTACCAGTATCTACATATGCATGGAGTTATATTTATAATGGGACTACTATAGCGTCAGGAATTGAAAGTGATAATCAATCATTAGCTGTTAATTCTTCATTAAATCCAGGGATATATGTATTTGAAGTTGATATAGGAAATGGATGTATTTTAAGTCAACAAATTTCAGTACCAAGTGCAAATACTATAACATTAACAATGTCCTCAACAGACGTTACTATTAATGGAGGCTCTGATGGTACAGCTACAGCAACAATAACTGGAGGTACTACTCCTTATACATACTTATGGAGTAATGGAGCAACAACATCTTCTATTACTGGATTAACAGCTGGTACTTATACAGTTTATGTTTCAGATGATAGAGGTTGTACAGATGAACAATCTGTAGTTGTTGGAGAACCGCCAGTACCAACTCCTACCACCGCAGTTACTCCTTTAGACGTATGTATGAATTTAACAACAAATAAGTTTGTATTTACAGATAATCAAGATTATATTACTACAGGGACAACACTTCCTTATAAGATAGCTATTACAGTTAAATTAATAAATAATTCTTCTACTATATATTCTGGTAGTTTATCTTCTCCAGATATTTTTATAGATAATGATTCTGCCGCTTCTAGAACTTATAATGCTACAACAAAATACGGAACAAATACAGATATAACAATACTATCTGGAGCAACATTATTTAATGATGTTTATGAAATAACTTTTGATTGGAATTTTCAAGGTACTACTACAGTGGACGCCACTCATACTATAAAATTAAATGCCTTAAATATTACAACATTTAATGCTTTATCTATAACATCTTCAATGACTTATGATTGTAATGATGATATAATTAACAGTTTAGATACAACAAATTATTCTATTAATAATTTACCTTATACTTTTGATAGAACTCATTCATTATCTCCACCGTCAGGTTCTAGTTTATCATCTCCTGTACTATCATCTTCTTCAAGTGCATTAAATTATACTGGATTAGAATTAGGAGTTTGGTCTAATTCTATAAATTCCGATATAACATGGGATATGCCTGGCACTACAAATCATCAGGAGTATTGTATAATTAATAATTTAATACATACGTCTAATTTAAATGTATTATGTTATGCTGACCCTTGTGTTGTAACTGAATGTATTGAAAAGGTGAGAGCTAAATTAGATAGAGCTGAATGTAATTGTGATGAAAATGACATTAAAAAATATAGACATATATTAAAAAGAGTTGGTCATTTATTAGCTATGTTTGATATTACATCAACATGTAGTAATATGACTCCTGATTATACATTATTATATGATATAATAGATATAACTGACTGCGGTTGTGGATGTGAATGCGGTGGTTGTGATTAATAATAAATAAAAAAAAAGAAAATGGCAATAACTACAATATGTGATGTTTACTGTTGTATAGAAACAATCAATAATAAATACATTGCAGCTGAATGTTCAAATCCAAAATTAGCTGAAGAATATTTAGCTATATTAGATAAGGTTACTGTACTTATTGGATTATACGGTATAGTTTCTACTTCAGGAAGCAGTTGTTCTGACGAAACTCAAGCTACAGCGTATTTAACAGAAATAGCAACATTGACAAACTGCAGTGAAACCTGTGGTTGTTCATAAAAAATAAAATATGGCTATTAATATAGATGAAATGTACAGGTTTGTTCAATTTGTAGCAAACAAAGAACAGTCAGGATTTATTAAACCTACTGAATTTAATCTTGCTGTAGATAGAGCTCAGATGCAATTATTTATGGAAAGATATAATAATCCTGCTGAATATCAGCCAGGGAGAGCTATACCTAGAGTTGCTTATCAACAAACTCAAAAAATATCTGATGATTTAAGAATGTTTATAAAAAGAGTTATGCTGCCTATTAATGCAGATGGGATGATGAATTATCCAGATGATTATATACATTTTAGTAAAGCTACATATAGATATTTATCAGAAATAGATTTAGATGATGGTTCTGCAAACGCTGGATGTGTTGGATGTTCCACTGCTGTTGTTGGTCAATCGTCTACATCTACTATAGAGAAAACTGTTGGAGTTAAACCTGTAGATGATGGAGAATTAAATAAACTTTTATCAAGTAGTATTGTAGCTCCAACATTAGATTATCCTATACTTGCATTTTTTGAAGATGGGATACAATACTATCCTAAAGATTTATCTTCTGTGGAATTAACATATTTACATAGGCCTATAGTACCAAATTGGGCATCTACAATAGTTAATGATAGGCCAATATATAATCCAGGAGCTTCTACAGATTTAGAATGGGCTGAACAAGTTTTTAATGAAATAGCTATAAGAATATTAGCATTTGTAGGGGTTAATTTAAGAGAGTCTGAGTTAGCTCAATATAGTGAAGGTAAAAGACAAACAGGAATATAAAATATGGCAACAAAATTACAAATATCAGAACAAATACTTAGAATATTAAATTCAGGAGATATAACTAATGATAATGATATAGATATCAGAGAAATCATTTTAGCTGTTGAACAAGAGAGAGATAGATTAGTTAGACTTAGATTATTTGAATCTCTACAATTAGGAGAAATGATTGTTGCTGGAGATGTTATATCTTCCTTTGATGATGTATTAATTAAATATGATTCAGGAAAAGATATGTTATATTCAGACTTACCAGGAAATCCTTTATCATTACCAAATGATTATGGAGTTTGGCAAGTAAGTTATCAAAAGAATCAAAAAAGCTCATTTATTAGAATGCCTAATGGTTCTATGGGATTATACAATGGATTGCCATCTTCTTCATTAGGAGGTAGAGATGGATTTTTTGTAGAAGGAAATAAAATTTATTATAACGATAGCGTTAGTGATTGTTGTGGGAATACAATATTACTTAAAATGGTATTAAATTCTGGAAGTATAGCTAATGATGTAACATTTCCAATTCCAGCTGATATTCAATCAGAGGTTATTAAAAATGTAGCTCAGTTATATTCTATGCAAAAACAATTTCCTCATGATGAACAAAATGATAATATAGAATAATATGAATGGAAGTATAAAATTAGACGAAGTAGTAAAATCCCTTTTAATACAACAAGGAGAATATACAGAGCATAAATATATGCAATATTTAGAATTAGCTCTTAGAGGACTTAAAGAACTATCTTTTGATGTTTTAATGGAAATTAAGGTAGTTACATTATCTGTTAATACAAATTTAACTGTAGATTTACCATGTGATTATGTGAATTATACTAGGATAGGTGTATGTAAACCTGATGGTAGAATATACACTTTAGGAGTTGACGAGCAAATATGTTTAAGTAGAGGTATAGATGTTTGTGGTGATGAAACCCCTAATGAAGGTAGGATGGGTTCTACATGGATAGGTAATTATAGAAACGGAGAATCTACAGGAGGAGTGTATGGATTAGGGGGAGGTCAAAATGCTAATGGTTATTATAGAATAGATAGAGAGAATAATCAAATTGCTTTATCTTCAGATGTAGAACATACAGAAATTGTTTTAGAATATATTAGTGATGGCTCTAATGTTAATGGAGACAATACAATAAACTCATTATCTGAAGAAGCATTAAGAGCTTATATATACTGGAAGTCTATACAAAGAAAAAGAAACTCCACTGGTCAAGATAGAGAGTTAGCTAGAAGAGACTGGTATAATGAAAAGAGACTTGCTAGAGCAAGAGTGGTGAACTTCACTCCTGACCAAGCGAGAAGAATTACAAGAAAAGGATTTAAACAATCTCCTAGATTTTAAAATATGCCGTTAGAAAAAAAAATCATTGCAGGCGGTGGAATGGACATGGATACAGATGAAAGGTTTGTAGCTAAAACCGATTATCGTAAAGCTGTTAATTGTCGTATTAATGCATCTGATGAAGATAGTGTTGGTACAGTAGAAAACATACGCTCTAATAAACATATTACAAACCCTAATTGGGTAAATGGTACTGTTATAGGTAGTTATGAAGATTTAAATGCTAATGTCGTATATTATTTTGTTCGTGGAGGGACAGGAGGTATAGATTCTATATTTAAATATAGTCCTCAAAATGAACTAGTAGAAACAGTATTACAAAGTAATATTTTAAATTTTGGTAATAATAAATTAATAACAGGAGTTAATGTATTAGGAGATGACGAAGATAAATTTCCACAAGGATTACTTTATTGGACTGACGATAAAAATCCTCCAAGAAAAATAAATATACAAAAAGCATTACAAGGAGGGTATCCAGTTGTAGACGCTCAAACATTAAACGCTATTAAATATCCTCCATCAAAACATCCTGAATGCATAGGAGCTACTAATGGTTATACTAGAGACACTACATTAAACTCCAATCAATTAAAAGGGAAGTCATATCAATTTAAATATAGATGGGTATATGATGATGGAGAAAAAAGTACATGGTCTCCTATTAGTCCTGTATATATAGATAATACATTTTCTGCTTTTTATAATGTTACAGGGCAAACACAAAACACAAATAATGTTTTACCAATTAAATTTAACTCAGGTCATCATACTGTAGATAGAATACAAATAGCTTCTAGATATACAAATGGGTTAGATGATTTTATATTAATAGCTGATATTAAAAAATCTGATGTTACAGAAAAAGTTTCTTTAAACTCAACTTTAACAGTTAATACAGTACCAACGACATTTACTAGTTCTTTAGGGGATGATTTAGATTGTGAGTTTTATTTTTATAATGATGGTATATATTCTACTATTGATATTATAGAATCAAATATGTTATATAGTGATATACCTCATAAATCAAAAGCTCAGGAAATTGTAGAAGGAAATAGGTTGGTATATGGGAATGTAGTCACTGGACAAACTGGTATTAATAATAAAAACATTACTTTAGAAGCGGTACAAGACACTGGAGGTTCAGCTATACAAAATACAGGTACAACTACAAATATAACTGATATTGATGTTATGGCTATGTGGCAAGCTGGAGGAAATACTAATACAACTTCTCAGGGGACTAAACGACAAACAAGAGGTATGTTTTTCATAAGATGGAGAATAACACCTCCATCAGATGGATGTTTTACTGCGTATAGACTTGATGTTGATAATTGTTTTTTCTCTAAAACGGTAGAAAAAGACGGTAGTTTATTTGGGACAAAAGATGCTCATGATGGAAATTTAGGAGTTATTAATATGGATTTTAACTCTGGGTTATATGGTAGTAATATATCTGCTTGGAATATAGCTGGAAATATATCTTCACAACTTCAAAATCTACCTGTTAATCAAACTAATATTACTAACGGAGGAGAATTTCAATCAACAAGTGCTTGGAGTGTAAGAACTATAGCTGCAGATTTTATTCAAGGTACAAGTAGGTTAACACAACCAAATGATGTAGAAGGTAGTCTTAATACTAATATATCTACTATTACTTTTTATCCTACAACTTCTGGTGGTAATACATATGTAAATATGAGGGTAAATATGGGTTGGGGTCCTCAATTTTATCTTGACCAATCAACTCTTTGTCAAATAGAATCCACTCCTAATAGTTCTAGTATTTATCAAATGTCAACAAATTTTCAACCTCATCAATCAACAGGCTCACATCAAGTTTCAGGTAGAGCAAATACAAATGTACTTTGTCTAGCTGTAAATGAAGTTGGTTTTGCTGTTGGTATAGGGTATGATATGATTAACAATGAACTTGGAGCAGGAAGATTTGTAAGTGGTAATTCTGACCAATTTGAATTAGAAATTAATGATTCCACTTATGCAACAACAGGAACATGTATTGTTGATATTGCGTCAGGAGATAATGGATTTATGAATAATTTATACAATCTATATGAAGACTCTCTTTTACAAGTCTATAATAATACTTTTGATATTTTTGGTAATAGTCAATTTACTCAAATATGCCCAGCGGCAGGACAACAACCTATAGTCCCTTCATTTAAAACAGGAGCTAAACATAGATTTGGATTAGTTTATTATGATGAAGGGAATAGAAGTACATCTGTTCAATTAGCAAGCGTATCTGATGTTTACATTCCTAAAAATTCAGATTTAGCTGCTGCTCCAAATCCAGCTGGTAATTTTGGAGAATGGCATATTGACTGGACTATCTCTCATTCTCCTCCTACTTGGGCAACTCATTATCAATGGGTTTATGGGGGGAATACATTAACAAATGATTTTATTCAGTTTGTTACAGAGGGAATATATGATGGAGCTCACGCTCTTAAAGATGATGGTTCTGGAATGGGAGTTTCTAATGAAAATTATGGAGATAATATATTAGTTGATATTAGTAATATAAACCAATATGCGGAAGCTAATGGAGGAGGAGTGGTTTCTTATGATTTTCAAGAAGGAGATATGTTAAGATTAGTATTAGACCAAAATGATAATGACCCTGACGCTACTACAACTGTAAATGTAGGTGGGGTCCCTACGGTTGTTCCGACTAGTTTAGAATTTAAGATTGTAGGTAGGGTGGGACAAAAAGATATGGCGGATATATTACCTCAGACAACAACAACTCCCATTCAGTTTAGTAATGGAATTTTTAGCACTCCATTTATTGGAGTCCAAGATTATATTGTTTTAGCTAGAGAGTCAGTATTGGTTCCTTTTTTAGATTTCAATTCAACAGCTTTAGGTCAATTTACAGGGTGGACATGTGAAATATATTCTCCTAAAAAGAAGACTGATGAAGATAAAACTCTTTATCACGAATTTGATGAATGGGGAGTTATAACTGGAGGTAATCACCAAGCTATAGAAGACCCTGCTATTTACCCTACATGGGCTCAACATCAAATTGGTAGTTCAACACCAGCTAAAGGAAGATTTAGAAGTGGGGATGTTTATTTAAGAAATAGAGTTACTAGAAGTAGTAAATTAATAACTCCTATAGAATCCTTTCATTATTCTGATAATTTTAAATCAGATTATTGGGATAAAGGTAGGCCTAATGCTGTATTAGAAGATTTTAAAAGAACAAGAAAATTTGCAACATGCTTATATTCTGAAGCTTATATTCCTAATACAAATATTAATGGGTTAAATTTAATTGTTCCTGATGTCTCTTTTCAAGAATTTGAAAGGTCATATAACTCTATACAAAAACTACATTCTAGAGATAATAATCTAATTGTTTTTCAAGAAGATAAAATATCTAAATCTTTAGTAAATAAAAATATAATGTACAATATGGATGGTAGTGGTAATATAGCCGCTACAAATTCAGTGTTGTCTATAGCTTCTCCTTATTTAGGTAATTATGGTATATGTAAAAATCCAGAATCATTCGCTGCTCATGGAATAAGAATGTATTTTACAGATGTCAAAAGAGGATGTGTGTTAAGATTATCTCAGGATGGGCTAACTGAAATATCTATGTATAAGATGAAAGACTATTTTAGTGATTTAAGTGTTACTATTCTTAAAGAAGCTAATTTTAATAAATATAAAATAAAAGGAGCTTTTGATAGAAAGTATGGAGAGTATATTGTTTCATATGATAGAATATTAGGAGAACAAGCTGACCCTAATAATCCTGTTATAGAACATGTTATTTTACAACCTTCAACATTAGGATTCACTGAAAAAACTAATAGATGGAATAGTTTTTATACTTATTATCCAGAAATGATAGGTTCTTCAGGAATGGGTATTGTTTCATATGTAGCGGGTGAATTATATCATCATGATATAGGTGTGGATGCTTCACAAAATAAAGAATATAATAAATGGTATGGAAGTGGTGTTTCAAGTGATTTATGGTTAATAAGTAACGAAGCTCCTTCTAATAATAAAGTTTATAAGGCAATATCTACGGAATCTGACCATGTATGGAGTGCAGATATTGAAAATAAACATGGACAAAGAACAAGTATATTTACATCAGATTTTGATACTAGAGAGAATATTCACTATGCTCAAGTGTTGAATGATATTAATAGTCCAGGAGGGATGATAGAGGGAGATAAGATAAGAAGCACATCTGCTTTAATTAAATTATCTAACCCTTCTAATGTACTTTCAAGACTATTTGCTGTTAATGTTAATATCTTTTCTAGCGAAAGAAGTAACAAATAACTTGTAAAAGTTGTTAAAAATAAGTATATTTGTAGAAATTAAATTTAAGAAATGGGTTCATTAGTTATAACAGATGAATTAAAGAAAGAAATAAGGCAAGCTATATATAATATAGAGAACAACTTAAAAAGTATAGATTCTGTTGATTTTAATACTTATATAGGTGATAATGAAGCTTGTCCGTTAAAACATTCTTTTTCAGATGGTATATATGTTAGAGAAATATTTATACCTCAAGGTATGGTGTTAACAGGAAAGATACATAAACATAAACATCCTAACTTTCTTTTAAAAGGAGAAGTTATGGTGTTAACAGAAACTGGAGGAACAGAAATATTAAAAGCTCCTCGTTCTATGATTTCAAATCCAGGAACAAAAAGAGCTTTATATGCTATTACAGATTTAGTTTGGACTACGATACATCACAATCCTACTAATACACAAGATTTAAAAAAGTTAGAGAAAATCGTAATAGCTAAAGATTACAAAGAGTATGATAGATTTATATCATCAGAGAAGGGAGTGGTAAATAAAATAAAGAATAAAATAATTAAAATATTAAGCTTATGACATGGGTAGCAGCAGGAGTGGCGGTGGTAGGTGGTGGTATTCAAGTGGCTCAGGGTATACGACAACAAAGACAAGGTAACGAACTTGAGAATAGTTTAGATAAACCAGAATTTAGTATACCTCCTGAGATAGCTAAAAATCTATCTGAAGCAGAAATGAGAGCTTATCAAGGATTACCTGATGAGCAAAAAGCTGCTTTTTTAGATAACCAACAAAGAGCTGCTCAAACAGCTTTAAGAAGCAGTGGAGATAGAAGAGGTGGATTAGGAATGATTTCTCAAATACAAGCTCAACAAGACCGTTCTAGTTTAGGGTTACTACAACAAGATGTAGCTGCTAGAGATAAAAATATTTTAAGAGCTCAAGAAGCTAGGAATGTTATGGCTTCTTATAGAGATAAAAGATTTGAACATGAATATAATGAATATTCTTCAGATTTAGATTACGCTAGAGCTCAAGTGGGGGCTGGTATGCAAAATGTAGCTGGAGGTTTAACTACAGCTGGTAGTGCTATACAATCAGGAATAGCTAATCAAGAAGGAGCAGATGGATTAACAAGAAAAGAAAGAAGAATGCATGAGCATCAAACTAAGCTGAATGAATTAGAGAAAGAAAGGTTAAGGTTGGCGGGACTACCTCCTAATGTATCAGAAATAACGACAAACACTGAATTAACTGTAGATGGACATGATAATAATTATCTTGAACATGGTTTACCTGTTGGATATGATGTTCCTGGTCATCCTAATTATGGTAAAAAAAAAACTTCTGAAGTGAATAATAGTACATCATCTCTACTTCCACCTTCTGATAATATTTATAAACAAAAAGCAATTGATTATCATCTGGGGAGTAAGATTGAAAAAAAGAGAATAGCTAAAGATATGTTAAGGAAAGCTTCTAGTGGAGATGAGGATGCTTATAGTTGGGCTACAACTAATTTGCCTGAATTTATTGAAGCTGGTAATTTAGAAGTTGAGTGGAGTAATGTATTTAAAAATTATGGAGGTAAGCGTTTTCAAAAAAGAGGTAAGGATATGGGGAGCTATGTTAACGTAGGAGGAGTAAATAAATATTAAAAAATGGCAATTAAATACCCAGGAGAACAAAAAATAGGATACGGAAAAGCTCAAATCTTTGACACAAGTAAACTTGCTGAAGGGGCGTGGAAAGCAGGAGAAAAACTAAGTTTAAAAAGAAAAGAAAAGAAAAAAGCTAAAGATGAATTTGTAAAAAATCTTAAAGATATTGATGTTTCTAATATTAGACAGGTTGATACTGATTATATAACAGGAAATGTTAATGCTGTAAGTGAGTATTTTTATAAAAATTCAGCTGCTATTTTAAATCCTAAATTAGATGGAGGTAAAGCTGCTATGGAAGTTCAAAGATTAAAAGCTTTTGCTGTTGGAGAAGTTCAAAAATCTATAGGTATTAAAGAAGAAGATAAAATGTTAAATGACAGAATTATTTCTGATAAAGACCATTTTGGAACTCACGAAAACTATACATTACATAATACAAGGATTCGTACCGCTATGAATCACCCTATGTGGAATGACCATGAAACTCCAGTAACTGAGGTTCAGGTGTCTACAGCTATGACTGAGCAAGAAAGAACTGAGTTCTACAAAAAATCAAAAGACGAACAAAGAGAGATATTACAAGGAAGGATTCCAATGCAAGTTGCTCTTGATGATTATAACTCTCTAGAAACTGTTGAAGAGAAGCAGCAATGGTTGGTAGATAATAATTATGACCTAGGTGATACTGGAGATAATGATGATGGAGTAGATGGTGATTGGGGAGATTTAAGTGAAGATGCTGAAGAGAAATTTATAAAGAAAGCTAACAAATCAATAGAAGAGATGTCGTCAGGGATTGGAGCTGCTGGAAATATTAGTAATTATGAAACTTTTGAAGAATACCAAAATACGGTTTCTCCTCATTCTCAGATTCATTTAAATGAAGATGAGTTTAATAGTCTTAAAGATGATTATAATAAATATGAAACTACATGGAATGAATCTCAAGGAACTTTTGAAACAAAAACAGAGGGAGGTAATACTGTTGTAGGATTACATAATAGACAGTTAAATGCTAATCCTATGTTAGGAGACCATATAATGAAGTATGCAAAAGAAATAGTTCCTAAAAATTTGGTTATTGAAAAAGGAGGTAAATGGCAAGTTGGAGAGGGTAATGTAACTCAATTTAATACTAAAGTAGAAGCAGATAGACAATCTATAATAGACGCTTTAAATGGGTCTATTGCAGGTCATAGATTTAATCCTGAAATGGAAAAAGAATTATTAGCTGAATTAACAGAGCGTCAAAAAATAAATCCAGAATTTACCAGAGAAGATTTAATTGTAGAAAAAGCTCTTCCTTATGTTCAGTATGAAAATAAAACAGATTTAGTTAGAGATATATTTAAACCAAAAGGTTCTAGTTTTACTTATAAAGGTGGTGGACCTGAGAAGATTGAAAATGTAGGAGCTCCAATAGAGCCAGTGTTGCTTAATCTGCATACTCCAAGCTCAAAGGATAGAGCTAATACACTTGAATTTACTTCTCAAGGAACTGGAGTTGCTGTTCAGATAACAGAAAGTACTACAGGTAAATCTACATTTAATTTGAAAACAACAGCTTCTGGATGGAGGCAGGTAGAGATGAGTAATACAGGAAAAAATCCAAAGTTTTCTAATAAAACTAAAACATTTAAAACATTTAGACCAATAGATGTTCAGAAATATTTTACAGCAACAGACGGTTTTACTTGGGTAGATGGTAGTGGGCATACACATACATTTGTAGAAGGTGATATTGTTCCAAATAAAGCTGCTGCAGATAATTCATCAGATATTAAAAAAGCTCATTGGTTAAATGGTCATGATGGTACAGAGCCAATAATGATTAGATTGGATGATTATTCTAAAGGAGCATTAGCTCAATGGATGATAACTAGAACAAAAGGTGATTTAAATGCTGTAAAAGAAGCCTTTAGAAAAGGAGGAATAAATTATGATTTTAGTAAAATAGCTAATATATAATGAACAATATGAAAGAAGAAGAAGAAAATATTGAAGAGATTATCGCTGAAGAAGTTGTGGAAGAAACTACCACTGAAGAAACTATTTCATTAGAGGATGAAGAGTCTGATAAAAATATAGAAAATTTATCTAGCGAGTATAAATTTGATTTTACTTACTCCACTGAAAATGTAAAATTAACATTAGAAAATAACCCTGATATAACGATAGAGGAGTTACATAGTGTTTATCCAGAGTTCCCAGATAAAAAAACTTTAAAAGCTTCTATTAATCTAGCTGTGTCTAATAGTGACGACTTAAAAAAAAAAGAAGAAACTCCATTTTTAAGCGCTATTACAGGAGATTTAGAAACCTCGGATTTAGGAACCCATTCTACATTAAACCTCACAAGTTCAAAGACAGAAGAAACTAAAGTTGAAAAAACTACGGTTGAAGAAGAAGATGATGAATTTTCTAAAGAATTAATAGAAAAATACTCATTAGCTACATTAGAACATGCTCAGAAATACATTACTAATCCATGGGCTTTACCCACTGAAGAAAAACCAGACGAACTATTTAATAAAGAAGCATATGATGCTTTACTTCTTATAAAAGAGAAAGGTGATAAGGATAAACAAACATTAGATAATATAACATCTAAATGGCCAGCTTTAAAGAAATTAGATAATATTGTTTTAAATGCAGATGAATCTTATGATATGTCTGAATATGGAGCAGGGACTATAGAATATCACTCTCCAGACCAAGGGGATATAACTTATGCTGAAGGAGTATCTATAACACATCCTTCTCCTGGAAGTCATGCTATTACCTATAATCCTAATCTATCTAATGAACAATCTATTAGATTAGATATGCTTCATGGTATGCATTCCATACCTGAATATAAAGAACTTTATGATAAATTTAAAGAATCATTTACGTCATCTAAATTTATACATGACATAAAAGAGAGTTATAAAAAAAAGAAAGAAGAAGGGTATTTAGATAGTTATGAACACCATGAAAGAAATGAGATTGACGGCATTATAAGAAACTTACTATTTGAAGGAACTTCAGAAGAATTTGAAAAAAGTAAATATTGGGAAGAAGCTAGTAAAACATATTTATCTGATGAAAACATTAAAACATCTTTTAATGAATTAAAAACATATTTAGAAACAGGAGGTGAAGAAGTGGAGGAAGTAGAAGAAATTACCACTGATTTTAATGCGGATAAATTTAAAAGAGGAATCAACACTGTTGAAGCTAGTGGTAATATGGATTATTCTTTAGTTTCAAAATTAAAAACTAAAGCAATAGGGCCTTATCAATTTATATATTCTCATTGGAAAGAAGTATTAAAAGATGAATTTGGAGTTAATTCTAGAGAAGATTTTATTGGTAATAAAGAAGCTCAAGAAGGATTAATGGATTATTTACTTGAAGATAAGCCAGGTAGATATACATTTATGGCTAACGCTTTAGAAAAAAAATATTCAGAACAAATTAAAGAATTAGGACTTTCGCATACAGACTTAATGGGAATGGAGCATTTTGTTGGTCATGGAGAAGCTAGAAAGTTGTTTGCAAAGGTTAGAGATGGAGAGATAACTAAAGAAGAGTTTTTTGAAACTATACCAGGAGGGTTAAATAATAGTATCGGAACATACCTTGAAAAATATAGAGGAGGTATGGTTGAAGAAACAGAGGGAGAAGAGACAGGATTTATTTCTCCTGAAGATGAACTTTTAGATTATATTACAGTAAGAAAACAACAACAGGAATCTACACTTACAGCTTCAGTAGACCCATCTTTTACAACAATTACAGACCCAGTTGATTGGGAATATTTATATTTAAAAAAATCTACAGCATTAGAATATACATCTAATCCAAATGATTATGAAACATGGAATTTAAGAAATAATCAACAACGAGAATTATCTAGTATTCTAAATATTTCTGGAGATTACCAAAATATTGATTTGGATGAATTAAAAGAATTAAAATTTCAAAATCTATCTGATAGACAAAAAGACGCTATATTAAGATATTTAAATATTAGTGATGAAAAATATAATGAAATATTAAATCTTGAGATTAGAGAAAAAGGAGTTATAGAAAAGACTTTTATTTATTTGGGTATGCGAGATGATGAAGAGGAGGAATTAGGAAGTAATATTCTTAGAGCAATGATTAGCGGAAATAAAGAAGTGTTATCGGTATTAGATACAATAATGAATAGTTTATTTGATGATAAAAGAAATTTTTCTTTTTCATCTAGTGCTAATATGGATGGGTCTATGATTTTTCCAGAAGGAAGTTATTATAGACATCAACAACAAAAGGAAGAGTATAGAGTAAAAAAGGAGGAAGCAATAGAAAGGGGGTTTGATGAAATATCAAGTTCAGACCAAAGAAAAATTAATAAAGTTGTTAAAAATTTTAAAAGGAATTTTAAAGTTTTTGAAGAAGTTGGTAAGAAAAGGGAGTTAAAGGAGGTAGAGTTAGATTTTGAATTTATTGAAAATGTTGTAGGAAAATCTGAAATATGGGAGTATTATAACAATCCTAATTGGCATGAAAACATGAACCTTAACGATAAAGATATAAGGAACGCTCCTAAAAATGTTATTGAAGATTTACAAAAAGTTATTGGAGTTAATCCTGATGGTGATTTTGGATTTAACTCTTATGTAGCTTATTTACTTTTCCAGGCATATGATATACAAGGGAGTGAGGGTGACTCTGGATTTCATATGGCAGGACAACTTCCTGAAAGTGTACGAAATTGGAGTGGAGGAGATTGGAGTGGTGTTGCAGGTCCTTTCATTGAAAGAACATGGTCAGATGAAGAAGGGGGGTATATATTAGGATGGCAACCTAATGAGTTTGATATAAATAGAATGTTGAATCGTAAAAATCAATATTTGGAGAAGCATTCAGATGACTTAAAGGCCAATTATAATGTTAATGATAATACACTTGATGAGTTTTTTAGCTTACTAACTACCTTTACAGTTGATAACTATGAGGCGAAGAGGCTAAGAAATCATTTTTTCTCTGATTATTATGCAGAACAATTAAAATCATTATCGTGGTCAGATTTGCCAGGAGAGACCCTTGTAGATTGGTACAATGATGATGCAAAGGATATTCAAAATAAACTTGCAGGATTCGCTATAGAGAAAACATTTCAGAAATATTTAGATGTAAAAACTATGATGGATATGGGAGATAAGTCTAATGCAAAACTATACGATTATTTAGACTTTATAGGATATGGGACTAAAGGCGGATATACTCCTGATAAAGAAGAAGATGATTTATTTATTTTATTAAAAGAAGCTGGGTTATTAGAAGAAGGAGTATTAAATTTTGATTCGTATATGAACTCTAGAGAATTAGAAGGTATTGACAGTCCTAAACCAGGAATGGCTTTCGGAGGATTTTATGAAAATGTAGGGGTTTTTATGAAAGAGATAAAGATGCAAGATGGTTCATATTCATCTGGTGATAGTTATTATCACGCATCTCATTGGAAATTAGATGAATCTGATAGAAATAAAGAAATAGTATTTACAACAAATGGTATTGCTTATGAAACTAGTACCATGATAGAAAAGAAATATACAGAGGATGATGCTGACGTTTATGTCGGTAGAAGAGAGGTAGGAGATACTTATTATGAAGAAGTAGAAGAAACAAAAATAATATTTCCTATTAGTGAAGAATTAAAAGTCATGTTAGACGCTCAAGGAGGGGTTAATAGTCAGATAGACCAAAGTATATTTACTGGATTAGCTATGTATATTAGAGCTTCTAATGTAAAATTAGATGACCGACAGATAGCTAATCTTTTTAAGCTTAAAAAAGATGAGTTTGAATTTATGTTAGATGGACTCACTAAAGAGGTGATAGAAGATATTCCTGTAGAGTACTTTACAGAAACATATTCAACGGGAGTAACTTCAGCCGATTTTACGGTTGGAGAACCACAAGTAGGTGAAAAAAGGACAATACAATATCAAATGGGATGGGACCACGCTGGGGCATTCTCAGACAAACATTTTAAACCTATTACTCATTCCTCAACAGTTTTCAGTGAATTAAATGGATATGATTTAGTTTCAAATGATATGTATTTTGGGTTAACAGAGAAGCTTAAAAAGTTTAATAAACATTTAATGCAAAACAATATACATGTTGGTGGATTTTCAGATATTTCAGATTACAAAACTGGTAAAGTTGGTACATCAACTATTGTTCAAACAGGAGGATATGGTGACACTCCAATAGCAATGAGTTCTAGGGAGAGTGGAGATTCAGATGCTCCTATAGGAGCTCGTTATTCAGAAGTTTATATATATAGAGATGGGAAGGGTAGTTGGGAGAGGTTAAAGGATGTAACCAATGACACTTATGTATATACAAAGGAATTAAATGAGCTTCAAATGATAATTGGTCATGCTGTTGAAGATAGAAAACAACAAGAATTTGTTAATCAGCATTTTGAAGCTATTGTTAAGGGTATGGATGATACAGATGATGATGAATGGGTTGGATTTCAAGCAGCTGTAACTTATTTTGGAGAAAGAAATCCATTTAGACAAAAATCAATAGCTGACATAAATGTATTTAGAAACTCTATTAATACTTATCTTGCTAAAGAATTTCCTAATTTAGGTGAATCAGAAAGACATATGTTAGGAGTGAGGTTAGTAAATACTTATAAAAGTTTACAACCAGATTTTATTGAAAAAAAGGAGTCTCTTTTTCTAGATGCTGTACAAAAACATAACGAATCAGAAACAACTACTAATGATAATTTATTTCCTACAGACTCTCCTCAGACTCTTATAGACAATGCATTAAAAGAAGTGATAACGCTAAGAGAGGAAGGTATGGGTGATATAGCTATAAATGAAATAATAAATGAAAAATATCATTGTGATATCAATATTTTAAATGGACAAATAGAACTTAATGATAAATATTTATCTAGATATAATCAATTAATGTCTGGTGTTACGAATGATACTTGGAAGTGGTATAATGAAAATCATGCAGACCCTAAATCTACAACATGGGAAGGATTTGAAGGGACAATGGGTATTGGAGCTGTATATTACGCTCTCACTGGAGGTAAAGAATTAAATCCTGATTATGGGCATACATACACTCCAATGGAAAGAATATATATTACAGCTCTTTCTATTATGGGAGACCCAGTTATGTATGGTCTTGGATGGGCAGCAAAAGCAGGTAGTATTAGAATTATGGGTAAGGGTAGAAATGCACTTTATAATACCGAAAAAGGTATTATTCAAAATTATAAAGCTACATCCAAAGTTATATATCAAAATGGAGTTCAAAGCGGAAGACTTAACGCTGGGTTAAATGGATATAAAGCGGCTCAAGTTGAGGCTCAAGTTTTAATTTCTACTCAAGCTGCTAAATACAATAAGTATACAAGTCTTATTCAAAACCAATTAAATTTAGGTTCATATATGGGAGCTGCTCAGGTGGTTTCAAATTTAAAAGAGAATGAACAACCTTTAAATGGAGTAGGAGACGCTGCTTTTGATGGGGTTAAAATAGGGACTCTTATGTGGGGATTAAATATGTATACAAACCCAGCTAAACAATATCTAAACGCTAAATTTGGACAAGGAGGAATGTTATCTCAAGGATTTGGAGAAGTTAGTAAATTTGGTATTAATATTGCATCTATAAATGCGGAAGCTGTAGTATTTACAGTAGTTGGTCATCATGCTGAATCTATGACAGCGGAATTTACAACAATAGAAGAAGCTAATAAATTTATGGAAGGAAGAGAGGGTTCTGAACTTATACAAAGTCAAGGTAAGATATCCGTTAACTATAAACCAACTTTTCTAGATAACTTTGTTGAAAATTTAAAATTAATATCAACCCTACATGGAAGTAGAGCTGTATTCAATATTGGTAAAATAAATGCAAAACCAACTGGTAAATATGGATTTAAAACTAATCTCGCTGAAAGAGATTATGCTACTGATTTTATTAAAAATCATCCAGAATTTAGTGCTCAGTATACAGAATTATCTCAAAATAAAAAATATATAGATAAAAACGGAGTTTTAACAGATAGAGGATTGTATACATTTATAGATGGCAATCTAAAAAATAATGTTAAAGAAATGCAGGCTAATTTAGAATTTGTGGAGGGGTCAGATACAAAACAATCTGTTTGGTCAGGAAAGAATAGTATGAAGACTTCTGAACTACTTTCAATATTCTCACCAAAAACTATGAACTCTTATTATAATACTTATGGTTATGGTATTATGGGAGGTGCTTATGAAGATGATGCATATACTGATGATATAGCTGTTATCTGGAAGGCGGATGGTTCTGGGAAGGTTATTTTCAAAAATGGTAATAGAAAAATAGATGAAGTTACTGGAGAAGAAATTCCTAACACAGGGGCAACCTTAGCTGTTGTAGACGTAAAGGAATTAGGGATGACAAAACAAAATCAAAATGAGGTAGTTGATTTTTGGTTGAGTCAATCTAGAATAGAACAAGCTCAATCTATTATGAGGAGTGGAGGTCAGGGTAGTAATCGTTTTAACAAAACTATTGTAGAGGAAGTATTGACGGAATTAAAAGATAAGGATATAACTAAAGAAGATGTAAATAACTTTATAAATCAGAAAGAAATAGCTGGTAATGAAAATATAAATAATCAAATTGTTGAAGCTGTAAATAATAAATATAAAGAGAAAATAGATTTACAAAATAAAGAAATAAATAATTATGATAAAGCTATTGTTGATGAAGCTTATACTTTCTGTAAAGAAAACAATATAGAACCTACAACAGAGAATGTTATTGAGCAAGTAAAGAAAATAACAGAGAAAAAAGAAATACAAAAGGAAAAAGAGAAGGTAATTGAAATAGAAGAAAAAAGAGTAGAGGAAGATAAGAAAACACAAGAAAAGGAAGTAGGAGAAACTAGATTTTATGAAGTATGGGAAAATACAGATGGGACTATAACAACTAATGAGGGTTCTGGTTCAACACCAAAAAAGGTTAATATTGAATCTAAAGATGTAGTTAAAATAGAATCTGATATAGATGGAAACATTAATGTTGATTATGCTAAAAGAGCGACAATACAACGTTTAGAAGTTACTGGAGAAATTACTCCTGAGTTAAAAAAATCTATAGAAAAAGCTAAAACTTATGAAGATATAAAGAGATTAATAAAAGAAACTAGTATTCAAGGTTTTGAATATAAATCACCACGTCAAATATCTGCTGATTTAACAGGAGTGGGCAAGGGGACTACTTTAGATGTTCTTAATAAAGACTTTATAGTTGATAGGACTAAATATGAAAGTGGCACAGAGATAACTCTTGAAAACATAGATAATATGATTAGTCAAGCTAGGTCTTCTAATGAAATTGCAAATTTAGAATCAATTAAAAAGTCTTTACAAGAAGGGAAGGAAGCTAAGTATTATATACATAATGAAGTTGGTAGTTTAGAGAAACTTGCTAAAGAAGAAGGTAAGAGCGTTGAAGAGGTTAGTGTTGAAGGGTATACTGACAAAAATGGAGGTATTCACTTTAGTTCAAAAATAGCTGAGGGGACTACTGCAATTCATGAAATAGGACATTTTGATTTTAGTAAATTAGATAAACCTACAAGAGAAAGACTACAAAAAGATATGGAGGAGGTTATGACTGAAGAGATTCAATTAGCTGGAATTGAAAAACAGGTAAATGTAAAAGATAAAGAGGGTAATGATATTTACGAAGGAACAAAGGGAGAAGAAGCTTTAATGAGATTAGCAGAAGCTATTAAAAGAGGAGATATAGACCCTAAATCATTAGAGGGGCTACAAAATAATAAATATCTTAATAACATTAAAGTTAAGATTAACACAATGTTAAAATATCTTGGAGTAGACCCTCTTAAAACAAATAGTGAAGCTTTACAATGGGCTAGTGATTATGTTAATGCTAAAAATAATAATTTCAAACCTACTAAAACTGATAAACCAATAGTATTACCAGTTGTTAAAGGGGAAGAGGTAGAAGTAGAAGGAGAAGGTAAACTTAAAGTTACTACAACTGAAGTAGAGGGTAATTTATTTGACACAAAAAATAATTATAATAAGAATGTTAGTGATGTAAAAGGAATATCTGAAAAATTAGAAAAATTAGAATCTGATAATCCAAAAATAAATGAGGGAGAATTAACTGTCTCTGGAACCTTTACTGAAGGATTTAATACGATAGTTGGGCAGGGTAATTCATTTAAACCAGAATTAGCTAATAATAAAGATGTAAGAGGAGTGGCTTTTGAAAACACAAGTAAACAGCCGTTTTTCCATGAATATACTCTTGAAAATGGAAAAGTTGTATACTCTTTAATGAGTGGAGCTCATACTGGCAATCAGACAGGAGGAAGGAAGGGGTATTATGCTGTTAATATTACATATCCTAAAGGTACAGAATTAAAAGGTAAAGATTTAAAAGATGTTCAAAATCTTTTAACCCAAAAATACAATGATATAGTTGAGGTTATTACAGGAGTAAAACCAAAGGTAGAGACTGTAACTGAAATTACACCTGAAACTAAAACATTAGAAACATTAGTTAGAGAGTTAGAATCATTAAAAAATGAGAATGCAGACCAGTCTTTAATAGACGCTAAACAAATTGAAGTAAACAGTGCTAGGGTTAAACAAGCTCAAGCTGAGACTAAAATTGAAACTGAAACAAAAGAAAAAACTAATATAGAAGACATCGCTACTAGTGAGATAGAAGATATATTAAGAAGAGAAGATTATGGTAATCAAACTCCAGAAAGACAAAATGAAATTATTCATGAGGCTACTATTGAGATATTAGATAAATCTGGAATATATAGCACCAATAAGGATGTAAAATATCTTCCTGAGTCTAAATATACTAAACCTCAACAAGACTTAATAAGACAATTAAGATTATTAGATAAATCTACTAATCCTGATGTAACTGGGAAATTAAACTTTCTTGTTTCAAATATTATAAAAGGAGAATTTAACGCTAAAGAAGTTAGAGATTTTATAATTGAAAGAAAAGCTGAGGAAGGTGGATTTTATTTAGGTGACGCTATTAAAAATGCTGATAAGTTATATAGAAGTAAGTTTTATGGTATTAAATATGAAACAGATAAAATTGAAAGAGATTTATCTCTTTACCCACTTTCTTTAATAGAGAGTAGACTTAATATGGAGAAAGGAGGTGAGATAAATAAATATATTATAGGCCCCATACAAATTTCCATGAAGAATTACACTGTAAATACAAGAGAGTATTTAAATAATTGGAATGAACTTTCTAAATGGACTTCTTTAAAAGGAAATATAATCTTACCAGGAACAGCGAAATTTAATCCTTTATATATTCAAAAGAAAACTAGAGATTCAAAATTAGGAATCTTAGCTATTCAAAGAATGTTTAATGCTGGAGATTTAATGACAAATCCTAATAAAAGAAATTTCATGCATGAGATAGTTAATAATCCAGAATTATTACAACAATATTCTAAGTTTGATAGAAATAGACTTATAGAAGCTTACGATAAACTACCGAAGAAAATAGAAATAATAGATGGTAAAGAAGTTCAGGTTATTGATATGGAAGCAGCTATGAGTAATTTAACTTCTAAAGAAGTGAAGATGTTAGATATGTTTGATAAGACTATGTTAGAAATGAGGGACAAACAAAAACTCAGTAATGAAATGAATGGTAAGGATTTCACTGATATAGAGTTCTACTCTCCTTTAATTTGGTTAGGAAGTAAAACTATTAAAACTCAAGGAAGAGATATAAAAGTTGGAGAAGATATGCAGATAGGTAATAAAGAATCTGAAAATTGGTTAAGCGACCAATATAAAGAAGGAGGGTTAAAATTAGAATCTGAAAGAGGTATAGAGAGAACTACAGATGAAATTGGGCCTTATGTACTTGATATTAATAAACTGTTTCATAATGTTGTTAGAACAACTAATAGAGAATATTATCTAGGTAATACAATAAATGAAGTTCAATCTATTTTTAAAGAATCTAGAAATAACACTAGTGCATCAGGGTTACAAATAATTACAGCTGTAGAAGGAAGAATTAAAGATGCGGTAGATTTACATTTAAATGAAGCTAATTGGATGGGGAAACCATTATTACAAAAAGCATTAGGATACGCTTATGGAGTGAAGTTATTAAGACCAGGTAGATTGTTAGTAGAAGCTACTGTTGAGCCTATTAGAGTTGGTGTAGGAGCCACTCCAATAACTGATGTTCCAGAGTTTATGTTAGACTCTTATCAGCAGGGTCGTTCAAACGCTTTATCATTAGTAACTTTTAATAATAAACTATTTGGAATAGGCCCTAAAGTTGATACTAGAAGTACTTTTCAAAAATTAATAGAGATGACAGATAGTCCTTATTTAATCAAAAACAATAGATGGGCTATGGAATATTCAACAGAGTTAACTAATGATATGAGTTGGATGAAAAGACAAGCTCAATTCTTTCATGGGTTAACAGATAGAAATACTCTATATATGGCATATATGCCTGCGTTTAGACATCATTTCAAAAAAATAACTGGAGAAAACTTTAACTATTCTGAATTTAATAATAACCCAGAATATGCTTCAAAATTTGAACAAGCAATTATAGAATCTTCTGCGTTTGGAGATAGAAGTGCTGGACAATGGAAAAATATAGCTGTTAAAGGGCAGGGTAGAACTAAGGTTAGAATGCCATTCTGGGGAGCTGTTAGCGCAAAAGAAAAGTATGTAATACCATCACTTACATTTATGAGTTCTTTTGGAGCTTTAGAATCAGCTATGTATAGTAAGGGAATTAGAGATATATATAGAGGAGAAACTGCTGCAGATAAGATTGATGGATTAAAAAGAAGTACAAGTATCTTTACAATGGGAGTTGGTTATGGGTTAGGTGTGACTGCTGAATTTATAACTTATAATTATGGAATGCAATATCTACATTTACTCAATAAAGAAGAGAATGATTGGTTTGGTGAGGGAGGTCAAGATAATATTGAGTTTACAAAGAAAAAAGACCAGATAGTAAATGATTATAAACTAGAAATAAAGAGGTTATATTCTCCTGAATATTTAGTTAAATCGTCAATTCTAAATGCTAGTTTCTTAATGCGTACAAGATATTCGCAAGCTTCTACCATATTACTATCTATGGGAGGAGGTCTATTATGGTCAATGGGAGATGCAGATGATAAAAAACAGGTTGTAAAAACATTAGGAGATGTAGGTTTTATTAAGCCAACAAAAGGAAATACTGATGAATTTGCTAATATATTTTTACCTTCTATTCAAGAAGTTTTAAATATAATTCAAAAAGATATACCTGCAATGATGGATAGAAGAGAAAAATTCGGTAATTTACCTGAAGAAGCTTGGAATAAAGAATATATGGAAGATTTACTTTTATTAAATCAGATACATACAATTACTAGATTATACTTTATGTTTAATGGTACTGCTATGATGGGAGATAAACAAATGAAAAAATATTTAGATGGCGAATTTGCAACATTTGGGTTTAACTGGACAGATATTGCTGGTAGTTATGATGAGGATGGTACTTGGATTCCAAGTAGAGAGCCTTTTGAAGAAGGATATAGTCCTTTAACTATAACAAGAGAAGAGGATATGGACCCTGATGTTATGAGACTAATTGAGAGAGATGTAAATAGTCTGTATATTAAAGATATGACAAGTGAAGAAATAGAAGATTTTCTTCAAGAAAATGAGTTTATGTTAGATGAAAGTTTTAGTGTAACTCCAAATGTTAACGAATCAGTAGACTCAGATGATGCATTTACATTACCAGATATAGATGATGTTGAGATAGATGATGAAGTACCATTTACATTGCCAGACTAGAATAAAATTATTAACGGTGAATTGTTAGAAAATTAGAATAAAATTCACTATATTTGTATAATATAAAAACTTAAAAAAATGAATCAAACGGATTATTTAGCATTAGGAATGGGGGGACCCACTTTATTAATGCATGATGGAGACGCTTGTGCTAACATTAGAGGGTTTGCTGTTCAAGCTTTAGAAGACTGTGTGTTTTCTCAATTTGACTTAAACACATTTCCTTTTGTAGTTACTACAGGTAGTTCTGACTACATAGAATCATCTACACATGGTAGTGATTTAGTTACATTAACAGCTCATACATTTAAAACTGGAGATAAGGTTTTATTAAAAGCTAATGGAGCCACTTTACCAACTGCATTATTTGATGACCAAATATATTACATAGTAAAAGCTTCTGCTGATACAGTGAAGTTTGCATTATCATATGTTAATGCTGTTGCTGGTACTGTTATAAATACCACTGGAGATGGTTCTGGATTAACAACTGCAACTATAACTAAAGTGATTGATGATAACTTAGCTAATCATGGTAGTGGTAGTAATCAATCTACATTTACTATAACAGGAGCTACAGCGTTAGAAATCACTAAACATGTAGATGGTAATACAGATATGTTTGATACAGATGGAGCTGAAGATGTTAAGATTCCTAAAGGAATGACAGTTTATCTACCTGTAACAGCTATCGTTCTTACCACTGGAGCTTGTATAGTATATACTAGAAAATAAAATGGGAGGAAGTTTAGGTCTAGGGTTAGGATTTGAAGAGCATGATGTTGCTTCTGATGGAGGAGGAGCTGCTATAGATGGTTCTTGTTTCTGGATTCTAACAGGCTCTGAACTTAAACCATATGCAACAGGAGCTGTAACTGATTATAATTTAATATGGGATTTAGATGGTACGGATTATATGCCTCAATCATCTCCTACAACAGATTGTAATTGGGCAAAAGATGGCACAGATGTAATGCCGATAAGTGTTTAAATTAAATTAAAGTAAAATGACAAAAGAAAAAAAAGAACAAGAGGCATCATTATCTCTTGAAGAGAAAAGGTTAATAGAAATAAGAGAGGAATTAAAAAACAACGAATTATTAGATGAATATACTAAAATTTACACAAGAATGATTTTAGGATACGCGTCTACATTAAACATAAATTTTGATAATTTAAAAGAATAAAATTATGGCAACACCAAACATAGTCCCTAGAGTTAACGGAGAGGGAGGTATAGGAACAGCCGCAAAGGGTTGGGGAAAACTTTTTATAACAAATACAACAGCTAGTAGCGCCACTGAAGGAGGTAAATTAGTATTAGCGGCTGATGATGGAGCTGTAATGGGAGATAATCATAGATTAGGAGTTTTAGAATTTAAAGCGGCGGAAGATGGAAGTAATACCCTTAGTATAGGAGCTCGTATTCAATCTATTGCTAGAGACGCTTGGGATGGTTCAAATAACGATGCAGACTTAGAGTTTTACACAACTAACGGAACAACTGAATCACTAGTATTAACATTAGACGCTGATAAAAAAGCAACATTTGCAGGGGACATTCAAGTGGGTGGAGGTGATGTTTTTGGCCCTACAGATGGAGACTTAAATATAGAGTCTGATGGTAATATGACTTTTAATATTGATGCAGATGATGATGAATCAACTCAATCTTTTACATTTAAAGATAACGCAGTTGATTGTCTTCAAATTTCTCAAGCTGGTGTTTTAACAGCTGCAGGAGCTATTGGAGGTGTAAACTACAGAACAATATGGATTGATGCTGGAGCTATGGTTCCAACAGTTACAGCTGGAGCTCAAGCTGGTACAGAAGAATTAGCGACTAATGATGTTATGGTTGACTACTTTGCTTTTGATACAGGTACAGATGAGAAGGTTCAGTTTAAAATGGTTATGCCAGAACAATGGGATACTACTGGTACTATTAAAGCTAAATTCTATTGGAAAACATCAAATACAGATACAGGAACTGTTGCTTGGTTTATACAAGCTGTAGCACATGACGATAGTGCAGTTTTAGATACAGCTTTTGGTACTGCTGTAACGGCAACTGCTGACGCAGGTAGTGGTACAGATAATGATTTACATATAACAGATGCTTCTGCTGCTATGACTGTAGCTGGTTCTCCAGGAGAAGGTGAGTTGGTATTATTCCAAATATATAGAGATGTTAGTGCAGACACTTATAATACAGATGCACATCTGTTAGGAGTGAATATACAATATCAAGAAAAATCAGCTGCAAGTGCAGCTTGGTAATAAATAAATAATATGATACACTCAGGAAGACATAGAATTAAAACGCATGGAGGATTACCTCAGGGTAGTACTTGTAATTTAGCTGCTAAGCTAGAAATATACCTGATGTGGAACACTGGAGAAGGAGCGACGTCATGGAGGGATGTTAGCCCTAACGTAAATAATGCAGCACAAACCTCAGCACCTAATCAACCTACAGCGGTGGCTGGTGGTGGTTTAGATTTTGAAGATACAGGTTCTGTTGACGATTCTAGCTGGATGGATTTTTCTTCTTTCAATGTACCTGTAAATACTAATTTTTTATCGTTTATAGTTTGCAAAATAGAAGATGCTATTGCCACAAGTTGTTATTTATCAGATAGTGGTGCAGAAGTTTTTCAATTTACAGCTGGGAATATTCATCAGTTTAAAACCATGCAAGGGCTTTTGAATATGAACCATAGCACTGTTTTTACTGTTTCAGAAGATGAAAAAGTTGTATTCATGATACATAGAACTAACGACTCAACTGGAACTGTAAGACTATATAAAAACGGATTATTGTGTGATGGAGATGGGGATAGTGGTTCTGTACAACCTGGGAATTTTGACTTACAAAACTTAGGTAATAAAAATGACTCAACAAATTTCTTTGACGGGATTATTTATGATGTTGGATTTGTAAATGGTGATACAGCTACAGATAAGGTAAGAGACATGATAACTGATTATTTGTGTACAAAACATGGGATAGAGAGAGAAGGACATTATTAATAATAAAAAATAAATATATGAATTTTATAAATAGTTGGGCAAAAGGAAATAAAAAATCTAAATATAATGTAGAGATTAGACTCGGTAGAATTACGGTATTAGAAATTAACTTATGTTTATGTTCTAATAATGAATGTTCTAGATTTAGATTAATGGTGTTAAATTTTGGATTTGAATTATGATATATAAAAAAAATAATTGGGAATTAGAGTTAAGTTTTAATAAGTATAATATTGGAATCGGAGCTGGAGTGAACTGGGAAAGTGGACTTCTTATAGAGATTGAGATTCCTTTCACTTATATAAGATTTGAAATCTAATGAACATGACAAACGAACAATTGCATGCTGAGTTATTAGAACTTAAGCAAGATGTTAGGGAAATAAAAAGAAGATTATTAGACCCTGATGACGGAACAATTGCTCGTATTAATAAAAACACATCTTTTAGAAAGACTGCAAGAATTTGGCTTGGAGTCTTTTTTACATCAATAATAGGAATAGTAACTAAAATGTTATTTGACAACTAATGGCAAAAGAATTAAACGAAGATACTAGTTTTAAACTAAGTATTAAAACAATAGGTATAATATCTGTAGGAATATTTACAGTTGTAGGAATGTGGTATTCTATTATGGCGGAAATACAAGAAGCTAAAGAACAGCCTGTACAAATAGATGTTAATATTCTTAAAGATGAAATTCTTAAAGAAATACCAGCGGCTGAAATAACTAGAATGGAGTTTGATATGAAAGACCAAATGATTAGACAAACTATTATAACTACACAAGAAGATGTAGAGGAAATGAAGAAGACTCTTGAAAAGATAGAAGATAAGTTATATAATAGATGAAACCTATTTAT
>TARA_R110002020_G_scaffold206021_4_pt1 | contig 42570 bp, 45 predicted proteins | sample TARA_R110002020 | Tara Oceans TARA_R110002020 (sample SAMEA4396489) | marine metagenome | biome: Westerlies Biome; feature: [MES] marine water layer (ENVO:01000295) within the mesopelagic zone...; material: water (ENVO:00002006), including particulate matter (ENVO:01000060) such... | reverse complement strand
CGGGGGTGTTGATCCGCTGGAGGCGGCCGCGCTCGGCTCTGCAATTCTCTACGGGCCGCGTGTGGGCCGACACTTGCAGAGCTATTCGCGGCTCGCGGCCGCAGGTGCAGCGCGGATCATCAATGACAGCGCGGCGCTGGGAATGGCGGTGACCCGGCTGGTCGCCCCGGATCAGGCGGCGACGATGGCCCATGCGGGATGGGATGTGATCAGCGCGGGTGCTGCCCTGACCGACCGGATCTCCGATCTGGTACAGGACGCGCTTGACGCCCAACAGGTGTTGAATTGATGCGCGCGCCCCGTTTCTGGGACCGCCCCCGCCCCGGCATCCGCGCGCGTTTGCTGCAGCCCTTGGGCATGCTCTATGCCCGCGCCACCGCGCGCAGGCTGGCACAGGGCGTGCGCAAGCGGATGGATGTGCCCGTCATTTGTGTGGGAAACATCAACGCAGGCGGCACAGGCAAGACCCCCACGGTGATTGCCGTGGTGGAGCGTTTGCGCAACCTTTACCTTGAGCCACACATTGTCTCCCGCGGCTATGGCGGCACGCTAGAGGGACCGGTCCGTGTCGACCCTGCCCGCCATACCGCAGCACAAGTGGGGGATGAGCCGCTGCTGCTCGCTGCCTTTGCCGAGGTCTGGGTCGCGCGCGACCGCGCAGCAGGGGCGAAGGCGGCTCAAGACGCGGGTGCGAAGGTGATCGTGCTGGACGACGGGTTCCAGAACCCCGCGCTGGCCTATGACCTTAGTATTGTGGTGGTCGATGCCGCAAAAGGCTTCGGTAACGGCCTGTGCCTGCCCGCCGGTCCACTGCGCGAGCCTGTGGTGACGGGGTTGGCGCGTGCGGATCTGCTACTCTCCATCGGCGACACCGCCGCGCAGAACCGGTTTGATGCCTCAGATTTGCCACCGGATCTGCCTCGTGTGCCTGCGTCCTTGGTACCGTTGCAAACCGGCATGGACTGGACCGATACACCCCTTTTGGCATTTGCGGGCATCGGCCACCCCGAGAAGTTCTTTGCCACACTGCGCGGTCTTGGCGCCACACTGGTGCACGCAGAGCCGCTGGAGGACCACCAGCCGCTCACCGCAGCCCTGCTGGCACGGCTGGAAGCGGATGCACGCGCACATGGTGCGCAACTGGTCACAACCGAGAAAGACGCCGTGCGCCTGCCCCCTGCTTTCAGAACGCAGGTGATCACATTACCGGTGCGGTTGCAGATGGCCGAAGACAACGCGCTTTGGGACGCATTGAAGTCTCTGACGCCCGCGGCCTGAGCCGGAATTTTCGAAAATTCCGTTGCGGTTTTTTCAAAAAAACCGCCGCCTGCCTCAGTCGTCCTCGCCAAGTTTCGGAGCGGGGCGGGTCAGCGCAAGATCAGCGCCCGAGAAACGGAAGGGCGAGCGGATACCCGGCACCCCGTCAAGCTCGATCAACATCCCGCGCGCCTGAACCTGCGGGTCGTTGAACGTGTCCTCCAGCGTGTTGATCGGTCCGGCAGGCACGGTGTTTTCCTCGCAGGCTGCCAACAAATCGGCACGGCTGCGCAGACGTGTCGCAGCCTCCAGTCGCGCGTTCATTGCAGGGCGGTTTGCCACGCGGTCAGCGTTTTTGAGGTAATCGGGGTCGGTCGCCATATCGTCCAGCCCGAGCAGATAGCACAGGCGGCGGAACTGCCCATCATTACCGGTCGCTATGATCAGGTGACCATCGGAGGTCTCGAACACCTCATAGGGTGTCAGGTTGGGGTGGGCATTGCCCAGCCGCGTTGGGGGCGTACCACTGGTGAGATAGTTCATGCCCTGATTGCCGGTGATCGCCACCGCGCAATCCAGCAGCGCCATGTCGATGTGTTGCCCCACGCCGGTATTGGCGCGCTGGTGGATGGCGGCCAGAATGGCAGTCGTCGCATAGATGCCGGTGAAAATATCGGTGATGGCCATGCCGTGTTTTTGTGGCTGGCGGTCAGGCTCTCCGGTGATGGACATCAGGCCCGAGATACCCTGGATTATAAAATCATACCCCGCGCGATGCGCGTAAGAGCCAGTCTGGCCGAAGCCTGTGATAGAGCAATAGACCAGCTTGGGAAACCGCGCATGGACGCTCTCGTAATCCATGCCGTATTTCGCCAGACCACCAGTTTTGAAATTCTCGATCAGGATATCTGCATCCTCCAGCAGCGCGTCCAGTTTCGCCTGACCCTCAGGCGTCCGCAGATCCACGATTACCGACGCCTTGCCGCGGTTGGTCGAGTGGAAATAGGAGGCCGAGCGGTCCTCGTCCCGCGTCACAAAGGGCGGCCCCCACTGGCGCGTGTCATCACCATCGGGGCTTTCCACCTTGATCACTTCCGCGCCCAGATCGGACAGGGTTTGACCCGCCCAGGGACCGGCCAGCACACGCGCCAGCTCGATCACCTTCAGGCCTGCAAGAGGGGACGCCATCAGCCGGCCAATGCGTCGTCGATGATTGCCTTCATGTCCGCATAGGCCATGTTCGAATATTTCTTACCGTTGATCACAAAGCTGGGCGTGCTGTCGATACCATCGGCCTCGGCGTTCTGCTGATACCACGCAACCAGCGCTTGTGCCTGCTCGCCATTCTGCAAGCACGCCTCCAGCTGGTCATTGTCCAAGCCAGCCAGACGCCCGATCTTGCGCAGCTCCTCGACGATCGCGGCGGGCTCGCCCGCGCGTGTCCATTCGGACTGACCCGCATAAATCAATTCAACGATGCCAAAGAATTTCTCGGGGCCACCACAGCGTGCCACCAGCGAGGCCCAGAGCCCGAAGCGGTCAAAGAACACCTCGCGGTACACAAACTTGATCTTGCCGGTGTCGATGTACTCGGACTTGAGCTGCTTGTAGGGGCCGGAGTGAAAGGCTGCGCAATGGCCACATGTGAAGGAGGCGTATTCGATGATCTCGACGGTCGAGTCCGGGTTTCCTGCAACCATTTCTACGATACCGGAGGTATCGACCTCGGCATCGGTGGTCTGGGCATTGGCTGCTCCCGGCAGTGGCGCACCCGGCAGGCCCAGGTTGTTCGCAGGCCGGTTGCCTGTGATGTACCAGCCGCCCAATGCCACAACAGCGACGCCACCAAGGAGGAAATTTCTACGGTTCATAAGGGTCGTCCTTCGATCGGTTTTTCCAGGTGCTGGCAGGGCGGGCCCTGCTCAGCGGTTTTGTTTGTTCAATATGTTTTCGCCCAGTCGGGCAAGGGCATCACGAAGACTTGTATCGCCGATTTGCGCGGCTGTCTCGGTCGCGCGGGCGCGCAAGACGGGATCGGCGGCAACTGCGGTCTTCTTCGGCTTGTGTTCAAACGCCACCTTGCCGTCGGCAAATCCGGTGGCCGCCGTCTGTGTCACGCGCACCCGCGCAATTGCGTTATAGCCATAGACTGCATTCACCCGCGCGCGCAGCTGTTCCTTCTGCATTTCCAGCACAGGCGCATTGGCGCCCGTGGTCAACAGCGTCAGCGTCGCCCCCATGCCACCGCGCCCGTAGGACACCTCGACGGGGCGCGAAATCGCTGCCGCATCCTCGCCCGCCACTTCGGCCCAATTGGTCAGCAGCCGCGACTGCGCAAACCCGCGGCTCTCGGAGGCCTTGCGGATCTTGCCCGTCAGCAGGCTGGAGGTGCGGGCGAATCCTTTGGTTGTCGGGCGGCGGGGCGGCATTGCGCGTGTGCTTTCTTGTCAGTGCGCGGTGGTCCCATCGGGGACCATGCGCTAGGTTGCGATGGGCAAAGCATAGCGCAAGGCGGCGGCCCTGCCACTAGGACAATTCAGGATTGGTTCATAAACAGTGCGTGACAAAGATAACATGTCTGTAATTTTGCTGGAGTGGTATGACGCCAACGCCCGTAACATGCCGTGGCGGGTGAGCCCACAAGCACGCAAGGACGGCATACAGCCCGATCCCTACGCCGTCTGGATGAGCGAGATCATGCTCCAACAGACCACGGTTGCCACGGTGAAGGACTATTTCACCCGCTTCATTGTGCGGTGGCCCACGGTGCGTGATCTGGCGGCGGCGCGCGATGCGGATGTGATGGCGGAATGGGCGGGCCTTGGGTATTACGCCCGTGCCCGCAATCTGCTCAAATGCGCGCGCGCCGTCGTAGCGGATCATGGCGGGGAGTTTCCCGCAGACCACGCAGAGCTGCTCAAGCTGCCCGGCATCGGACCCTACACGGCGGCGGCGGTCTCCTCCATAGCCTTCGATCTGCCCCATGCGGTGCTAGACGGGAACGTCGAGCGTGTGATGGCGCGGCTCTACGATATCCACACCCCTCTGCCCGCTGCCAAGCCTGAGCTGATGGAGCGTGCGAAAGCGTTAACACCGGCACTGCGGCCCGGGGACTATGCCCAGGCGGTGATGGATCTGGGTGCCACCATCTGCACACCCAAATCCCCCGCCTGCGGGATCTGTCCGTGGCGCGCGCCCTGTGCCGCGCGCGCGGCAGGCACTATGTCGGAACTACCCAAAAAAACCCCGAAGAAGGCAAAGCCCGTGCGCCATGGGACTGTCTATCTGGGCCGCCGCGCCGATGGTGCATGGCTGCTTGAGACCCGGCCCGAGAAAGGGCTGCTAGGCGGTATGCTGGGCTGGCCGGGATCGGAATGGGTAGACACCGATCTGCCTCATCCCGACAGCGAACCACCAGCAATGGGCGATTGGGAGGAGATCGAAGGAGAGGTGCGCCATACCTTCACCCATTTCCACCTGATCCTGCGCGTGATGGCCGCCGATCTGGCGCAGGAGGCCACGCCCCTGCGCGGTGACTTCATGCCGCGGGAGGACTTTGGCCCCTCGGATCTGCCTACCGTCATGCGCAAAGCCTTTGATCTGGTATATCAAGGCACTTCGCCACAGATGACATCAGGCAACACTCTGCTATAAAAACATCAAATCGCATACAGGCGCAGACCATGACAGATGCAACACCCCCCATCCCGCCGTCGGAACTCTCCCGCATCGGGCGCGCGCTGCCATTCTGGCTGTCACTTCTGCTGGCGCCGCTGGCCTGGGTTGGTGCGCTATTTGGCGGCTGGACGCTGGTCATCGTGCCTGCCGCAACGTGGTATCTGTTCACAGCGTTGGATGCGGCCTTCGGGCTGAATACAGAAAACGCGGATCTGTCCGCGACCGAAGGCGATCTCTATTGGTACAAGATGATCACCCTGATCTGGACCCCCGTGCAGTTCGTTCTGCTGGCGAGCCTGCTGTGGTACGTCCCGCAAGCCGAACATCTGACCACGACAGAACGGATCGGCGTGTTCTTTGGCGTCGGTGTGATCACCGGCACGGTCGGGATCAACTACGCGCATGAGTTGATGCACCAGAAACCGAAGATCGAGCGCTGGATGGCGGATATCCTTCTGGCGATGACGCTTTATTCACACTTCCGGTCGGAGCATATGCTGGTACATCACCGCTATGTCGGCACACCGCGCGATCCGGTCACCGCGCGCTACAACGAAGGATTCCACCGGTTCTACCCCCGTGTGCTGCGCGAATGCTGGCTGAGCGCATTTGACGCGGAAAAGGCGATGCTGGCGCGCAAGGGCCTGCCGTGGACAGACCGCAGCAATCCGTTCTGGCGCTACTGGGCATTGCAGCTGTCGTTCTTCGGGCTTGCTTTTGCTTTGGGTGGCTGGTCCGGCGTGGGGTTGTTTGTGGTGCAGGCAGGCGTCGCGATCTGGCAGCTTGAGCTGGTCAATTACATCGAGCATTACGGCCTGACCCGCAAACATCTGGGGGACGGCAAATATGAGCATGTGCAGCCCCGCCACAGCTGGAACGCCACACAGAAAGCCTCGAACTGGCTGCTGATTAACCTGCAACGCCACTCTGACCACCATTACAAGCCGGACCGCCGGTTTCCCGTTTTGCAAAACCACAGCGAGGAAGACGCGCCGCAATTGCCATTCGGGTACCCGATGATGACGATGGCGGCGATGATTCCGCCCCTGTGGCGCCGTGTGATGAACCCGCGCGTGCGGGCATGGCGCAAGACCTATTATCCCGAAATTGCGGACTGGCAGCCCTATACGCGCGCCACCAACCCGATGCCGCGCTAAGACCTTGTTAAGCTCTAATTGAGATACCTGAGGGGGAACAGTTCAGAACAGGGAATCTTATGCAGCAGAACAGCGTCGTCGGATACTCAACGGATGAGATTTGCTTAATTATTGAAGACAGCGAATTTGACCAGTTGATGATGAGCCGTGTCATCGGCCGTTTGCGGGGCCGGATGCGGGTCAAGGTGGCCAGCAGCCTTCAGGCAGCGCGTGAGGCGCTTGCGCAGGGCGAGGTGTCCTTGATCTTGCTGGACAACAATCTGCCCGATGGCATCGGTGCAAATTTTGCAATGGAGCTGGCATCGGATCCAAATCATTCCCGTACGCCCGTTATCATGGTCAGCGATTGGCCCACCCCCTTCATGTGGGAAAAAGCCGCCGCTGCGGGGGTTCTTTATGTGGTGAACAAGGCCGAGTTTGGCATTCAATACGTGGAGCATGCTCTGAAATGCCGGATGCGAAAGCGTCCCTTGGCCAGTTAGAAATTAGGTATAAAAAAGAGCCCCGCCATAAAGGCGGGGCCAAGGTGAGTGTCATCAATGCGGTCCCTCTGATAGAGGGCGCAGTGACACTGGCGGTGTTCGAATATCTGTTAAGGGATCAGGCTTGCATCTCTGCCCTGATCTGCTGGCGCAATACGTCGATCGAGACGCTTTTTCCTTCTTTTTTATAGCACCAGTAGGTCCAACCGTTACAGCTCGGCGCGCCTTCCAGCGCAGCACCGACCTGATGGATCGAGCCTTTGACGTCAGCGCCGATCAGCGTGCCATCGGCGCGCACCTTGGCTTTGTGGCGGTTGTTGATGGAGTAGAGGTTTTCGCCCGGACGCAGCATGCCCCGCTCGACCAGCTGGCCGAAGGGTACCCGCGGCTCGGCGCGTTTAGAGGTGGTCGTTTGCAATGCTTCGTTGTCAAATTTGCGGACAGAGGCGATGCGCTTGGTAGCGACCTTGCGGTACTCTTCTTCCCGTTCGATCCCGATAAAATCACGGCCCAGCATCTTGGCAACCGCACCTGTGGTGCCCGTGCCGAAGAACGGATCAAGGATCACATCCCCGGGATTGGTCGAACCAACCAGCACGCGGTGCAGCAGGCTTTCAGGCTTCTGCGTCGGATGCGCCTTGTCACCGTCGTCATTTTTCAGTCGCTCATGCCCGTTGCAGATCGGGAGAACCCAATCGCTGCGCATCTGGATGCCTTCATTCAGCGCCTTCAAGGCTTCATAGTTGAAGGTGTATTTGCTCGCCTCATCCTTGCCCGCCCAGATCATCGTCTCATGGGCATTGGTAAAGCGTTTGCCGCGGAAGTTCGGCATGGGGTTGGACTTGCGCCAGACCACATCATTGAGAATCCAGAAGCCCTGATCCTGAAGGGCTGCGCCAACACGGAAAATGTTGTGGTAGCTGCCAATCACCCAAATCGCACCGTTCGGCTTGAGCACACGGCGCGCCGCCTTCAGCCACTCGCGGGTGAATTTGTCGTAAGCGGCAAAGCTGTCGAACTGGTCCCAATGGTCATCGACTGCGTCGACCTTGGAGTTGTCCGGGCGGTGCAAATCACCACGCAGTTGCAGGTTGTAGGGTGGGTCCGCGAAGATCAAATCGACGCTGCATTCCGGAAGCGAATTCATCACCTCGATGCAATCGCCGTCAAGGATCGTGTTCAGGGGAAGCGCCTGCGCTCCCTTGGTCTTTACTGTCATTGCTCTGCCTCGTTACCCGGTGCATTTTTTCCACTCGTTGGTTGAGGACAAAGATGACCGCAGAGGGAATCAGGGTCAATTTGTTTTTTGAATCAAAGTTTTAAGAATTAATCTTGCCACAAGATATTGTGTACCGGTTTGAACAAACGTCTATGGTGTGGGGTTACGCCCAAATTTTGAAGCGCAGATATGTGGCTTTTTGAACCATATCCCATGTTGGTCTCCCAGCCATAACCGGGGTGCTGTTGCGCAAGGGACAACATGACACAATCCCGACATATTTTCGCCATAATTGAGGCCGCCGAAATGGAAACAGAACGGCTGTCGCCCTTGATGATTGTTTCCGCCGGAATGGATAATCCGCGCGGGATCATATTGCCGTCGATCAGACAATAGTCGGCAGGCGCTTTCAGACCCTCAAGCGCCCGGACCATCGCGATGTGGCTGGCGCGCAGGATATTATGCTCCTCGATTTCCTCGACGCTGGCATGCGCAATCGAGACATCGGCAACCTCCATGATTTGCGCATATAGCACCTCACGCTTTTTCGCGCTCAGCTTTTTGCTGTCGTTCAGACCTACGGGGATGCGCGCGGGGTCCAGCACCACAGCCGCCGCCGTAACAGGTCCGGCCAGCGGCCCGCGGCCCACCTCATCCACACCGGCGATGCGGGCGAAGCCGCGTGCCTGTGCAGCACTCTCGAATGAATAATCAGGTTCCATAGAGGTGGAAAACCGGATGCGGCTAGCCTGTGCAAGTAAAAAGGGAAGGATGCCCGAACATCCCTCCCTTCCCTTGACCCCACGACAGACGCTGACGCAGGGCCGCCGGCGCGGTTGTGGTGATACTCCGCGCGCCGGATTCCGGTTTAGCCCCGCCCGAGGCTATAGCCGCTGCGGCTCAGGCAGCGTGCGTCATATCCTGTACGCGCGCCGCGATCTGTACGAATTCGCACCGCACAATTCTGCGGCAGGCGGTTCAAAGCGTGGTAATTCTGCTCCAGACAGCGGCGACCGAACATATGCGTATTGCCATGGCGCGTCGGATAGCTGCGCAAGCACTGTTGTGGCAATATCTTGCGGTTGACGCGGCGCGGCAGGGGGCGCGGCTCGATCCGGGCTCTTGGCTGGACATGCCGCCTTGGCTGCGGCTCAACATATTTGTCACTCCGGTCCTTATTGGCGTCGTGGATCAGCGCACCGACAACAGCAAGTCCTAGAATCGCGGCGGCGGTGCGTGCCACACGGCGGTCATCCGCATGGGCAGGCGCGGCCGAAACAGCCGTCATCGCGATCGCCACAACTGTGAGAGTAGCAATGAATCGGGTGGGAAGCGTGAAGCGCATGAGAGATTTCCTTTGGTTTGATGGCGGCACATCCGTCAAGTGCTGCGGTGTGAAGACAACTTGCGCTCGGGGGTAAAGGACAGGCAATAACAGCGCCCTGTTATTGGATAACACTTGCTGCCACCGCAGCTGGATATTGTATATCTGCGCGGATCGGCGCATCGTCAGGCCTATGAAACACATATTCCTTCCCCTCTGCATCGCACTGCTGGTAGGCCTTGGCGGGCCTGCCTCGGCCGCCGATTGCTATGCCGACTACAAGGCCAAACAGGACAATCCGCTCCGGCTGCATTACGGTGTGGCCCGGGTGAACGGGCAATGCACCCCCGCCGCCGCGCGCAGCGAGCTGGCCCAGAGGCTGGGCGCGCGGGGCTGGACGCTTTTGAATATCGTCTCTGTTTTCGGGCCCGAGGGACTAGAGCAAAGGAAAGACAGTGCCGGATCAAACTTCCTCCGCTTCTGATATCCGCCGCAGCGGGGGCCGCCTGATCGGCGTCGGGATCGGCGCAGTCGCAGCCTTGCTGGTGATTGGCGCGATTGTGCTTTTCTGGGCGCTGCCCGATGCCAACGCCTTTAACGCGCGGGTGGAGCAGATCTTTGTCGAGAACGACAATCTGACTTCCGCCGCCGAGATCAAGCTGCTTGAGATCCTCGCGCAATCGGGCACTGCGTTTTCCGATACGCTAACCAACTACCGCGTGCTGATCGGTGTATTGCTGATCTTCGGTGCCGCGATGCTGGTGGCGGCGGTGGTGTTCCTGATGCTGCTCATTACCTTCAACCGCCGTATGGCCCAGATCGAGCGGGTGGGGATACAGGTATCCTCGCTATTGATCAGCCGCGAGGAGAACAGGGTCTACCTCAACAACATGGGCTTCAGCCTGACGGCGGCGGCGATGGAGACTTTGGCCGTGCTGGCCGAGGCGCGCATGGACGATGACATCCTGACCGGATCGGAGATAGAAGGGGTCATATCGGGCCGCTCCGCCGCCGATTGTGACGAGGCCGCAGGTGCCACGCGGATCAAACGTCTGCGCGACACGTTGGGCAACCAGATGGTGAGCGAGCTGCTGGTCAAGAACATCGCGCGGCGCGGCTATATGCTGGCCATTGATAAGGACGTGATAAAGGTGCTTTGACCCTCTGGTCAACGATGTCGCTCCAGCGCTAGGGTGCCGCGATATCGTCAGGGAGGACGCGACAATGCCAGTACCAGAAAACCAATTCAAACGCGCGCTTGCCGCAGGACAGGTCAAGTTCGGCTGCTGGTTGGGTCTGGCCGACAGCTTTTCCGCCGAACTGATGTCTCAGGCGGGCTTCGACTGGCTGGTCATTGATGGAGAGCATGCTCCAAACGATCTGCGCTCGACCCTTGCGCAGTTGCAGGTGATTGCTGCCAGCGATGCCCATGCGGTTGTGCGCGTGCCGGTGGGCGAGACATATATGCTCAAGCAAGTGCTGGATGCCGGCGCGCAGACGGTTTTGGTTCCAATGGTGGAAAGCGCAGATCAGGCGCGCCAGCTTGTACGTGATGTGACCTTTCCGCCCCATGGAGACCGTGGCGTAGGCTACGCGCTGGGGCGGGCATCACGGTTCGGCACGATTGCGGATTACGGCACGACGGCGGACGCACAAATCTGTCTTCTGGTACAGGTAGAAAACCGGCGCGGGCTGGCCGCGCTGGATGAAATTTTGGCGGTCGAGGGCGTGGATGGTGTGTTCATCGGCCCCGCCGATCTTGCCGCGGACATGGGCCACATCGGCAACGCAGATCACCCGGATGTTCAGGCTGTGATCATGGATGCGCTGGCGCGGATCAGGGCGGCAGGCAAGGCACCCGGTATTCTGTCAACGCAGGACAAGATGACAAACGACGCCCTCGAGGCAGGCGCGCAGTTTGTCGCCGTGGGGGCGGATGTGCTGCTGCTGGGTGCCGCCGCGCGGACGCTGGCCACGAAATGGCAGGCGACAAGGGGATGAACGCGGGCATCGCACTGCTGGCCTTTGCCTATGTCCTGAGCCAGTTTTTCCGCGCGTTCCTGGCGGTGCTCAGCCCGTTTCTGGGCACCGACATCGGTGCGGGTGCCGAAGACCTCGCCTTTGCATCCGGCCTTTGGTTTATCACGTTTTCACTGATGCAGCTGCCTATCGGCTGGGCCCTGGACAGCATCGGTCCAAGGCGCACGGCGGCCACGCTTCTGCTGCTGGGCGGCGCAGGCGGTGCGGCGGTGTTTGCGCTGGCCACAGCGCCGGTGCATGTCAGCATCGCAATGGCCTTAATCGGTGTCGGCTGCGCGCCTGTTCTGATGGCGTCCTATTACATCTTCGCGCTGGATCACCCGCCTGCGCGCTTTGCCTTTCTGGCCGCGCTGATGGTTGGCGTGGGGACGCTGGGCAATATCGTGGCGTCCTACCCCACCACGCTTGCAGCGGAAACGATGGGCTGGCGCGCGGCGCTCTGGGGGCTGTGCGCGCTGTCTGCTGCCACGGCGGCGGGCATCTGGTTTGCCGTGCGTGATCCAGCAAAGGAGCCGACCGCGCTCAAAGGGAGCCTTCTGGACGTGCTGCGCATCCGCGCGCTGTGGTTCATTTTTCCGCTGATGCTGGTCAGCTACGCCGAGGTCGGCGCGCTGCGCGGTTTGTGGATCGGTCCCTACCTGACCGAAGTGTTTCGTGCCGAACCCCGCCTGATCGGGCAGGCGACCCTTGCCATGGGGATTATGATGGTGATTGGCCCTATGGTCTACAGCGTGATGGACCGTACCTTCGGCACGCTGAAATGGGTCGTGTTCACCGGCAGCTGCGGTGTGTTGCTGTGTACCATCGCTCTGATTGTACTGGATGAGGCGTCGGTCATCTGGGTTATCGTGCTGATGTGCGGCATCGGCTTTTTCGGCTCGACCTATCCGGCGATCATGTCGCACGGACGCAACCTGCTGCCGCGCCATCTGGTCGGACGCGGGGTCACTTTGCTCAACCTGTGCAGCATCGGCGGCGTGGGTATAGCGCAGTTTGCAACGGGCCGGATCTACGCCGCCTATACGCCAGCGGACTGGGAAGCGTTGCCCTTTATGATGATCTTCATCTTCTTCGCCGCTGCTTTGGCAGCGGGGTTGCTGATCTATCTGTTCTCCACCGACAGCAAACCGGACACCGCATGATAGCCAGCCCCTTTCCATGGACCACAAAGCGGTATAACAGGCCCGCACCATCAAACGCATATATATTGGAGTAAACGAGATGGGTTATCGCGTAGTTATCGCGGGTGCCACAGGCAATGTGGGCCGCGAAATGCTGAACATCCTGGCCGAGCGTCAGTTTCCCGTGGACGAAATCGTAGCACTTGCCAGCCGCAAGTCGCTGGGTACGGAAGTCAGCTTTGGCGATAAGACACTCAAAACCAAAGACCTTGATACGTTTGATTTCACGGGCTGGGATATGGCGCTGTTCGCCGTAGGCTCGGACGCGACGAAGAAATACGCACCTATCGCTGCGAAAGCAGGCTGTGTGGTTATCGATAACTCGTCGCTCTATCGCTATGACGCGGATATCCCGCTGATCGTCCCTGAGGTGAACCCGCAGGCGATTCACGACTATTCCAAGAAAAACATCATCGCCAACCCCAACTGCTCGACCGCGCAGATGGTTGTGGCGCTGAAGCCGTTGCATGACCGCGCGACGATCAAGCGCGTCGTGGTCAGCACGTACCAGTCCGTTTCCGGCGCCGGTAAAGAGGGCGCGGACGAGCTTTGGGACCAGACCAAGAGCATCTACAACCCGGTCAGCGATGTGCCCCCGAACAAGTTCCAGAAGCAGATCGCGTTTAACGTGATCCCGCAGATCGACGTGTTCATGGACAGCGGCGACACCAAGGAAGAGTGGAAGATGGTCGTCGAGACCAAAAAGATCCTCGACAAGAGCATCAAGGTCACGGCCACCTGCGTGCGCGTTCCGGTTTTCGTGGGTCACTCGGAATCGATCAACATCGAGTTCGAAGACCATCTAGACGAAAACGAAGCGCGTGACATCCTGCGCGAGGCACCCGGCATCATGGTGATCGACAAGCGCGAAGCCGGTGGCTACGTCACACCCATCGAATGTGTGGGCGATTACGCGACCTTCATCAGCCGCATCCGTCAGGACAGCACCATCGACAACGGGATCAACCTGTGGTGCGTGTCGGACAACCTGCGCAAAGGTGCCGCCCTGAACGCCGTACAAATCGCCGAGCTGCTGGGCCGTGAGGTTTTGAAAAAAGGCTGAATTCCGCCCAATCGGAACCGGCTGAGGGGTGCCCGCGCGGGTGCCCCTTTTTCTTTCGTGGGTGACGTTGCATGTTGGCGGCAACTCTAAAGGAAACCCGCTATGCGCTTTATCACCCTCGCTCTTGCTGCCCTTCCCCTGCCGGCACTCGCCGAAACCTATACGGTCACGTCATCTCCCACGGCGGTGACTGTTTATAGCGGCTACGCCATGGTCACACGCGAAGTGAGCGTTGATGTGGAAGCAGGCGCGCATGAAGTGGTGCTGCCAGATCTGCCGCAGTGGGTGGATGCGGGCAGCCTGCGGGTCAGTGTCGCGGGCGCACAGCTGGGCAGCACGCGGCTGCGCACCGATGCCTTGCCGCCGCAGCCTGATCGCGACAGCGAGGCGGTAACCGCCGCCAAGGCGCGGATTGAGAGGGCCGAACTGGCCTTGCGCGATCTGGACGACAGGATTCTGGATGCCAGCCTTGCTGCGAAGGCCGCAGAGGCACGGCTGGCGTTCCTGACAGGCATTGCTGCCAAGGATGATCTGCCTGCTTCGCCTGAAACACTCGCCGGACTGGGCCAGATGATCGAGGCGCAGACGTTGGCCGCTACACAAGCGCAGCTTGCCTCGCAACGCGCCGCACGTGCCATCGCCGAGGACCGCAAAGATCTGGAACGGGAGGTAGAGGATGCACGTGCAAGCCTTGTAGCGCTCACACCACCGGCAGAGCCGAAGGCGCTGCTGGCGCTGTCCGTCGCGGCACAAACCGCAGGCAGTGTGACCGCCACCATCAGCTATCCCGCTAATGCCAGCTGGGAACCAACCTATGACGTCCTTCTGGAAACCGGCGATAGCGCTGCGCTGACCCTGCGCCGTGCCGCGCTGGTCTACCAGCGCAGTGGAGAGAACTGGGAGGATGTCGCCTTGACCCTCTCCACCCTGGCCCCAACGGAACAGGTTTTGCCGTCCGAGCTTTTCCCGCCAATGCTGCGTTTTGAGGATCCGGAGGCACAGGCAAAACTGGAAATGCAACGCAACAGCCTCAGCGCTGATATGGCTGGGGCGCCGTCCCCCGTGATGGAAATGGCATCCGCTCCGCAGCCGAACTTTGACGGCCCCGGCGTCAGCTATAGCTTGCCCAATCCAATTAGCATTGCCCAGAATGCCGAAGGCGCGCGGGTTGAGCTTGACGAACTGTCCTTTGATGCGCGCGTGTTTGCGCGGGCCGTCCCTGCGCGCGACCGGACCGCGTTCCGCATAGCAGAAGCCACCAACGCCAGCCTCGAGCCGCTTCTGGCCGCAAGTACCGCGCAGTTGTTCGTGGACGGCGCATTGGTGGGCCGCAGCAGTTTTGACGCAGTGCCGGCCGGTGGCGAGATCATGCAGGCCTTTGGCCCCGTCGAGGATCTGCGCTTGCGCTACGCTGTGCTGGACCGAAGCGCGGGGGATCGCGGCCTGATCAGCCGCAGCAACGCCCGCACCGAAGAGGTCCGGATGACAATCGAGAATCTGGCGAACGCGCCATGGGACATCGAAGTGATGGAGGCCATCCCCTATAGCGAGCAGGACGATCTGGTGATCGAATGGACATCTACGCCGACAGCAGCAGCCGAAAACGTCGACGACAGACGCGGGTTGATACAGTGGGATATTTCGCTGGACGCAGGCGCCACCCAGGAAATCACGGTTGAGCAGGTCATTCGTTGGCCAGATGGCATGGTTCTGCGCTGACTAGCCGCGCTGCACAAGCTCGGCATCGTCATTTCCACCGGAGTCGGCGGGCAAACCGCTGCCAATCTCCGCACCGAAACGCTTGATCAGCGTCTTGTAGCTGGCACCCAAGGTTGACGTATTGCACAAATGCCTGCCCGTCGCCGCGTTGTAGATACCAAGGCCCGCGCCCAGCGGGCGCAATTCCAGTCCCGCAATCGCGAGGCGGTTGACCAGATCCGGCCAGCTGCGCGCCGCGTGCAGATGCGCGCTCATCATCCTCTGGCGGGTCAGGTCAATGTGGCCTGGGGGCATAACCCCGGCGCAGGCATTGCCCTCTGGTCGGGCTGGCATCGGGCCGCCAAACCGTTTGACCAGATCACCATAGCCAAAGCCCAGATCGGACCCTTGGCACACGCGCGTACCACAGCTTGATTTATACAAGACCACACCGCCACCCGCCGGCCGCAGCTCATACCCGTGGGGGCGCAACCGCCCTGCAAGATCATCCCAATCCCGCGCGTCTGCCATATCGCGCGAAAGCAGTGCCGAAAGAGCAGCCAACAGCCGCCCGTCGGTGCCGTGCTGCTGTCCCTCTGACAGCTGCCGATCTACCTCTCGCTTGAGCAGTTGGCGCACCATATGCCCGATGGTTACATCCCGCGCGGTTGCGACACGTTGCGCCGCTGACAGCAGGTCGCGCGGAAGTTTGAGGGTGACTGATTCCAATTCCATACCCAAGCCTGCGACAGCTTTGGTTAATGGTACGTTAATCGTCCTGTGGGCAGTACCTAGACTGTTTCAAATTTCCGGCCGGCCGGATCATAGTATTCCAGCCCTCCTTCTGCGATGTCGGTCCACATGCCATGCAGGGTCAACTCACCGGAGTTCACCTTCTCTGCAAGCCAGGGGAAGGTCATCAGATTCTCAAGAGACGTCATGACAGAGTGCTTTTCTAACTGGCGCAGCTGCTCGGACGGGTCTGTAACATCTTTGACCAACTCATACTTGGGCCGCAGAATATCCATCCACCGGCCTACAAAGCTATGCTTTTCGTCCAGCTCTGGCGCGTTGCCCGCGCACATGTTCAGGCATCCCTGGACACCGCCACAGTTCGAGTGGCCCAGCACCACCAGATGCGCAACCTTGAGAACCTGAACCGCATATTCCACAGCTGCCGAGGTGCCGTGCTGCGCACCGTCCGGCTGATAGGGCGGCACAAGGTTCGCGATATTTCGGTGAATAAAAAACTCGCCCTGATCCGCGCCGAAGATGGATGTAACATGAACGCGGCTGTCACAGCACGAAATCACCATGGCGCGCGGATGCTGACCATCCGTGGCCAGTTTGCGATACCACGCGCTGTTTTCAGCATAAGTCGTTGCTTTCCAACCATGATAACGTTGCACAAGATACGCTGGCAGCGGTTTTGCCTTATCCATCGAGGTTCACCTTTTACATTCGCAGTTATCTCCGGATAGACTGAATTCATACCGAATTCGAGCGAAAACACCTGTTGGCGGCAACCATTTGACAATCACTCGTTGTCATATGGATCCCAGCCGTGGGGGCTTTTGTCGGGGTGTGATATGGTTGAAATTGTAACAATCCAGTTGTCTGAAAAGATACAGCTGGATCAGACGCGGCTGGACGCGCTGTATGCGCAGCTTGGCCCTTCGGGTGCGGATACGGTTGTATGCCGCACAATGGAAGAGCTCGCGGTGCGGATGAAGGAATGTGAAGCATTCTGGCGCAGTGCCAGCCACGCGCAGCTGCGCAAACATGCGCGGTCACTGATCGCGATATCCGACCAGATCGGGATGTACTTGCTGGCCAAAGTGGCCGCGGACGTGACCGCCTGTATTGATGCGCAGGACGATATTGCGCTTGCCGCCACCTTGTCGCGCATGCTGCGAATCGGGGAGCGGTCGTTGTCGGCCATTTGGGCGATGGAGGATCTCCGTATCTGAGCCTGCTTGCAGCGGCGGCGGGATGGGATAGGTTGGGGGCCGCATCCATTTGGAAAGGTTCCCGCCCCATGTCTCTCTGCTTTGCTTCGGACGCGTCTGACGCGATTGACCTTCACCTTGTCTCACAGGATGAGGCGCCTGAGTGGCTGGACCAACTGCCCCCTGCCACGGCGGCATGGGCTCGGGCCAGTGGCTTTACCGGGGGCATTGGTCAAGTGCTATCCTTGCCCGCAACCGGTGAGTATCCTACGCTTGCTGCGGCCGGATATGGCTCCGCCGTGACACGGGCGCGGGGCCGGTTTGCGCTCGCAGCGGCGGCTTCAAAGCTCCCCGAGGGCACATACCGGCTTGCCAGCGGGCTGGACGCGGCCCAGCTCGAAGTTGAATCCCTTGGCTGGCTTCTGGCGGCCTACCGCTTTGACCGCTACAAATCCGCAACGCCTATGGGCGCGAAGCTCGTGGCTCCTGACGGCGTGGATGCGGCACGGATTGAGATTATCGCAAATGGCGAGGCGCTAACACGAACGCTGATCAACACGCCCGCCTCCGACATGGGGCCGGCCGAGCTTGAGCAGGCTGCCCGGGATCTAGCGGGGGAGCATGGCGCGGAGATCAAGGTAACTGTGGGCGAGGATCTGCTGGAGGCCAACTTCCCGATGATCCACGCCGTTGGCCGCGCCTCGGACCGCGCGCCGCGTTTGATTGATATGCGTTGGGGCGATGCGGGGCCGGCGCTGACGCTGGTGGGAAAGGGCGTTTGCTTTGATACGGGTGGTCTGGATTTGAAGCCCTCGGGCTCCATGGGGTTGATGAAGAAAGATATGGGCGGAGCCGCTGCCGTGCTGGGGCTGGCGCATATGATCATGGCAACCGGCATGAAACTGCGTCTTCGGGTGCTGATCCCTGCGGTGGAAAACGCGGTGTCGGCCAATGCCTTCCGCCCGCAGGACATCCTGACTTCACGCAAGGGGCTGACGGTCGAGATCAATAATACAGACGCGGAGGGGCGGCTGGTGCTGGCCGATGCACTGGCGCTGGCGGATGAAGAAAAGCCCGACCAGATCATCAGCATGGCAACCCTGACGGGTGCTGCGCGCGTGGCCGTCGGCCCTGACCTTGCGCCCTATTTCAGCGACAGCACGGATTTTGTCACGGCTCTGGAAGCCTCAGCAGCCAATGTGGCTGATCCCGTTTGGCGCCTGCCCTTCCACACTCCGTATGAGAGCATGATCGAGCCAGGGATTGCCGATCTGGACAATGCGCCCAAGGGCGGCTTTGCCGGTTGCATCACAGCCGCACTTTTCCTGCGCCGCTTCGTCACCGATAGCAACTACGCGCATTTCGACATATACGGCTGGCAGCCCGCTGCGGCCCCTGCCCGTGCCGTGGGCGGTGTCGGCCAAGGCACCCGCGCGCTTTTTGACGCATTAGACAGGATTTTACCCCAATGACAGATCCCCGCACCACCCCAGACCCTGACCGCTCCGGCTTGAACGAGGCCGCGCAAATCGGGCGCGGCGTGGTCAATTTGCTGCGCAAACCCAACGGTGCGCGTAACCGACAGTTGCTGCTGGGTGCAGATGTCACCGTGCTCTGGCGCGAGGAGGGCTGGGCCTATGTTCAGGCGGCGGCGGACGGATATTGCGGCTATGTCGGGGTTGCCTCGCTGGCCAAGCCGCAGAAAACGACGCATAAAATCAGTGCCGCCGCCAGCCACGGCTATCAGAATGCCAATTTCAAATCTATCGACCGCTGTGCGCTGAGCCATGGCAGTCGCCTGGCGATGCTGGACGAAACGGATGATTTCATCCGCACCAGCCACGGCTTTGTGCCCAAACAGCACATCATCGAGGTGGATGCCTACGCCACCGATCCCGCTGACATCGCAGCACTGTTTCTGGACACGCCCTACCTGTGGGGCGGCAACAGCCGTTGGGGAATTGATTGCTCGGGGTTGGTCCAGATCGCCTGCACAGCTTGCGGAATCCCCTGCGGGGGCGACAGCGATATGCAGGCAGACTCCTTGGGTGAACTGCTGCCCGAAGGCACAGCACCACAGCGCAATGATCTGCTGTTCTGGAAGGGACATGTGGCGCTGGTCTGGGATGAGGAGACGCTGATTCACGCCAATGCCCACGCAATGTCCACCGTACTGGAACCGATTGCGGATGCAAAAGCGCGGATCGCGAAGTCCGATGGCGCGGTGACCGCACACCGCCGCTTGCCCGTCGCGGGCTAGGCCCTACTCCACCACGCGGAACAGCTTCCGCTCCAGCGTGCCCAGCACGGACTTCAACTCATGACCGCGTTTGAGCACCTGACCATTGGTGCCGACAACCGCGTACATGCCCTGTTTGCTCCGCAGCTTGGGCCGCTTTTCGATCCGGTAAAGTGGCATCTCGGCGGTGCGGCGGAAAATCGAGAACACCGCCACCTCGCGCAGGCACGAGATCCCGTAGTCGCGCCATTCGCCCGCCGCGACCATACGCCCGTAGAGCGACAGGATGACCGAAAGCTCGGTCCGGTGAAACGCCACCTGCTCGGGTGCTCGGTCGGTCGGGTGCGGGGTGACGTGCGGAATTGTTGGTATGCTCATACGATCAGAGTTGCCCTCCCCGTCGCGCAAATCAAGCCCTTAAGCGCAAATACCTCCATAGGGTAGAGATATCGGCACCCCGATGGAATTCAGACCGCATCCGCGGTTTGCGATGAACGCGCACCGGCATGACCTCGCAAATGCTGACTACGGCCTTCAATGCATCGCGCGCTCTGTGCGCGATGCATTGCACTCATTCAGTTTGTGGCGCGCAGATTGCGCGGCATTGGCGCGGCCACCCCAGCCTTAGCCGCAGGTGATCGCCACGATGTTGTCGATGGCATCCAGTTGCACATTCAAACGCGCCGGATTGTAGTCCATCGTCACAGCGTCGTTCGGACCGTAAAGGCGTTTGGGCTCTGGCAACGCCAGCGAGGACGCCGCGTCCTGACCAACCAGCCCCTGATGGGCGGCGGCATTGCAGGTATCTTGTCCGCTCGCTGGTGCACGGTTCGCGGTGGGTGTCACGGCCGCCCCGCAGCCTGCAAGCAGCAGCCCGGTAAAAATCATATATCTCATCTCTCGTCCCTCTCGATCGTGGTTTCTTGTCCGCGCCGGCAACCGGCTCTGCGCAGGGTGTAACGCAAACGCCCCCCAACGACCAGTTCAGGCGCAAAAAGCAGATTATCGCTAGCGCGCACAGATTACCCAAGCTATCTGTGACGCCATGTTGGCGATCTTCCTCAAAACCCTTCCTTTTTTCGCACTCATTGGCTTGGGCTACTGGGCGGGGCGTACGCGCTTTTTCACCGCCGAGGCGACGGCCTATCTGACGAAATTCGTCTTTTACTTTGCCCTGTCCGCGATGCTGTTCAACTTCTCCGCCAACCTGTCACTGGCCGAGGTCTGGGACGGACGACTGGTGGCGGCATATTTGTGGGGCACCGCCTTTGTCTACGGCATTGCCACGCTGGTCTGCTACGTCCGCGGGCTGAGCGTGGAGATCACGGCGATTGAATCGCAATGCGCGGTGATCGGCAACGTGGGCTTTCTGGGTGTACCAATGCTGACGCTGCTGCTGGGGCCAGAGGCCATTGGCCCCGTGATGATGGCGCTGGCGGTGGATCTGATCGTGTTCTCCTCGCTGATTGTGATCCTGATCACCGGCTCGCGCGATGGCCGGATGTCGCTGGCGATCCTGCGCACTGTTGGCTTGGGTCTGGTAAAAAACCCGATGATCGTGGCGATCACGCTAGGGCTGCTTTGGTCCGGTTTAAAACTACCGATCCCCGCACCGATGGGCGAGTTTCTGACGCTGCTGGGCGCCGCCGCAACCCCAGGCGCGCTCTTTGCCATCGGCGCCTCGCTCGCCTCCAAATCAGCCGAGCGGCTGTCGGTTGCTGGTTGGCTCAGCTTTTGCAAGCTGGTGCTACATCCGGTTTTTGTGGCTTTCGCGTGCTTCGTGCTGTTCAAGGTTGAGCCGTATCAGGCGATGGTGGTTGTCTCGGCCGCGGCGCTGCCCGTGGCGGGAAATGTCTATATCCTCGCCCAGCACTACGGTGTGGCACCACAGCGCGTGTCGGCAGCCATCCTCGTGTCAACCGCGCTCAGCATCGTGTCGGTCAGTGTCTGGATCGGCTGGCTAACGGGCGGGTCGGTCGCGGGCTAGCCGAACACAGCACTTGCCCCTCCCCCCTGCTCTGGGTAGCCATAGGCAACCCCGAAAAGGAGACGCCCATGGAAACCCTCTCGTCCAATGCCTGCTTTGGCGGCACCCAGCATGTAGTCAAACACGCCTCAACGGCCTGCGCCTGTGACATGACCTTCGCGCTGTTTCTGCCCGCAGAAGCGCAGGATGGCCCCGTGCCGGTGCTCTGGTTCCTGTCCGGTCTGACCTGCACCCATGAAAACGCGATGGTAAAGGCCGGCGCACAAGGCTGGGCGGCGGAACAAGGCATCGCGCTGGTTTTCCCCGACACCTCACCGCGCGGCGACGATGTAGCCAACGACGAGGCGTATGATCTGGGTCAGGGCGCGGGCTTTTACGTGAACGCCACTCAAGACCCGTGGCAGCCACATTTCCAGATGTGGAGCTATATTGCCGATGAGCTGCCTGCCCTGCTGGCAGAGAATTTCCCGCTGGATATGGAGCGGCAGGCGATTTCAGGTCACTCGATGGGCGGGCACGGCGCGCTGACGCTGGCGATGTCGCTGCCGGGGCGCTTTCGCTCCGTCTCCGCCTTTGCGCCCATCGCGCACCCCACCGCCAGCGATTGGGGCCGCAAACAGCTGACCGCCTATCTGGGCGCAGACGAGAGCACATGGAACAGCCATGACTCCGTCCTGCTGATGGCGGAAAACGGCTTTGACGGGCCGGTTCTGGTGGATCAGGGAACCGAGGATCAATTCCTAGATCTGCTGATGCCCGAAGCGCTGAGCGCCGCGATGGCCAAGCGCCGCCAGAACGGCATCTTCCGCATGCAGCCGGGGTACGACCACAGCTATTTCTTCATCTCCACCTTTATGGAGGACCACGTGACCTTCCATGCCGACGCGCTGTGGTCCGCATGACAGCCGTTTACATCGACGCCGATGCCTGCCCCGTCAAAGAAGAGGCCGAGCGCGTCATCACGCGCCACAAACTGATGATGTATGTCGTCTCCAACGGTGGCCTGCGCCCCTCACAGAACCCTTATGTAGAGACTGTTATCGTCCCTGATGGCCCAGATGTGGCCGATATGTGGATCGCCGAGCGCGCCGGGCGCGGAGATGTGGTCGTCACCGGAGATATCCCGCTCGCCGCCAAATGTGTGGAGGCAGGTGCGCGTGTGATCAAGCACAACGGCGAGGCGCTAACGCAGGCCAACATCGGCAACGTGCTGGCCACCCGTGATCTGATGACCGACCTGCGCGCCGCCGATCCCTTCCGGCAGGGCGGCGGGAAGGGGTTTACAAAAGCTGACCGCTCGCGCTTTCTGGAGGCGTTGGAACGCGAAATAAGGGCAGCCGCCAAGCTGCAATGATCGTTTTCTTTCCAAAGAAAACGGCCGGAGTTTTTCAAAAACTCCGCTCCCGTCGAAAGGTTTGCATATGACACCAAAGGCAGTGGTTTTTGATATCGGGAATGTCCTGATCGAGTGGCAGCCCGAGCGGTTCTTTGATTCCGAAATCGGTGAGGAAAACCGCCGTGCGCTATTTGCTGCGGTGGATCTGCATGCCATGAACGACCGTGTGGATCGCGGCGAAAATTTCACCGCAGTGCTGGCCGAAACAGCCGCGCAGCATCCCGAATATCAGGCAGAGCTGGACATCTGGCATACGCGCTGGCTGGATATTGCAAGCCCTGCGATAGACCACTCCGCGCGCCTCATGGCTGCCTTGCAAAATCGTGGTGTTCCGGTGTTTTCGCTGACCAACTTCGGCATTGAAACCTACGCGTTGGCCGAGACACGCTATCCCTTCCTGCGGGCCTTTGACCGTGATTTCATTTCTGGCCATATGGGGGTGATCAAGCCTGATCCGCAGATCTATCAGATGCTGGAAGACGGATCGGGTCTGTCGGGCGCAGATCTGCTTTTTACCGATGACAGGCATGACAACATCGCCGCCGCCTCTGCGCGCGGCTGGCAGACACATTTGTTTGAAGGCGCACAGGGCTGGGCCGACAGACTGGTGGCCATGAGCTTGCTGACACAGGAGGAAGCGCAATGACATCCGTTCCCATCATCCCCTTCGAGGCCGAGAAGCTGCTGGATTGGATCGCGCTGACCGATGCGCTGGCCCACGGCCACACGCTGCCCAAGGCCGAGATCGGGGATACCTTCCTCTACCGCACGCCCGACACGCTGCTGAGCCGCGCCGCGTGGATTGACGGGATGGGCATGGCCGTGAAATCCGCGACCGTGTTTCCGGGGAATGCGGCACAGGGCAAGCCCAACGTGAACGGCGGCGTCAGTCTTTACTCAGACTCGGACGGCACATTGGAGGCGCTGGTGGATTTCCATTTGGTGACCAAGTGGAAAACAGCAGGCGACAGCCTGCTGGCCGCGCGCCGTCTGGCGCGTCCTGATGCAACGCGGATCCTGCTGCTGGGCGCGGGCACCGTGGCGCAATCGTTGCATGCCGCCTACTCCGCCGCGTTTCCACAGGCGACGTTTACCGTCTGGAGCAGGACCAGCGCCAGTGCGCAAGCTTTTCAAGCCGTCCTGCCCGGTGTGACGATTGCCGATGATCTGGAAGCTGCCGTGCGCGACGCCGAGATCATCGGCAGTGCCACCATGGCGACCGAGCCACTGATCAAGGGCGCATGGCTTCAACCGGGCCAGCACCTTGATCTGATCGGCGCCTACCGCCCAGACATGCGCGAGGTAGATGACGCCGCACTTCAGCGTGCACGGCTGTTCGTTGACAGTTTTGAAACCACCGTCGGGCATATCGGTGAGATCAAGACACCACTGGAGACAGGTGCTATCACACGAGAGCACATCATAGCCGATTACTATGATCTGGACGCATTCCGGCGCACCAGCACGGATGAGATCACGATCTGCAAGAACGGTGGCGGCGCGCATCTGGACCTGATGACCAGCCGCTACATCCTCGACCGGTGGCGCGCAGCGGGGTGATCTGGCCTTTTCTTGTTCTGGCTCTGACTCTGGCGGCAGCCGCGCCATTTCTGGTGGAACACTACCGCCCCCGGATGAGCGACGGGCGCAGAGGCTCCGCACCTGGTCAGTTTGCGGAGCTGTCTCAGGGGGTCACCCACTACCATTTGCGCGGCCCGGCCGAGGGCCAATTGGTGGTCTGCATACACGGGCTGACCACGCCCTCTTTTGTCTGGCAGCCGTTGGCCAGCGGGCTTGCCACACACGGATTTCGCGTTCTGGTCTATGACCTTTATGGGCGCGGGTTTTCGGACCGTCCTGAAGGGATTCAGGACAAACGGTTCTTCAACCGGCAGCTGGAAGATCTGCTGGCGCACCTCGGGATCGAGGAGCCATTCCACCTGATCGGCTATTCAATGGGTGGCGCGATTGCGACCGGCTTTGCTGCGGCCCATCCCTCTCGGGTGCGGCGGCTGGTGCTCTTGGCATCCGCAGGCCTTGCCCGCGCAGATGCACCGATGATGCGCTTTATCCGCGACCGGGGGATTGCTGGAAAATGGCTAATGCTTGTGGCCTATCCGCACCGGATGCGCAGCGGCATTCAGGCCGAACGCGCACATCACAATGTCCCGCCCGAAATATCCGGGGGTCAGCAAGCACAGCTCGAGTTTCAGGGCTTCATCCCTGCGGTACTGGCCAGCCTGCGAGGCATTCTGCGACGACCGCTGGAAGGCGAGCACATGGCCCTGCGGCAGAGCGGCCTGCCTGTATTGGCGCTCTGGGGCGCAGAAGACCCCGTAATCCCCGCATCCGCGATGGGGCAGTTGGCCGCCTGGAACCGGGACGCGCGGCACAACGTGGTCGAGGGTGCAGGCCATGGCCTGCCCTATACGCACAGCGACACCGTTCTGGAGCAGCTCACCGCCTTCCTGCCTGCGCCCGGCGCTGACGACTGGCGGCACGACATCTAGACAGGCATCAGGCCGGAACAAGCCGCGCTGGTTTCTCGCGAATCGGCAGATGCACAATCGCGCTGAAGGCCCCCACGGCCACACCGATCCACCAGACAGTCGTATAGGTGCCATAGGCATCATACATCCGCCCGCCCAGCCAGACCCCCGCAAAACTGCCCAACTGGTGGCTGAAGAATATAATGCCATAGAGCGTGCCCATATACCGCAACCCGTAGATATGCGCGATCAGGCCGGAGGTGAGCGGAACTGTGGCCAACCAAAGCGAGCCCATGGCGACCGAAAAAATGATCACGCTCAGCGGTGTGATCGGCAACAGGATGAACACCGCGGCAATGATGGTCCGCCCGGTGTAGATGCCGGCCAGCAGATATTTCTTGGAATAACGCTTGCCCGCCCAACCGGCCAGCAGTGTGCCACCCACATTCGCCAGACCGATCAGTGATATCGCGACAGCGCCCAGTGCCGAGGTCGTGGTGATGCCAATGCTGTGCAGGACGCCACCCGGCATGATGGGGCCGCACAGCTCGGTTACGAAGGCGGGGAAATGCGCGGTGATGAACGCCAGTTGGTATCCGCACGAGAAGAAGCCAAGGAAAATCAGCGTATAACTGGGATCCTTGAACGCGCGCAGCAGGATGGTGCCCATCGCCTCCTCCAGCTCGGCGCGGTTTGTCTGAACGGGCGCACGCATAAAGGGCAGTGTGAAGATCATCGACAGGATCGCGCCCGCAAAGACAGTGAACACCATCTGCCAGCTCATAATCCCCAGCAGCCATTCTGCGACTGGCGCACCAAAAATCTGCCCCGCACTGCCCGCCGCCGTCACCACAGCCAGTGCCATGGAGCGGTTGTCGTCGGTCGCCGCGCGCCCCACCACCGCAAGGATCACGCCAAACCCCGTTCCGGCAATACCGAAGCCCACCAGCCACGCATATGTCTGGTGCGCAATCGGCGTGTCGGACCCAGCTGACAGCATCAGTCCAAGCGCGTAGATAACTGCACCTATGATGATCGCCTTGCGGTCGCCGATCTTCTCGGCCATCGCGCCAAAAATCGGCTGGCCGATGCCCCATGCGAGGTTCTGGATCGCGATGGCCAGTGAAAATTCGCTGCGCAGCCACCCGAACTCCTCGGCAATCGGGATCTGGAACACACCGAAAGACGCGCGGATGGCGAAGCTGACCATGATGATCACACAGCCGACGATCAGCACGGGCGAGAAGAGAGGGGATTTTTCCATGGCACAACGCTCCAGACCGGTTATCGCGGCACACTGCTCAGCAGAGGCGGCTTCGTCAATCGGGCGATTGTATACACACACTTTCCAACCGCTGCGGTTGGCGCTAGGACAGTGCCCATGACCAGTCTCAGCACCCTTTATGACCAGATGGTCGCCGATGGCACCCTGCGTCCCGATCCGGCACAGCGCGCCGTTATGCCCGAGTTCGACCGCATCCGCGAGGCGCTCTCGCAGCCTGTGAAAAAAAGCCTGTTCCGCAAAGCACCGGAGCCGCCCAAGGGTCTTTACCTCTGGGGCGGAGTCGGGCGCGGGAAGTCGATGTTGATGGACCTTTTCGCAAATAATCTGGGCGACATCCCTGCGCGCCGCGTCCATTTTCATGCATTCATGCAGGAAATACACGCCGCCATGCATGAGGCGCGCAAGACAGGCGTGGATGATGCCATAGCCCCCGTGGCCAAGGCCGTCAGCAGCTCGGTCCGCCTGCTTGCGTTTGACGAGATGCAGATCACCGACATCACCGATGCGATGATCGTAGGCCGCCTGTTTCAGGCACTGTTTGCGGACGGGGTTGTGGTGATTACAACTTCAAACCGCGTGCCGGATGACCTTTACAAAAATGGTCTGAACCGCGATCTGTTTGTCCCCTTTATCGAGCTGATCAAAGACAAGATGGTGGTGCATGAACTGGTCAGCCCGACGGATTACCGGCAGGACCGGTTGTCGGGCAGTCCGGTATATTTCACCCCCGTCAACGCCGAGAGCCGTGCGCAAATGAACGCCGTCTGGCAAGATCTTACCGGTGGTGAGGCAACACCCCTGACGCTGCGGGTCAAGGGCCGCGACGTGGTGATCCCGAAGTTCCGCAATGGCGTTGGCCGTGCCCAGTTTCATGCGCTCTGCGGTCAGCCTTTGGGGCCTGCGGACTATCTGGCGCTGGCAGACGCGGTCAAAGTATTGATGCTGGATGATATTCCCAGCCTCGGACGGAGCAATTTCAACGAGGCAAAGCGGTTTGTGACGCTGGTTGATGCGCTCTACGAGGCGCGGGTGCGGCTGATATGCTCGGCGGCGGCAAAGCCCGAGATGCTGTATCTGGAAGGTGAAGGCACGTTCGAGTTCGAGCGGACAGCCTCGCGGCTGCGCGAGATGCAGGCCGAAGATTGGGGCAAAGCCTAGTCCGTGCGCGCGCCGCCGATCAAGTCGCTTGCGCCGGAGCGGGTCACATCATCGGTATAGGCGCCGTCGGGGTGATAGGGCGCTTTCTGGCCCAACAGGCTCCATGCACCCAAGCCCAGAATGCCGAGCGCGATCGCGCTGACAATCAACTGGCGTGTGACGACGGTTTTGGGATCGGCTTGCGGTAATTTGGTTTTCTGATCCATGCTCTGTCCTCGGGCTTGTCAGCCGGTACAATGCGCAAAATACACCGTCCGGTTGTTTCCCCTTACCTAAAAGATGCAGCGCGCTCAGGTCAATCAAGCGCCGCTTCATCTGGTGGAGTTTATCCATTGAACCGCAAGATGTTGCCCGCAAGATACAGAGAACCGCAAATAAGGATCCGCGCCAGAGGGTCTTTCGCAACGATTTCGTGCAACGCAGTCGCCACATCAGGCGCTTCCTTGGCATCCATGCCAACAGCCTTTGCCGCCCTTGCCGTGTCGGCGGCAGGTAGCGTTGCAACAGTGTCGGGTATGGAGACCGCATGCAGACCTGACACATGAGGCAAAAGCGGGCGCAGATATCCTTCGATATCCTTGGTGTTGAGCATGCCGCAGATCAGATAGGTCGGCACCTTCGGCAACTCGTCCAGCACCATAGCCATCGCGCGTCCCGCCGCAGGGTTGTGCCCGCCGTCCAGCCACAGCTCGGCCTCGCCTGCCGCCTCGACCAGCGGGCCGGTTTTCAAGCGCTGCATCCGAGCAGGCCAATAGGCGTTGGTGACTGCCGCCTCACAGGCGGCGGCGTCAAAGCCAAGGACGCGCAGCGTCGCAAGCGCACCACCCGCGTTCTGCACCTGGTGTAAGCCGGGCAGACGGGGCAGTGGCAGATCCAGTAGCCCCTGCTCGTCTTGGTAGACCATCCGCCCTGCCTCGCGGTACGCATGCCAATGTTGGCCATAGACGGCCAGCGGTGCCATGTGCCGCGCGGCGACCGCCTCGATCACCTCAAGCCCTTCCTCCTTCTGTGGACCTACGATGCAGGGGACGCGCCGCTTGATGATGCCCGCCTTTTCACCTGCGATCTCTGGCAGGGTTTCGCCCAGAAATTGCTGGTGATCCAGATCGACGGGCGTGATCACGGTGGCCACCGGGTTTGCAACGACATTGGTGGCATCCAGACGCCCGCCAAGCCCGACTTCCAGCAGGGTGTAATCCGCAGGCGTGCGCGAAAATGCCAGCAGCGCGGCGCAGGTTGTGATCTCGAAGTAGGTGATGTTCTCGCCACCGTTCGCGGCATAGCATTCGTCCAGCACGGCGGTCAGAGCCTCTTCGCTGATCAGCTCACCCGCCAGCCGGATACGCTCATGAAACCGCGCCAGATGCGGGGAGGTGTAAGCATGGACAGTCTTTCCTGCCGCCTCCAGCCCTGCGCGGATCATCGCCTGCGTTGAGCCCTTGCCGTTGGTCCCGGCGATATGGATCACCGGTGGCAGTTGATCCTGAGGGTTGCCGAGGGCTTCCAGCAGCCGCAGCATCCGGTCCAACGTCAGATCAATGATCTTTGGGTGCAGGGCCATCATCCGCTCAAGGATGACGTCAGACGTCGCAGAGGTCATGCGGGATTATCCTTGTTGCGAAAACACGCGTACTGTTTTGGGGATTACGTCTTGGACTCGTCCTGAGCTGTCTCGGGTTTTGGTGGCGTCACTGGTTCTTCGGCCACCTCAGCCGGCGCGGGCAGATCACCACGCACCGCAGGGGGCAAGCCCATCAGCATCCGTATGATCGTGATCAATTCTTCCCGCATTTCCAGACGCGAGGTGACGCGGTCCAGCATTCCGTGCTCCAGCAGGTATTCCGCACGCTGGAAGCCTTCGGGCAGTTTTTCACGGATTGTCTGCTCGATCACGCGGGGACCGGCGAAACAGATCAGCGCGTTCGGCTCCGCGATGTGAACATCGCCCAACATGGCATAGCTGGCCGTGACGCCCCCCGTGGTAGGGTGGGTGAGCACAACGATATACGGCAGGTTCGCTTCCTTGAGCATTTGCACAGCGACCGTGGTGCGCGGCATTTGCATCAGGCTCAGGATGCCCTCCTGCATACGCGCGCCACCGGCGGCGGAAAACAGGATCAGCGGGCGCTTCAGCTTTACCGCTTCTTCTGCCGCGGCGATGATAGCGTTGCCGACATACATCCCCATGGACCCCGCCATAAAGCTGAAGTCCTGCGCGCAAGCTACAACCGGCGTGCGCCCGATATCACCGGTCACTACCAGCATCGCCTCCGCCTCTTCCGTCTGCTTTTGCGCGGCGCGCAAACGTTCGGGATATTTCTTCTGATCGCGGAATTGCAGTGGGTCAACGGTGGGCGCGGGCACTTTCACTTCGGTGAAGACACCGCCATCAAACAGCGCCGCAAAGCGGTCACGCGGGCTGATGTGCATGTGGTGGCCGCAATTGGTGCAAACGTTCAGATTGTCGCTGACCTCGCGGTGAAACAGCATCGTGCCGCATTCGTCGCACTTCGTCCAAAGGTTCTCAGGCGTCTCGCGGCGCGAAAAGATCGAGTTGATCCGGGGTCGGACGTAGTTGTTGATCCAGTTCATATCGACGCCTCGTAACGTTGGGTTTATCCACCAGATAGGCGGCTGTGAGGGAAATTGCAATCAGCGCCGCAAGGCCAACCGTGCTGCCAGCCAGCTGACCAGCATCATGGCGAAGTCCACAGGCAGCCACGCACGCAACTGTGCTGCGTCCTCCATCCCGAAGGGGGTGTGCCACAAGGCAAGCCCCCCTAGGGTATCCGGCAGCGACGTTATCAGCAAAGCAGTGACGTTATTGACAAAATGCACCGCCAGCGCAGGCCCGATGGAGCCCGCACGCGCAGTCAGATCCGCCATCAGCAGACCAAACAGGCCCGCCCAAACCGTGATCATCACCGCATTCTGCCCTGCCTCATAGGGCTGGTAATGCCCCAGCGCGAAAAGGAGCGATGGAATTCCCATCCACACCAGAGGCGAGCGGAATCGCGCGCCCAATTGTTGTTGCAGATAGCCCCTGAAAAAGATCTCCTCGGCGCTGATCTGGATAAACACCGCAACCAGCGACAACGGCAGCAACAGGGCCCACAGGCCCACCCCCATGTTCGGCACCAGCGGCCCGCCCATGCCGTAGGGCGGCAGCACCATCAACACCAGGCCCAGTAAAACCAATACGGCCAGCACGCGCACAAACTGCGGCACAGCCAGCATCACTGGTCCCAGAACGCTGAGCGCGTCGCGGTTGTGCAGCAGTTTGACCACCGCAAAAATGCTGAGCGTGAAGAGACCAAAGCTGCCCAACAGAACATACATTGCCAAGGGTGTATTGCCTGCAACCAGCTCCTCCGAGAACTCGGGCCGGTAGCGGGCCAGCTCGAACACCGCCTGTTGATAGAACAAGCCCAACAGCAGATAGAGCGCAACCATGGCGAAAATACCCACCAGCAGGCGCCAGATCTCGGCGCGCGGGACGGCGACAGTGGTGTGCAGGACATGTGCGGAATAGTCAGGCAGTATCCGCATCATCTGCTGTCCTGTGGTGGTTCGCGCGGGATCTCCAGCCGGGCTTCACGGAGAAGGTCCGCAGCGCCCGTAAGGTGACCAGCGACCGTCTTGAGCAGGCTCATCAAAACGGTCTTGTCATTTTCGATGACCGAGCGGAACTGCTCGGCGCCGAAGCGCAGGAAACGGGTTTCTTCCAGCGCCTTCAGGGTCACCTGCCTTGGCTCGCGCACGATCACGGCCAGATCTCCGATCACACGCCCCGGCTCCACGGTCGAGACATGCTGTTCTTCGCCGTCCGGATCACGGTAGGTCAACTCGGCCTTGCCAGTGAGGCACATGTAGACAGCATCAGCCGGCTCTCCTGCGTTGAAAATGATCTGGCCTGGGGAGGCTTCGTACCATTGCGCGGCAAAGGCCAGCAGCCGCTGCGCACGCGGCTCCAGTGCGCCGAACAAGGCGTGGCGCTGGAGCAAGGTCAGTTTCTGACGCAGGTCGCCGGACATATCGCTCGCCCCGTCGGGCCGGTCAGTGCTGTCAACACCGTCCAGACGGCCGTGGTTGATCTCGACAAACATATCGTAGGAGTCTGGCGCGTCGAAATCATCATCCAGAAAGATCTGGATGGTATCGGGCATCAAATCGCGCAGGCGATCGCGCGTTCGGGTCAGATCGCTGCCACCCAGCGCCTGATCAAACACGAAAACATCCGGCCGCTTGATCGCTGCGCGGGTAAACGCCGCGCGCTCATGGATAGTGGGCGGCAGGTTTGTGCCCCCGATCGCTGTAGGAATATCAAACACGGTGGTCGCCGCCAGGGCGCGCAGGTTATGCTCACGCAGCACATCAGAAACCACATCCACCACCAGATCCGCCTGCATGCCTGCCATGCCAGAGATACGCCCGTAAATCAGGTTTTCCAGCAAGGTCAGCCGAGGCAGATAGTTTTCAGGCGCCACCGGCACGAACATATCCGCCGCATTCTCCCGCAATTCGGGGCCACGGGTGCGGCGGATCTTGAGAATTTCCTGTTTGAAGGCCTCTGGAAAGGCTGGGCCGATCTGTTCGGCGGTGAGCGCGAAAGGAACGGTCAACAGCAGCGCGAACTCATCTTCGGTCAGCGCACCGTCCCCGCGATTGCGGCGCCGCTGGGCGATATCAACCAGCTTTTCGTAGAGATCTTCGTCGATGTTGAGCGCGGTAAACAGCGGGTGGCTGGTGCCGTCCATGCCGAAAGTCTGGTGCAGCGTTTCGACCAAAGTCTGGGATATCGCGATGCCCTGCTCGGCCAGACCGTTCTCAGCAATCATGGCGATGAACGCCTTTTCGGCCACCAGACCCTGCTGGCTGATGTCGCGGCGCGGTGCCGCAAACAGCAGGTTACCCCCCAACGGAATGGCGGGGTTGAACGTGTCGGGGTCAAAGCGGTAAATCGCGCGGTCCAGGTTGCGCTCTTTCAGCGCCTCGTACACCTCTTCGCGCAGGTTGATGACGGCTTTGACCAGCTCGGGGTGCTTCTCGACCTCGATCCGCGTCCCCAGAACGCCGCGGATGATCCCCTCGTCGGTGTTCAGAACACGGCTCAGCTCGAACCACCAGTCATTGACGGCGGCGGGCGTGTCCAGACCGGCCAGCGCGGGGTCCAGCCAGTCCGCCTTAAGACTGTCGAGGCTGTTGCCCGCGCGGCGTGCCTCGATCCCCTCGCGGTCACGGTGGTCGGGGTCCCACAGGACCGTCTTTGGCGCGGTACGCAGGGACATCATCAGGTTCGCGCCAATGGTGCCGTGAAACAGATAGGGATGCGCCTCGATATAGCCGATGCGCGCAGCAATCACCGCCTGATGCAAGGTCGCAATGTCATGGCCGCCCATGGTTACGCTACCGCGGAGCGGGACAACCTCGCGGGTCAACAGCTCGGCCATCGCGCGCCGCTCTGTGGCAGATGAAGTCTTGATCGCTACTTGTGCGCCCTTGGGGATATCCAGCGAGAGATCATCCAGCACCACCGCACCAGTCTGGCTGCGCAAGAAGACGTTGCGGATTTCGATGCCGCCCTTCAGATGCGGGATCTCCTCCGGCGCGCCGGTGAACAGCGCCTCATCCATGACGCCCGGCGGATCGAACCGTTCGGTCACCACCTCCCAACGCAGCGCCATGTCCTGTGTCTGGTTGTAATAATCCAACAGCTCTTTCCACGGGTTGCTGAGGTCTTTGTAGGCCGCGAGCGCCGCCACCAGCGCACCCACCGTGATCTGCCCCTGTATGGCGAGGATGCCGCCCACGAGGTAGAAGAAAAAGGGCGTCAGCTGGGTGATGAAGTTGTTGAGGAACTTCATGAAGAATTTTTTCTGATAAATCCTGAACCGGATATCGAACAGCGTGCCCAGACGGCTGGTGAACGCGGCCTGACGGAAGCGCCAGCCGCCGTTGGTGCGCAGATCGGTAATGCCTGCCGCTGTCTCGCCTATTTCGGAGGACAACAGGCGCACCTGTTTGATCCGGTCCTTGTTCAGCAGGTTGATCTGCCGTTGCAGGATGGGAATGATGTAGGCCTGCAACGGGATCAGTGCGACGCCTGCCAGCCCGAACCAGAAAGATTGCAGGAACAGAAATACTACAATGATCAGCATCTGGCCCGCCTGAAATACCGGCTGCGCCAGGAAATCTCCCATCAGCCCGCCCATCGGCTCTGCCTCGGAGGTGACCATGCTGACCAGCTCGCCCTGCGAGGTTTCCTGATAATAGCGTTTGGGAAACCGCATCATCCGCGTGAGCAAGCTGTAGCGGAACCGCCGCAGCAGACGCTCGGCCACGATACCCTTCATCGTGTTCAGCCGCATCTTGAGCAACCCGTGCGCCAGCACTGCCGCCAGATAGCCAAAGCACAAGGCGGCCAGAAACTGGATCTGGCCCAGCTCGTAGCCGTAGATGTCGATCACATCGGTCTCGGCGCCAATCGCATCGTTGATGATCCGCTTGGGCAGTTCCAGCGTGGCGTAGAGAAACGGAAAGGTGAACACCGTCACCGCCAGCAAAATCAGCTGATCCCGCTTGGAGTACTTCCAGATGAAGGCGAAGAGGGTACGGTCCATAGCGGTGCTTTCTACGGGGAGCTGCCCGCTTAACCTAGGGCCGGTTGCCATGCAAGACAACGCGCTCCCGACCCGCAAATGCTTGCAGCATCGGGTCTGCGCGATTATGCCGTTGTCAAAGATTTCCTCAGGAGCGCAACACGATGACCAAGAACCCCCGTTTCGACAAGTCCAGACTGCCCAGCCGCCACGTCACGGAAGGGCCTGCGCGCGCGCCGCACCGTTCATATTATTATGCGATGGGGATGACCGAAGAGGAAATCCACCAGCCGCTGGTCGGCGTTGCCACCTGCTGGAACGAGGCTGCACCGTGCAACATCGCGTTGAACCGCCAAGCGCAATCAGTCAAGATTGGCGTCACCGCCGAGCAGGGCACACCCCGCGAATTCACCACCATCACAGTCACAGACGGGATCGCGATGGGCCATGAAGGCATGCGCTCTTCCCTCGCCTCGCGCGAGGCGATTGCGGATACGGTCGAGCTGACCATGCGCGGTCATTGCTATGATGCGATCGTGGGTCTGGCGGGCTGCGACAAATCGTTGCCCGGCATGATGATGGCGATGATCCGTCTGAACGTGCCGTCGGTGTTTATGTACGGCGGCTCGATCCTGCCGGGCAAGGCGCCCAAGGGCGCGGATGTGCCCGCAGGCTTTGCCGACCGCGACCTGACCGTGCAGGATATGTTCGAGGCTGTCGGCAATTGGCAGAACGGCAGCATGTCCGAGGCCGCGCTTGATGTTCTGGAACGTGTTGCCTGCCCGTCCGCCGGTGCCTGTGGTGGTCAATTCACCGCCAACACCATGGCGTGCGTGTCCGAGGCAATCGGCCTCGCGCTGCCCAACTCCTCCGGCGCGCCCGCGCCGTACGAGAGCCGCGATGAATACGCCATCGCCTCTGGCAAAGCGGTGATGAACCTGATCGAGAAGAACATCCGCGCACGCGACATCTGCACGCGGCAGGCGTTCGAGAACGCGGCGCGCATCGTGGCCTGCACAGGCGGCTCCACCAACGCAGGGCTGCACCTGCCCGCGATGGCGCATGAGGCGGGCATTGATTTCTTCCTCGAGGACGTCTGCGACATCTTCCGCGACACGCCCTATTTCGTTGATATGAAACCGGGCGGTGCCTATGTGGCCAAAGACCTGTACGAGGCGGGCGGCGTGCCTGTGGTCATGCAGGAATTGCGCAAGGCCGGTCTGCTGCACGAAGACTGCCTGACCGTGACCGGTTATTCCATGGGCGAAGAGCTGGACAAGCTGACGCGCGAAGCGGACGGCAAGGTGATCCACTCGGTCGCTAACCCGATCAGCAAGACCGGCGGCGTAGTGGGTCTCAAGGGCAACCTCGCCCCTGAAGGCGCTATCGTAAAAATCGCGGGCATGAGCGAGGATGACATCGTCTTCACTGGCCCCGCTCTGGTGTTTGAATGTGAGCAGGACGCCTTTGAAGCGGTACAGAACCGTACCTATAAAGAAGGCGATGTGTTCGTGATCCGCAATGAGGGTCCGCGCGGCGGGCCGGGCATGCGCGAGATGCTGGCAACCACTGCGGCGCTGTCCGGTCAGGGCATGGGCAAGAAAGTGGCGCTGATCACCGATGGCCGTTTTTCGGGTGCGACACGCGGGTTCTGTGTGGGTCACGTCGGGCCGGAAGCCGCCATGGGCGGGCCGATTGGTCTGCTGAAAGACGGCGACATGATCACGCTCAACGCCATCACCGGCTCCATCTCCGTCGATCTGACGGATGAGGAACTGGCCGCCCGCAAGGCCGACTGGAAAGGCCCGCGCGAGACGCTCTACGGGTCCGGTGCGCTGTGGAAGTATGCGCAGCTGGTCGGCCCGACCTATCTGGGTGCGGTCACCCATCCGGGCGCTGCGGCTGAGCGCCATGACTACATGGACCTCTAAACCGCTTGCGGCGCTCGGCATTCTTGTGATGCTGGGCGCCTGCGACGCGGCGGATCAGAGTGGCGGCCTGCTGGCGGGTCTGGCACCGCCAGGCGACGCTGCCCTGCCCCCCGTGCCGCTGACCCAAGCCATGATGATGAAGGGTAACGTGGCACTGGTGCCGCCGGGCGGCTATTGCATCGACCCCGAAAGCCTGACGCAGAGCTTTGCGCTCATGGCCCGATGTGACGCTCTGGGAGCGCCTGAAGGCGGTTATGGAGCGCCCATAGGCGTGCTGACCGTAAGCTTTGCCCGCGACCGTGACCCCGAGAAGCCCATCCCCTCTGCACAGGAGATCACCGAGGCCACGGGCCTTGGCACACCCCTGAGCGCTCGCAGCCACACAGGAAGCGTCGTCTTCCAAACCACAGGCCCGCCACCAGTAGCTGATCTGTCGCCACTGCACTGGCGCTCAGTCTCGCGGGTGGGTGGGTATACAATGGGCGCGGCCCTGTTCGGCCCTGCGGACCGTCGCGCCGTTTCCGAAGAAGGAGGCGCGTTTCTGATCGAAATGATCAGGCGCACAACAGAAAAAACCAACGCCCGATAGGGCATCACGGTGCTTGCGCCGAAGGGTTCATGCGTGGCATCCTGCACGCATGACCGGTGCCGCGTAAAAAGGCACGGATTTGCCAGATAAGGCGCAGCAGGCAGTAAGGCAGAGATGATGGCCAAGATCGGCGAAACCCTTTTTGATACAGCGTTTTACAGCCGGACTATTGCAAAATGGGCGCGCATCGCGCGGATGGCGCGTTCGGCCGATTTGAGCGGATTGCGGCGGCAGCGCCTGCGTGCACGTCAACTCAAGGCCCATCTGGACCAGTTGATCCACATTGCGGACGAAAGGCTCGCCCTGCCGATGGAAGGGTCGACCAGCTTTCCAAAACCGCATAACGCAGACTGGGCATGGCGGCCGGAGCTGTGGCGAGGACCCTTGCCAAATCCAGGCCTCTCTGCTGTCCGGACCCGCGCGATGCTGGGCAATGAGGTCACGCTGTTTCATGACTGCGAGTTTTCGGAATTGACCCTGCGCCAGCTGCGCAACCTGCGCGAGGCTGATCTGGCCCCTTATGGTCTGCGTATGGATGTGTTCCGCTTTGACGGCTCGTTTCTGTCACTCGTCATTGATCTGCCAAACGGCGGCGTGGAGGGTCTGAAGCGCACCCACTTGCTGCGGATGGACATGATTGTCGAACTGGAAAAAAAGATCGAAATTTTCGCGCGCCTGAATATCAAAAACGGGCCCAACACCGAGCAGATCGTGCGCGAACTGGATCTGTCGCAGGACCAGACGGTGGTCGAGTTTGATCTGGCCTATTCCAATATGAACGAGCGCCGCGTCGAGGCGGCATGGATTGACCTGATTTTCGAAGGGCCGGAAATGAACCAGATCGTTCTGCGCGACCTGACATTCTCGCGCCGCCCGCGCGCCCAGATTTAACACCAGTTTCAGGTCCGCGAGGCGGACGGCGGAGAATGTGATGACGAAGCTAGTATTGACCAAAACCAAGATGCGCCAAGGCATTTGGGAAGGAGTGCTAACGGGAGCGGCCGCAGGCATGCTGCCCAGTATCAGGGTCACCCATCAGGGCAACGCAGTGCCACACGTTACCGTCTCTGTGCTGGAAGGTGGCGAAGGTCACGCCCTGCGCATTCCGGTGCCGCAGGACGCCATTGCAGACGGGATGCAGACATTGCTGATCATGGATGCGGAGACAGATGCCAAACTGGGTTCGGTCACCTTGATGGCGGGCGAGGCATTGGGCGATGATCTTCGTGTAGAGGTGGACCTGTTGCGGGCAGAGCTAGATATGCTCAAACGCGCGTTCCGCAGGCATTGTCTCGAGACGAGCTAAGGTAAACTTGACTTGATAGAAATGGGGCCGTCCGATGATACGGGCAGCCCCATTCTTTGGCGGTCAGTTATTTGTTGGCAGGCGCCAATGCCGACAGACCTTTTAGGATATCGATGGCATAGGCCAGCTGGTAATCCTCCACCCGCAACTCCGCTGCCTTCTCCGCCTTTTCACGGTCGGCTTCGATCTGCTTGATCTCGTCTTCACTCAGGCTGTCATTGTTAAGGCTGCCACGCAGATCCGCCTCTGAGCGCGAGCGCAGTGCGGAGGTTTCTTCCTCCTCCTCTTCGGTCGCGCGCGGCGGCTGTGCCACAATGATATCCGGCGAAACACCCAAAGCTTGGATCGAGCGACCCGACGGCGTGTAGTACCGCGCCGTGGTCAGGCGCATCGCCCCTTCGGAACGCAGCGGCATCACGGTCTGGACCGATCCCTTGCCAAAGCTCTTGGTGCCGATGACAATCGCACGGCGGTGGTCTTGCAGCGCGCCTGCGACAATCTCGGAGGCAGAAGCAGAGCCGCCGTTGATCAGTACGACAATCGGCTTACCCTCTGCCAGATCGCCCGGCTTGGCATTGAAACGATCACCGTCCGAGGCTTCGCGTCCGCGCGTGCTGACAATTTCGCCCTCGTCAAGAAAAGCATCAGACACTTTGATCGCCTGTGTCAGCAGGCCACCTGGATTGTTGCGCAGATCGATCACAAAGCCGTTGATCTTGTCCATGCCGCCGGCCGTGGCTACTTTTTCCGCCAACTGCTCTTCCAGCTTGGGATAGGTCTGGTCGTTGAACGTACTCAGCCGCAGCACGACACTATCCCCCTCGGTGCGCGAGCGGACCACGGTCAACTCGATCGTGTCGCGGGTGATGGTCACGTCAAACGGCTCTGCCTCGCCCTCGCGGACGACCGTGATCACGATGTCAGATCCAACCGGCCCGCGCATCAGCTCCACCGCTTCATCCAGCACCAGACCCAGCAGGCTTTCACCGTCCACATGGGTGATGAAATCGCCCGCCTCGATGCCCGCTTCATCCGCAGGGGTGCCGTCAATCGGGGAGACGACTTTTACAAAGCCGTCTTCCTGCGTGACCTCAATACCAAGGCCGCCGAATTCGCCACGCGTCTGTTCGCGCATCTTTGCCGCATCCTTTGGCGAAAGGTAGCTGGAGTGCGGATCAAGCGACGTCAGCATGCCGTCAATCGCCGCCTCGATCAGGGCCGCGCTGTCCACTTCTTCCACATATTGCGCGCGAATCCGCTCGAATATGTCGCCAAACAGGTCCAACTGCTCGTAAACGTTGTTGGTTTTCGCTGTTTCCTGCGCAAGCAAGGGGGCCGCGATTTGTGTTGTGGCGATAATCCCTGCAACCGTACCGCCGGCAGCGGCCATCAAAAACTTCTTCATTTTTCTATCCATCCTTGTCGGTCCGGAACCAGGATACGGGATCCTGGGGGACATTATCCTGTCTGACTTCTATATAGAGCGTTTCCGAGCGGGCAGCGCCAGTGCCATCACCATCTGTTGACAATTCCCCGCCGTCGGAGCCCCCCATCAGCCCGACCGGTGTTCCTGCGGCGATAACCTGCCCTATTTCTCCGTACACTGTCTCAAGCCCTGCAAGCACAAACAATGTATCCGCCCGCGGCTCCAGGATCATGACATTGCCAAAGTTCAAAAGTGGTCCTTGATACCTGATGGTAGCGGCGGTTGGCGATGTGACAATGGCACGCGGGCGAGTGGCCAGCAAAAGACCGGGGCGCACGATGCCGGCGGCGTCCGCCTCATTCATGCCGCGCAGCACAATGCTCTGTACCGGTAGCGGCAGATCACCAATCTCCCCGTCGATGCCTGCGGGGGTTTCCACGTTGATGTCCTCGTCCGTGACAATTTGTGACAATCCCGATGCAAAGCCGTCAAGCGTCTCCGTCGAGGCGATGAGAATCGCGGTGGACACCGGATCTTCGGTAAAGCGTTTGGGCAGGTCCGTGCGTTCGGCCATCGCCTGATTGAGCGCTGTGCGCGCCTCCTGCACCGCCGTAAGGCTGGTGCGCAGGCGCGCTTCGGCGTCCGTTTGCAGCACGCGCAGGGTCTGCACATCCTCCAGATCACGGCGCAGCTTCTCGGCGCGCTGGTTGAGCGCAGGCGTCAGCTCGGCCAGAAGCAGCCCTGCGCGCGCGGTGCCTGTAGGACCGCCCGGATGCAGGAACGCTGTGGGATTGGTGGTGCCGATACTTTGCAATACGGCCAGAAGTTGCCCCACCTCTCCGTCGCGCGCGGCCAACTGTGCGCTCAGTTGCTGTTGACGGATCGCCGCTTGGCGGAGGCCAGTACGCATCGCCGCCAGACCGGTTTCAAACGCCTGAATGGTGGCGGTCAGCGCCTGCACACGGTCGCGCGCGCCGTCTGCGGCCTCCATCTGCTCTGCGGCGGCCTCCAACATGGTCACCGCCGCACGCGCCTGAGCCGCCGCATCGCCCTGCGCTTGGGCGCCAGTGGCCAGGGCCAGGGCCAGGAGGGCGGCGCGCAGGATCATGCCAGCAAAGTCTTTCCGGTCATCTCGGGCGGTTGCTCCAACCCCATCAAATCCAGCACAGTCGGTGCCAGATCGGCCAGCCGGCCTGTGCGCAGCGTGGCACCCTCAGCTGCACCAACCACGATCACCGGCACGGGGTTGAGCGTATGCGCCGTGTGCGGCCCGCCTGTTTCGGGGTCGATCATCATCTCGCAGTTGCCATGGTCGGCGGTGACAACCATCGCGCCGCCCACCTGCTCCAGCGCCTCCAGAACGCGGCCCAGCCCCGTATCAACCGCCTCGCAAGCCGCAATTGCGGCAGCCAGATCGCCGGTGTGACCCACCATATCGGGGTTGGCGTAGTTCACCACGATCAGGTCATAGCGCGCCTCTATGGCCTTCACGAACTGGTCCGTCACCTCGGCCGAGGACATCTCGGGCTGCAAATCATAGGTCGCCACTTTGGGCGATAGCGGCATGAAGCGGTCCTCGCCTGTCTCCGGCTCCTCTGCGCCGCCGTTCAGAAAGAAGGTGACATGCGGATATTTCTCGGTTTCGGCAAGCCGGAATTGCCGCAACCCCTTGGAGGCGACCCAAGCGCCCAGCGTGTTGATGATCTGCGGCTTGGGGTACATCGTGGTCATGTAGATGCTGTGGGCGGTGGAGTATTCCGCCATGCCCATTACGGCAGCCCATTGGATGTATGTGCCTCGGTCGAACCCGTCAAAATCAGGGGCTGCCAGCGCTGCCATAATCTCGCGTGCGCGGTCGGCGCGGAAGTTGAGGCAGAAAAAGCCGTCACCGCCCTGCGCGCCGGCATAATCCCCGATCACACTGGGTTTAATGAATTCGTCAGTGATATCTGTAGCATAGGATGCCTCGACCGCCGCGCGCGCGCTGTCTGCCTGCGCGCCATCGCCCCGTGCAATGGCCGAATAGGCTTGCGCCACCCGGTCCCAGCGGTTGTCGCGGTCCATCGCATAGTAACGCCCTGCCAGCGTCGCAATGCGCGCGCCCGCAGGCAGTGAAGCCTCCAGATGTGCCAGATCGGCCAGCACCGACTGAGGTGCCACATCGCGCCCGTCGCCCAGCGCGTGGATCACCACGGGCACGCCTGCGGCGTCCAGCGCGCGGACCGCCGCGATCATATGCTCGATATGTCCATGCACGCCGCCCTGCGATACCAGCCCCATCAGATGCGCCGTCCCGCCAGAGGCTTTCATCGCTGTGATGAAATCTGTCAGCGCCGGATGAATGTCAAAGCTGCCCTCCTCGATCGCCAGATCAATCTGGCCAAGATCCATCGCCACCACACGCCCCGCGCCGATGTTGGTGTGCCCTACTTCGGAATTACCCATCTGCCCGCGCGGCAAGCCCACATCAGGCCCGAAGGTGGTCAGCGTTGCATGGGGGCAGGTCGCCATCAGACGGTCCATATTAGGCGTGTGGGCCAGCTGTGGCGCATTTCCCTCAGGCGTGGCACCGATCCCCCAACCATCGAGGATACACAGGACAACAGGTTTGGGGGATGACATGAACAGGGCTCCGGCACGGATGAAGATCTGTCAGCCTTCTATCCATCACAGGGCCAGACGTGAACCACATAATCCCGCTTGCACAGCCAATTGGATGGAATTTTGCGGAAAAACGCCCATCTACCCCCGCGATAGGCACGCCCTGCCCCTTGCCCGAACCGTTTGCATTGGTCATAACACCGCAAACTGTATTCCTCCCATTCGAAGGGCCAGACATGACAATCAGCGCACCCGAAACCCGTATCGTCTCGACCTACCGCGTGTCCTGTGACGGCGCAGAGGGCGCATTGGGCCACCCCCGCGTCTGGCTGCAAATCCCGGTCGACAAGGGCTGGGTAGAATGCGGCTATTGCGACTGCAAATTCATTCACGAAGATTTCGAAGACAAAGTCTGAGGCGCATCGCCTCTGGCTCCCGCGCGCCTGCCGTGGCAAAAGAAAGCTCACCTCAATAAGGGAGCACGCGACTATGGCATTCGGCAAAGGACACCACCTT
>TARA_R110002020_G_scaffold161550_2_pt1 | contig 42675 bp, 42 predicted proteins | sample TARA_R110002020 | Tara Oceans TARA_R110002020 (sample SAMEA4396489) | marine metagenome | biome: Westerlies Biome; feature: [MES] marine water layer (ENVO:01000295) within the mesopelagic zone...; material: water (ENVO:00002006), including particulate matter (ENVO:01000060) such... | reverse complement strand
CCCGCCCTTCCATATCATTTGAGGAACAATGTTACTAAAAGTTTCAAGGGTTCGAAAAGAAGCACAATTGCCGTCAAGGTCAAATCCTTCGGATGCTGGTGCAGATGTTTTTTATTGTGCGGCTAGTAATAAAGACCAAGAGATCGTTGTTTGGACGGGAGATTCAAGGATTCTTCCAACTGGACTTAAGGTCGAAGTCCCACATGGTTATATGCTGGAAGTAAAAAACCGTTCAGGTATGGCAGCTAAAAAGTCTTTGGTTGTTGGAGCTTGCGTGGTGGATTCTGGTTATAGCGGCGAAATATTTGTGAATCTTCACAATATTGGTAAGGGATCACAAACAGTAAAACATGGAGATAAAATTGCTCAGTTGGTTCTTGTCCCTGTAGTCCAGTGGCGATCGATTGAGGTAAAAGAAAATACTTTATACCAAGACCCACTAACCATCTCAAATAGAGGCGACGGTGCGCTTGGTAGCACAGGAGAATAAAATGGAAGTTATGACTTGGAAAGATAAAATTAAAAAGGCAACTGGGAATAACAAATATGCAAAGGTCAACCTATCCACGGAAGACTCGACCTCCGTTTATCATTATACGGGAGATGGTGAATCTTCAGCCCTTAGTGAATTGGGTTCGTACCAGACACTTGCAGAACTAATTTCGATGCCTCCATTTACTACGCGAGGCAATTGCAATGTTATTGATACATTGCGTGATGAAAGTTTGATGGGCGGTTATTATCGTGGCAACGGTGAATTTAGCGAACACCTTGCTGGCGTTCTGGCAGAGGATTGGCTTTGCTCAGAGAACGGCTGGATTGAAGTTGAGCTTGACCATATGGACCATAAGCGTGCAATGGCAACGGTTACTTGTCGAGTTGAAACAGATGTGGACACCATTTTGAAGGCAGGCGATAATCAACTCGCCGGTTGGACCGCTAGTGTTGATACCGAGTTGGGTCAACTAAATATTGAGTGTTAAAAAAAGGAGAAAAAAATGACATTGAAATTACACCAAGCACAAATTAACAGAATGCAAAAGAGAATTGCGGAATTGGTTGAAGAACTTCGTCTTACACAAAACGAATTGAAAACTTTTAAAATCGCCGTTTCAAAGGATGTTAAGCGAGCTTTTGAAAGATTGGAAAAGAAACAAGATAGCAATCCTCTTGGATAATAATATTAGGAAAAAAAACATGGAAGATATGGAATTCTCAGTGATTCTACCGGAGGGGTGTAATTTCGATTATTCCACCAAAGATTCATATTATGATTTAGATTATAAAACATTTGATGACGATGATCTAAAATTATTTGATGATAACACCGAAACAGAGGATGAGTAATGGATAAAAAGACTCAAGATACAATGTTTAGTAGCCTTTCATCTGAGTGGGCAACTCCACAAAATTTTTATGAAAGGCTTAACCGGGAGTTTGATTTTACCTTAGACCCATGCTGTACAAAATCTACCACAAAATGTAACAAATATTTCACAATTGATGACAATGGGTTAGAACAAGATTGGAGTGGACATAAGGTTTTTATGAACCCTCCATATGGTCGTCAAATTTCAAAGTGGATTAAGAAAGCATTTGGGGAAGGTTCGAAACCGGAGACCACAGTGGTGTGTCTTATCCCTTCCAGAACTGACACCAAATATTGGCACGAGTACTGTATGAAAGCCGATGAAATCTATTTTGTGAAGGGTCGTTTGAAGTTCGAAATGGGCGAAAATAATAATCCTGCTCCATTCCCATCTGCGGTGGTTATTTTCCGTGGTCCCCCGGTTATCGGCATCGACCGGCATCCTGTTCGTATTGCAACTATGGAGAATAAATAATGGGAAAAATTGATGATGTTATCGACAGTCTTTGTGAATCCGAAGGATTGACTAGCGTGGAAGTCTTAGAAAAATATCCAGACTTGAAGCGTTTAAAACATGAAGAAGAATTACAAGAAAAAAAGAAGGTCGTCAACGAAGATAAACGACTACTTAAGGGGTAACAAGTTGAACGGTTATAAAAAATTCTATGAAAAACACGCAAGAAAAGTAACTAAATGTCCGGTTACAGGAAAAGAGGGACGACCGTTACCAAACAACCCACTTGTTTGGTATGTTGAGTACAGTGACCATCGAGGGCAACACAAAATCTCAAGATGGTCATATACGACGGGTCGAACGGTTAGCCCCTCAGCAGAGGACACTAATGTTGTTTAAAGGAGAAAAACAATGAGAGAATTGAGTATTATTATTGCATTTTTAGCTATCGTTTTGGTAGCGTGTAGTGCAAAAGAAAAGGATTGTGAGAAGGAGACTGATAGTGCCAAGTCGGCTGACGTTCTAGTATCAGAAGACACACCGAAGAGCGTTTCCAAGGATTGTCAGGATCTTTGTGCTAAGAAGGGTTATGATGGAGATGAATGCAAGGGGTGGTGTGCTGGCGAGCGCAAGAAGGGCGCTTGTTATGCAGCCTGCGAGGGCTCGGCAGGATACTGCAAGAAGGTTTGTTATAATAAATCTGACATCACAAAAGATGCGGGTTCTTCACTGCCTGAAGATGTAACGAGTACGAATTTGCCGGAAGACGCAACGAGTACTAACTAAAGAATAGAAAAAAAAGAATAGACCTACGAGGGGGGACGTAATGTCCCCCTTCTTTTGTTTGGAGACTATTTATAGTAATGGCAAAAAAATCTTATGTCTTAGACACAAACGTCTACTTAACAGATGCCCATTGCTTCAAAAAGTTCGGTAGAAATGATATTATTCTTCCAATCAAAGTTCTTGAAGAAATAGACAAACACAAACACCGCCAAGACGGCGTCGGAGCCAATGCCCGTCACGCCATTCGTCTTTTGGACGAGCTTAGAGCAAGAGGTAACCTTCACACAGGCGTCCGCATCGGCAAAGGACTAGGAATTATCAGAGCAGTTTCTAGTGACACCTCTTTGCTTCCGCCTACAATGGAACGAACAGATTCGGATAATATTATTATCGCCGCCGCCCTCGGTGAACAAAAATCTGATCGAGAGCGAAAGGTTGTAATTGTTTCTTTAGATATTAACCTCCGCGTCCGATGTGATGCAATTGGTTTAGATTGTCAAGATTACAACGAGAACCAAGCAATAAAAGAAAAAGCGTCGTTTTATTCTGGCTTTACAAAACACTTGGTCTGCGATGAAACAATAGACCAATTTTATTCTGGTGAAGATATTTTCATCCAAGAAGATCAAGGAGAATTCTTTCCGAATCAATTTGTAATGTTGGTTTCGACTTCCAACGAAAAGAGAACTGCCCTTTCTTCATTCTTAAACCACAATAAACCACTGCTCCGTATTGCAGACCAACACCTTGGCGCATGGGATGTACAGCCAAGGAATAAAGAACAAACCTTTGCTCTAAATCTCTTGATGGACCCTAAGATTCAAGTGGTGTCTCTTGTTGGACAGGCAGGCTGCGGAAAGACCCTGCTCGCCGTTGCCGCCGGTCTCAATCAAACGATCGACCTGTCGGGAAAGTTTGAGCCGAGATATAAAAAACTTTTGATTTCAAGACCTATCCACCCGATGGGAAAAGACTTGGGTTATTTGCCAGGGACTATGGAAGACAAAATGTCTCCTTGGATTGCTCCTATTAAGGACAACCTTCAGTTTCTTATGAACGACGACAAAGAAGCCATGGCTTTGTATTTTTCAAAGGGAATTATTGACATCGAAGCAATCACTTATATTCGTGGTAGATCTATCAGTAACGCATTTATTATTATTGATGAAGCACAAAACTTAACAGCACACGAATTAAAGACTATAATAACCAGAGTTGGCGAGAACACAAAAATTGTGTTAACTGGAGATATTGAACAGATTGATAATATTTATCTAGATTCCCGCTCCAACGGATTGACACACGCTTTTGAAAGGTTGAAACCCTATGAGTTAGCCGGTCATATTCAGTTAATAAAAGGGGAACGATCTAAAGTTGCAACTCTCGCCGCCAAGGTTTTATGAGGAACAAATGCAAAACAAAACAGAAAAAGAATTTAATGAAGAAGACCCAAAATTTTATTTAGTCAAATCAGATACAAAACTAAAAGAAATAATCATAGATTATGTAGGGGAACAACTTCACCCTATGACCCCCGAGGTCACCGTCGATGATTTAGTTAAAATCTTCGCAGATGAATTCCCAGAATTCTTGATGGTCGTCGCCAATGAAAATTTTCTCCGAGGCTATAAACAAGGTCTCTGGGATGGTGATATGAAGAAAAAGGTTGACTTTTCTTCCTAGCCATGAGATAATAGATTATAATATAACAAAAACAAAAGGAGACTCAATGGCTCACATTTCGTATTCGGAACTGGCTAAGTGGGATTTTTGTCCTTATGCTCGTAAACTTATGTACGAGGATAAGATCAGAAAATTTAAAGGAAACATTTTTACTGCATTCGGTATGGCGATCCATTCCGTGTGTGAAAAATATTTTGAATCTAACCGAGAGTTAGACAAAGCATTTTTCTTTGGAGAAATGCTCCGCAAGGAATTGAAGTCCTTAGAAAAAAGTGGCAACGTTTTAAAAGAAAAAGACATTAAAGATTTTTACAATCAGGGTATTGGAATTGTGGCTGAACTTGATGCTGCTTTTGATTCCTATTTCCCCGAAGGATTCAAGTTTATAAAAGCTGAAGAAACCTTAATGGAACATATTGGTGAGTTTACCGAGGCAGATTATAAGTTTAAGGGTTATATTGATCTCATTGTGCAGACCCCTGATGGCAAATATCACGTCATCGATTATAAATCCTGTTCCTGGGGTTGGGATGCCAAGAAGCGTTCAAGCCGCATGATAACTTATCAGCTTACTTTATACAAGCATTACTGGGCTCAGAAGATGGGTGTTGACCCATCCATGGTTGAAACCCACTTTGCACTCTTAAAGCGGACTCAGAAGGAAGGAGAAAAGGTCGAAATCTTCCGCGTCACCTCCGGTTCAAGAAAAACACAGAATGCGCTTAACTTAATCAAAAAAGCCTTATATAATATAAATACAAAGAACCACATTAAAAATCGCCTATCGTGCCGGCGATGTGAATTTAGTAAGACTGAACATTGCCCATAGGTAAAAAATGACAGAAAAAAAGAAGATTATGGTCATCTCTGACCATCCAATGTCCCCATCCGGCGTTGGAACACAAACTAAATATTTTCTAGAAGCTCTATTAAAAACTGGAAGATATAGCATTATTTCGCTGGGTGGCGCAGTTAAGCATGAAGATAAGCGCCCTCTTAGCACAGAAGAGTGGGGCGAAGATTTAATTATTCTTCCTGTTGAGGGATACGGTAACCCTCACCTAATCCGTGAAATTTTATGGAACGAGCGCCCCGACGCAGTATGGATTATGACCGATCCCCGATTTTGGGGATGGTTGTGGGAAATAGAAGAAGAAGTTCGCACCCATTGTCCTTTGGTTTATTACCATGTGTGGGACAACTATCCTTATCCAACCTTTAATAAAAAGTTCTACATGTCTAATGATGCCATCGCTTCTATTAGCAAAGTAACTGCCGACATCGTTGAGACCGTTGCACCAGATGTAACCCACCGATATATCCCTCACGCGGTACCACCTGTCTTCTCTCCCGTACCAGAAAATGTTAGGAAAAAATTTCGTGAGGATAATTTTGGGGCATATGAAGACAAGTTTGTTATTGTGTGGAATAATCGAAACGCCCGCCGAAAGCAAAGTGGATCTTTAATCTGGTGGTTTAAAAAGTTTTTAGATAAGGTTGGTCACGATAACGCAATGATGATCATGCATACTGATACCAAAGACCCACATGGTCAGGATTTAGATGCAATTGTCCGCGAACTTAAAATGGTCGAAGGTCAGATTCAGTTTAGCCGCCAAAAAATGGCTCCTGAGCATCTGGCACTTCTTTATGGCTGCGCAGATGTTACTATCAATATTTCCGACGCCGAGGGTTTCGGATTAGCTACATTAGAATCTCTAGCTTGTGAAACCCCAGTTATCGTTAATATGACAGGCGGTTTACAGGAACAAGTTACTGATGGTAAAAAATGGTTTGGCATCGGAATTGAGCCATCTTCTAAAGCTATCATCGGTTCTCAGGAAATTCCTTTTATTCGCGAAGACCGAGTAAACGAGGACGATGTAGTTAATGCTTTGTTTACAATGTATGAAAAAACTCATAAACAGCGCCGCAAGATGGGTACCGATGGTCGAAAGTATTTAGAAAAGAATTATAATTTTGAAAAGTTTGAAGAGTCCTGGGTAGACTTCATGGATAAAATAATTGAAGAGAATGGATCTTGGAAAACTAGAAAAAATTATAATGCTTGGGAGCAGATTCAACTATGAAGCAGAAAGTTATTATTAAGGGTCCAGCCCTATCTCAAACTGGGTATGGAGAACAAACTCGCTTTGCCCTACGTGCTTTACAGAGCCGCCCTGATTTATTTGATATTTATTTGATGAATTTAGAGTGGGGTAAATCTAATCATATTATTGAACCAAACGAAGAAAAAGCAGGAATAATTGATTTACTTCGTAAAACTGCTAAGTTCATTCATGATACTAACGGCGAAGGCACCGTTGATGTTTCGTTACAGGTTACCATCCCTAACGAGTTTGAGCAGATGGCACCTATTAATATTGGGTACACAGCGGGAATTGAAACTACAAAAGTGGCTCCAGTGTGGTTACAAAAAACAAACGAAATTATGGACCGCATTGTAGTGGTTAGTAATCATTCAAAGGAGGTCTTTGAAGAAACGGTTGTTGAGGCTCAGGATTCTTCTGGAGCCAAGTTTCCTTATAGATTGCAAAAGCCGGTCACAGCGGTTAATTATCCGATTAAGAATACTACTCCTCAACCCTGCGCCTTAGATTTGCCATTTGATTTTAATTATTTGGTTGTCAGTCAGTGGGGACCAAGGAAGAATTTTGAAAATACCATCAAATGGTTTATTGAAGAAAACATTGATCGAGAAGTTGGGTTGGTTATTAAAACCAACTCTTACAAAAACTGTTATATCGACCGCGAGCACACGCGCCTACGTCTTCAATCTTTGCTGGACGCTTATCCTGAGCGTAAATGCTCTATTACTTTGCTTCACGGATATATGTCCGAAGAAGAAATGCAGGGGCTTTATAACCATGATAAAATCAAGGCTTTCATTAATATTGCTCATGGAGAGGGTTTCGGATTACCTCTGTTCGACGCCGCCACCGCAGGTATGCCGATCATAACTGTTGGTTGGTCAGGACAGTGTGATTTCCTTTACGTTCCCCAGAAAGGGAAAAAGGGTAAAATCAAATATAAAAGCCACTTTTTAAAGGTTGATTATGATATTTTACCTGTTCAAGAAGAAGCAGTCTGGTCGGGGATAATTGAGCCTGACGCACAATGGGCATTCGCCAAAGAAGGCTCTTATAAGATGGCGCTTCGTAAAATGAAAAACGAATATCATGTTTATGAGGGACTAGCAAAGAAACTAAGTAAATGGATTAAGGAAAACTTTTCCGACAAACAAAAACATGAGGAATTTATTCAAGCGGCATTTCCTAACGCCAGAAGCTTTGAAGAAACTCAAAAAGAAATTGATGGTTTGTTGGCAGACCTATTATGAAAATTAACTTAGTGGCTGACCTATTTGCCGCTGATTACGGTGGCGGAGCAGAATTAACCACTGAAGCTCTAATGGAAAATATTCCTGTTAACAATATTAATAGGATTTATTCTCATACCGTCACCGAAGACCTCATCCAAAATAAAAAGAATGAAAAGTGGATATTCGGGAATTATTCTAAATTAAATGATTCGGTCATGCTTTATTTTGCAAAGCATAAACTTGATTATCACGTTCTGGAATATGACTATAAATTTTGTACACACCGTTCTCCGACTCTTCATAATTTAGCCGTTGCTAAAAAATGTGATTGTAATACGTCTCCTCACGGTAAGATTGTATCGCTTTTTTTAGCAATGGCTAAAAATGTGTTTTGGATGAGTGAACAACAACTACAAATTTATAAAGGTTACTTTAATCACATTTCCAAAGGGAAGAATACAGTTTTAAGTTCCGTATTTTGCCAGCGCGATATAAAATATATTTTAGAACTTAACAAACATGTTTTAAAAAACGACCAACGATATTTAATTCTCCAATCCTCTTCCCCTGTCAAAGATTCTAACGCTGGTAAAGAATATGCCGAGCAAAATGACTTGGCATACGAACCTGTCGGCAATCTTCCCTATTTTCAGTTTTTGCGGAAATTAGCCTCCATGAAGGGATTAATTTTCTTACCTCGTTCTGAAGATACTTGTCCTCGTTTGATTATTGAAGCGGCTCTTTTAAATTGCGATATTAGAATGAACCACTTTGTCCAACATCAAACTGAATCATGGTTTGAGTCTAAAGAAAAAATCTTAGAACATATGGAAAGCAGAGTTGATACATTTTGGGGATTAATAAACGAATGAACTTAAATAGACCCCTCATTATAATGGGAAATGGTCCCTCTCTTAAAGATGTAGATTTTGATTCTTTGCAGGGGTTTGATACCTTTGGGTTAAATGCTGTTTATAGAGCATATCGAAAGATGAACTGGTATCCAACGTATTTTGGGTGTTTTGATTATATCGTCAATGATAGTCACCGACCAGAGTTTACAAAGTTGATTAAAGACAAGTCTAATGGAATTGAGAAATTTTTCTTTTTAAGACAATTTGTAGAAACTCCTAGACAACAAAAAATATGGCTCCTCCCATATGGTCAATATAAACATCTTCCACAAGACCCCGCTGATTTTTATTATTTTAATGACGGCGGTTCATCTGGTGCCAATGCTAGCCAGATCGGAATTTGTTTAGGGTACAAAAAAATTATACTTGTTGGAGTTGACTGTAATTACGTCGAGCATATCACTGGCAGTAAACAGGTTAATGAAAAGCTTGTAATGGACTCCACCCCCGATACAAACCCCAACTACTGGTTTGATGACTATCAGCAAGAAGGTGATGAATATAACGTCCCACGCGGCGCAGACTTTCACGCACCTACTTGGAAACTATTATCTGAACGTGCGGCTAACAACGATATTGAAATAGTAAACTGCTCCTCTCAGACTAAATTAACTTGTTTCCGTCGAGAAGACTTGCAGGCGGAATTGGAGAAGTATAAATAAAATGAAACGTTATTTTTCTCGTTTGGATGAAACCAAGTTATTGCATATGGTGGTAAGAAAAGAAGAAATTCGCGGAAGGAAGGATCTTATACCTTCGGACAATTTTTTGCAATGTGCATCAATTCAAGAACCCGCCGGCACATCTTTTCGCCCACATCGTCATCTTGAACATAACCGAACTTATGAGGCTAAAATTGCTCAAGAGTCTTGGGTGGTAATTGAAGGGCGCGTCAAGTGTTTTTTTTACGACTTAGATAATACTCTAATTGCGGTAGACATATTACATCCCGGTGATGCCAGTTTTACTCTTTACGGAGGGCACACTTATGAAATTTTAGCCTCCAATACCTTGGTTTATGAATATAAAAGTGGACCATACGAAGGGCAAGAAAACGATAAGGAATTTTTTAATGACTAAAATTAACATGGGCTGCGGCTGGCGTAATTTTGGTAAAGATTGGGTGCATATTGATGGAGGGGATTATGATCATTTAGATTATGATTCGATTACTGATTTATCCCAATACAATTCAAATACTGTAGATTTGATTTACGCTTCTCATGTTATTGAATATTTTGACCGAGAAGCCATTTTACCAGTCTTAAAAGAATGGCACCGCGTTCTACGCCCAGGAGGCATTTTAAGGTTGGCAGTCCCGAACTTTGAAACAATCGCCTCCCTCTATAGTCAACAAACATATGGGTTAGATAGTTTTGTGGGATTACTTTATGGCAAGATGCCCATGAGCAGTAATACCATATATCACAAGACTGTATATGATTTTAAGTCTTTATCTGATTTATTAAATAAACAAATCGGTTTTAATGATGTAAAATATTATAAATGGCAAGAAACCGAGCATTGCAATCAGGATGACCATTCACAGGCATATCTGCCTCATATGGATAAAATTAAGGGTGTCTTGGTAAGTTTAAATGTAGAGGCAATAAAATGAGTTTTGAGGTAGTGAAAAATTTTGAAAACGAGATTGCTGAATTTTTTGGTTCTCCCTATGCTGTCGGAGTAGATTGTTGTACTCACGGTTTGGAATTATGTTTGAGACATCAAAATATTAAGTCTATCACCGTCCCAAGCCATACCTATATTTCGGTACCACTCCTGGCAAAAAAACTGGGTATAGAATTGAAGTGGTCTTCGTATGGGTGGTTGGATTATTATTATTTGACAGAAAACATTATTGACGCAGCGGTGCTGTGGAAACCTAATAGCTATATTAAAGGCACCTTTATGTGTGTAAGCTTCCAGTTTCGAAAGCACCTTAGCCTTGGTCGAGGAGGTATCATTCTTACAGATAATAAGACTGCCGCGCAAGAACTAAAAAGAATGTCATATGACGGACGCCTACCCGATATTCCCTGGGCAGAACAAAACATTAGCACCATGGGATACCATTATTATATGACGCCCGAGACAGCCCAACTAGGACTCAAAAAATTACCATCTGCCCTTGAGACGCCACCAAGAAAGTGGACACTCAACGATTGGGTAGATTTAAGAAATATGGATGTATTCAAATGAAAATAGGTATTTTAGGCAAGGGAGTCGTGGGATCTGCTATAGAAGCCGGGTTTTTAGAACTCGGGCATGATGTAAAGTTTTATGATCCTAAATACGCCGATAGTAAATTTGAAAATATTTTGGACACCGAGGTCTGTTTTATTTGTGTTCCTACCCCACCTACAGATAGTGGTGAATGCGACATAAGTATTGTGGCAGACTCAGTTCATCAATTAGACAAACAATACTATACCGGCGTCGTTGCAATTAAGTCCACCGTAACTCCAGGGACTACGGAGTCTTTGTCTGCTCGATATCCTACTCTACAATTGGCATTTGTCCCTGAGTTTTTACGTGAAAGATGTGCCGTAGTAGACTTTATCGAGAATCATGATGTTTGTGTTATTGGAACACACAACGAATCATCTTTTGAAGTTATAAAGAACGCTCATGGGACTTATCCTAATCAGTTTGTGATGGTATCACCTACTGAAGCTGAGATGGTCAAGTATTATAACAACATTTATAATGCTACCCTTATTATCTTGGCAAATAGTTTTTATGAAGTGTGTAAAGCAACAGGTGCGGATTATTCTAAGGTAAAAAATGCCCTAGTCAATAGAAAACATATCAGTAACTCTTATCTACAATGTAATGAGAACTTTAGGGGATTTGGGGGAGTTTGTCTTCCAAAAGACACTTTGGCAATCGCTGCATTGGTTGAACAGAAAAATTTGGATATATCTTTTTTCAAGACCCTTATTGATGAAAACAACAAATATAAGACCACAGTATACGAAGGCATGCGACCACAATGAAGGTTATGATAACTGGTGGCTCTGGTTTTATTGGTGGACACCTCGCAAAAGAGTGTAGCGACCGTGGGTACATAACTCACATTTATGACAATAATTGCCGAGGCGAGCAGGATTCATTTATTGAAAATCTCCTCCAAAGAGATGGTGTAGAATTTTTTCAATTTGATCTTACAAAAGAAAAGAATTATAAACACATAGATAAAGATTATGATGTAATCTATCATTTGGCAGCAATCAATGGGACTGAAAATTTTTATAATTTTCCCTACTCTGTAATGGAAGTGGCTCTTAAAAGTACGATGTTGCTATTAGAACATTTTAGAGGATCTTCGACCCGGTTCATTTTTTCTTCATCATCCGAAGTTTATGCGGGCACTTTAAAAAACAACCCCGAGCTTATTCCAACAGCAGAAAATATTAGTTGTACTATAGAAGATGTTACAAACGAACGGTTTTCGTATGGTGGTAGCAAATTAGCATGTGAAATTTTGATTAATAGCTTTGCAAAACAGCATGGGCTAGAATATCAGATTATTCGCTATCATAATATTTATGGACCACGTATGGGCACCAAACATGTAATTCCACAGTTCGTTTACCGAGCCAAGTCAAAGGAATCTCCTTTTAAAATTTATGGCGGATTTGAAAGTCGTGCTTTTTGTTATATTGATGATGCCGTGACAGCTACTTTGTTATTAGCAACAACCCCATCCGCGAACCAAATTATACACATTGGTAATGATTTGGAAGAAATAGAAATTCGACATGTTGCAGAAAAAATAAAAGCGTGGTATGCAATACAACGCATTCCTCTTGAACTGCACCCTGCTCCAGCCGGCTGTGTTCACCGCCGATGCCCCAATATTAAAAAATTACAATTTCTAACTGGGTATCAGCCATTAACTTTATTAGATGATGGTTTAAAACTAACTATTGAGTGGTATAACCAGTGGTATGATGAGAATACGATTGAATTAGACGGTTTATTGTGATTAAAAAAATCCGCAAAGTCTGTTACAATTTTAAGTATGATGAAAAAAACGAACAAGAGACTTTGTGTTTTACAAGTTACCCCACAATCACCTAACCCCGACCACGTTAAATTTTTTAAAGATAAGAAAAACTGTGATTTTTATTTTGTTACTCACGATGAAGAAAATAAAGACGCATTAAAGTTTTGTCCAGATACCTCGTGGGCAGAAACTAGAAACTTGTTGGCGCTCATGGTGCCGAAAGAATATGATTATTATGCGTTTATTGATTATGATTATCATTTTAGACCCCAACGCAGCTTAGAGGTATTAGAACAAATAATCGAGGATCTGGAACAAAATCCTGCTGTTCTAACTTATTACCCTGGAAATAATCTGCAAACTCCTTATGCTAAGGATGAGGATTATTTTAATAGTAAAGATTATTCTTGTATCCCTTTTACACATTTTGGGTTAAAGGTTATCCACCACTCCCTTATGGATTGGTTCTTTCCTCTATGTACAGATTTCTCTGTAAATATAGACTCATGTCATATGTTCAATATTCAGGAAATTCCCTTTTTAAAGCATGTGGTGTGCAGTCATAAAATGAAGTATGATAATGCGATAAGCGATCCTGACGCGATTTACAATCAAGATGGCTTCTTCTCTAAGTACAAAATGGATGAAATGTGGCGGTGGATTAAACCATCTTTTAAAAAGCCAAGGCTTCTAGAAGTTAACGCAACTAATCCCAATGAAATGCATGATAGCTTATTTATCAAAAACGTCTTCGTTGACGTTATGAAAAAAAAGGCAATAGAGGTAGAACCCTCCCTTGCTGATATAAATTATTACGACAAAGAAAGAATATCTAATTTTTTTGATTTAGATCATCCATTTTTCATTAATAAACACATCGGAGTGGAAAAACAGTTTGAAGAATTAGAGGAAGGGTTTATTTCTGAAGTGGAACAGATTCTCCGCGATGAGGTTACATTTGATACTCTGAAAACAAAACAAAACCCATGGGGTGATATCATAAATAAGGTTAACAAATCTTTGGGAGACCACCGCAATATCAATATGAATGAATGCGTAGAGATATTCCAGAAAATGAAAGACAACGACGCTCTGTTCATTAAGAATGCTCAAACAAATCCCAATCTTCAAGAATATCTTAGGGATAAACGAGTCGCTTTTGTTGGTCCAGCCCCTTATTTATGTGGTCAACAAAAAGGTGAGTTAATTGATAGCTATGATGTTGTTGTAAGAATTCAACCTGAGATTTGGGATTCCGAAGATTATGGGACAAGAACTGACATCGTGCAAAGCTGCCTTAACTCTGCTTACAGCGGAAAAGTTGCTTCTTTCCTTGATAGAACCCCAGTTGCAGATAGACCAAGTTTTGTTATATGCAATGATACTGTTGCTAGAGAATATCCGCACCCCGGAAGCGGACAATGGTATTCTGTAGTTAAAGAATACGATGACTATCTTAAACATTATAATATTCCGTTGGCTCATTTAGAAAATTCGGATGGGACATGGGAACGCTGGGCACTCTATTGGGAGATTTATGCAAAGCCTCATGTAGAAAGGGTAGGTCCGAAGTTGTACACACAATATTCAGGAAATTTTAATTCTGGATATGGTGCCATGAACATGTTGTTGAGTTGCCCCATAAAAGAGTTGGCTGTTTTTGGTGTCAATTTTTATAATTTTGGAATCGTCCGAGGAATCGAAGATAAATATAACCCCGCGTATATCAAAGCCCAGGGTCCAGATGGAACATATTTAGGACCAGACCTTATATTACACGATCAGTTGTCTCAAATTATGCACTGTAAAAATGTTTTAGATGCTGACCCGAGGTTTGTTCTTAATGAAGAAATCAAGAGAACCCTTCACTCACAAGAGGTTTTTAAACGAATTAATAAGTTTAAAACACTACCAAAGATTTTACATACAACCCAATAATAAAAAGGAATAAAATGTCAAAAGTAATCGCCATGATACCTGCTCGCATGGGAAGCAAAAGGATTCCTAAAAAGAATATTCGTCTTTTAAACGGCAAACCACTAATTCAATATGCAATAGATGCTGTGAAGGAGGCAAATTGTTTTGATGAGATTTGGATCAACTCTGAATCGCCAATCATTGAAAAGTTAGCAATTAGATCAGGTGTAAATTTTTATAAAAGACCCGAGCAATTTTCTACAGATACTGCCAGCAATGACATGTGGATGGAAGACTTTTTTAAAAGTGTGGGTGGAGACATTGTTATTCAGGTGCTTCCCACTTCCCCCTTTATAACCCCAGAGGAAATAAGAGACTTCGTTCAAAACTTTATATACAATGGTTTAGACACCTTAATCTCTATGGTGGATGTGCGAATCGAAGCAGTATATAAGGGACAACCGATTAATTTTAACCAAAAGAAAGAGACACCTCCTTCTCAAACTCTAGAACCTATAAAAGCTTATGGGTGTTCACTAATGGGGTGGAGAAAAACCAACTATTTGAAAAACATGAAAGAACATGGTGCAGCTTATCATGGAGGCAACGGAAAGATCGGATACTTTACTCTAAAGGGTTATTCGACCATTGACATTGATAATGAAGAAGAATATCAATTAGCTGAAAGCGTTGCTAGAAGCATGTCAAAGAACAAGACCTACTCAATTAAATATTATGATGAAGAACACTCTGAAGTTTACGTGCCCACGATTCTTTCAAAAGATGGAGTCGCCGAGTCGAGTTATAATTTAGCGAATCAAATGATTGTCAACATGAGCGACATCATTGATAATAATAGCTCAGATTTTAGTTGGTGCCACAGAGTAATAAACACAGAAAACAACTGTGCCACTTTAATTTCACAGATGCCAACTGAAGGAAACCGCCGTCATTATCACCCGGACTGGAACGAATGGTGGTTTATTGTCGAGGGTGAATGGGACTGGGAGATTGCTGGGAAAACACACATCGTAAAGAAAAATGACTTTGTTTTTATTCCAAAAGGCGTTATTCATAAAATAACAGCCCGAGGCACCAAACAAGCGATTCGATTAGCCATCAGCAGAGAAGATGTAATCCACGCTTATCCAGAGGGAGACCATACTAATGAACAACATCGCAAGGGGTAGTATCTTTAACATTAAGATAAATTTTCAAAAAAGTAACGGTTCTTATGTTTATGATGATAACACAAATCAAAGCTTTTTAGATTTTTTTGGCATGTATGCTTCGTTGCCTCTGGGATATAACCACGAAGTTTTCCAACAGAAGGACTTCAAAGAAGACATCCTGAGATGCTCTCATGTTAAGGTTTCGAATTGCGAGTTTGTCTCTAATGAAACTGAGGAATTTGATAAGCTTTTTTCTTCCTATTGCTGTAAAAATGGCGCATTTTCAAATTTTCATTATTGCTCCACTGGCGCATTGGCGGTGGAAGCAGCAATTAAAACATCCCTTCACTATAAAAATTACACGCCACCACATGTTTTGTCCTTCAAAAACAGTTTCCACGGCGTGAATAGTTATGGCGGTTTTATAACAGATCGTTTTTATTCATCAAACCCGCGCCTCAAGGGGCTCCCTGAAGTATTTTCCACTAAGTGTAATTTTGATTTAGAGGAAGTGGAATCTCATTTGTCCAACACAGAACATCCGGTTACCTGCGTTATGGTTGAACCAATCCAGTGTACTGCCGGTGATATACATCATGAGGTGCTCTTTTTTAAAAATATAAGGGAGCTATGTACCAAATATGATGTCCCCCTTGTGTTTGATGAAATACAGATTGGTTTTGGAGCAACTGGAAAACTATGGTATTTTGAGCACTTGGACATAACCCCTGATATTGTTTTATTTGGGAAGAAGTCTCAGATTTCTGGTCTTATGGTCGTAGAAAAATTTAATGGGATCTTTGATAAAGAACATGTGAACCGTTTAGAAGTTACATGGAACGCTGATACTTTAGATATGTTAAGATGCAAATATATCATAAAGGCATTTCAAACACACAATATATTAGAAAATGTTATTCAAAGGGGAAATCAGTTAAAAGACCGATTGTCGAAGATGAATAAAATAAGCTCTTTGCGAACTAAAGGCTTGATCATTGGGTTTGATTTGAAGGACGCCGAAACCAGAGATAAATTTATGAGTTGTTTATACCAGAACGGAATGATATGTAATTCTACTGGTCAAAAGTCTATTCGGTTAAGACCAATTCTAAGCCTGTCTGAAAACGACGCAATGCGCGGATGTGATCTAATCGAAAAAACTTTAAATAAAATGTCATGAAGATCTTTATTCCCCTCAAGCAAAACTCTCAAAGAGTTAAAAGGAAAAACTTTAGAAAGTTCGGTGAAGAATCACTTTTTAAACACACCTTGTTGAAGTATTCACAATATGATGTGTATGTAGACACTGATAGTGATAAAATATGCAAATTAATCGCTTCGGACGACCGTCTAAAAAACATAACAGTCCTCATGCGCAAACCAACATTGCGAGGAGATGAAGTCTCGGTTTGTGACCTAATTAAAAGCTTTATTGTTGACCATGCGGTTGAGTGTCCGGTTGTTCAGTTACATGTTACGAGCCCTTTTCTAAAAAAGGATACCGTTATTGATGCACTTAAGTATCTCGATTCTTACGATTCGGTTGTATCGTGTAATATGTACCAATCCCGTTTTTGGCGCAAAGAGGGATATGGTGTTTGTCCAGTTAATCATAACCCTGTAAAAATGGAGCCCACTCAAGTATTGCCACCTCTTTATGAAGAAAATTCTGCCTTTTATATTTTTAAGCCAAACGTTATTTTAAATATGAATTCTCGCATCGGCTCAAACCCCTATTTCTATCCATTGGAATCCCCACAAAACATTGATATAGATACTAAAAGCGATTGGGAATATGCGCTACAATTAAACGAGATAATATGAAAAATTTGAAAATATATATCGTTACTTATAGGCGAACTGGTATTTTAAATAAAACTTTAGATATTCTATTTAACAAAACAGACTTTAAATCAATCCCGAACACCGAAGTTAACATCATAAATAACCATTCTGAATTTTATTTAGAGGAAGACTTTATTGATAAAGTTAATGTAATTCACAACAATACCCGACCTGATTGGGACACTGGAAACCTTGCTAGAAATTGGAACGAGGCTCTTCTGCATGGGTTTAAAGACCTTAACAATCCCGATGCCAAAATCGTTGTTACTATGCAAAACGATATTGTTCTTGATCCCAATTGGGCTACAAACCTATTAAAATTACATAAAAAATATACTTTTGTCACCGGCAGAAACGGAGATAATATAATAAGTTATCTTCCCACAGCAGTTAAAAAAATAGGCATGTGGGATGAGAGGTTTTTAACTCCATGTAACAAAGAAGCGGACTATTATATTAGGGCTTTGATTTATAATAAAGAGTTCTCTATGATAAACGACATATCTCATTCTCGTTTTCTAAATTCAAAAGATGCCCTTCCCTTAGACACACCTGAATATCAGGGAAACGATCCAGAATGGTTAAAAATAAAATCAAATGAACTTTGGGATGAGGCTTGGTATCATACAACCCAAATATTTTATTGGAAATGGAAAGACACATGGAAAACCCAACCAAGCTATGAGGGGTGGCTAATCAATTGGACAGAAGATTTCATATCTTCTCCACCATCCCCACCAAAACAACCCGATTTTGTTAAATATTATTATTTTGAGAAAGACATCGAGCTAAAGGGAAAAAACTATATCGGCTGGCGCGACGGAGATCTTTGGTTAGATGTTGGAATAACGGCTGATATAAACAAACACCCTACAAAAGAGGGTGAAAGGTTTAGAAAATGATTAAGATAATAAAAGGAACCACTGACTCCGCTTTAACTGAAGCCCAAACCTTACTAAGAAAAGAAGAATTTAGGGAGATGTCTAATTGGGGGTCGTTCCCAGAAAAAATGTTGATTACTTTCCGCAGTCTGTTGTCCCAACACGCTTCCACTTATGATGAGTTATGTTTCTTTGATGTCGGCGCTGCGGAAGGATGTTATACTTGTGAGGCATTAAAACATCATGACAAAGTAACGGTCTTTTCATTCGAGCCAGAAATTCCTAGAATGGAAGTCCTACAAGAAAACATTTTGAAGGTCGCCAAGGAGAATAACAAAGAAAAAAAGAAAGTAAACGTCAACTTGTATCAACTCCTTGTAGGCGACGGAAAAGAAAAAACCCAACTTTTGCGCCTTTATGAAGCCCCTGAAACGGGTGGTGGAGGAGGAAGTAGTACAACAATATTATTTGAAAGGCATGATCGAAAAAGCATAGACATACCTTGCAAAACAGTTTCGTTAAATGACTTTGTGGACAAGTGTTCTAAAGTAGATGTGATAAAAATTGATGTTGAGGGCGCAGAATTGAATGTATTAAACGGCGCAGAAAAGTTTTTAGAAAAATTCAAGCCATTCATTTTTTTAGAGGTCCACAACGGCTGCCAGTTTGGAAGCGTGACAATCAAACAGGTGAAAAAAATAGTAAAGAAATGCAACATAGATTATCAATATAAATTAATTGAAAAACATGGCAGCTTAGAATATTACTTGTTATACTGTGACAAAGGGTAAAAAAAAATGAAACAAATAAAATTGATTATTTTTGATTTAGACGGAGTTCTAGTGGACGCTAGAGAACTACACTATGAGGCACTCAACGAGGCTCTATCAGTGATTAACCCGAAATATATGGTTGGCAGAAAAGAACATCTCTCTTTCTATGATGGCTTGTCTACGACGAAGAAGCTGAATATGCTAACAGATAAAAAGTTTCTACCGAGAGAACTCCATGATAGGGTTTGGAAGTTAAAGCAGGAAAAGACACTTAAGCTAATAGACCGATTTACTCCTGACTATCGAATTTCTAACATTTTGAAGAAACTAAGTGATAAGGGATATATCATCGCTTGTGCGACAAACTCCATTAGACAAACCGCAAAATTACAATTGATTCGCCGCCAGTTTTTTGAACATATCGACTTCCTATTTTCTAATCAAGACGTGAATAAACCAAAACCAAGCTCTGAAATTTATCTGAGATGTATGTTAAAATCAGGAGTGGACCCTGATGAAACTTTGATCGTTGAGGATTCACATATTGGTCGCAAGGGAGCCTTGTCCAGCGGTGCTCACCTCTGCGCGGTTAAAAACAGTTTAGATGTTACCTATGAAAAAATACATGATTCTATTAATCAAGTTAGTGGGAAGAGCATTAAAAAACCCAAATGGCAAGGAGGAAAAATGAATGTTATAATTCCAATGGCAGGCGCTGGCTCTAGGTTCCAAGCAGCCGGTTATACTTTCCCGAAGCCTCTAATCGAGGTTGATGGAAAGCCAATGATTCAGCTTGTTGTTGAAAACTTAAATATCGATGCTAAACATATTTTCATTGTACAAAAAGAACATTATGAAGAATACAACTTAAAGTTTTTACTAAAGTTAATTGCTCCAGATTGTGAAATCGTTCAAGTAGAAGGAATGACAGAAGGAGCGGCTTGTACTACATTGTTGGCGAAAAAATACATAGACAATGATGAGCCGTTGCTCTATGCTAATTCTGATCAGTTCTTAGATTGGGATAGCAATGAGTTTATGTATTCAATGGAAGCTGATACTATAGACGCGGGGATGTTAACCTTTACAGCGACCCATCCCAAGTGGAGTTTCGCCAAGTTGGACGAAAATGGTTTCGTGTCAGAAGTCGCCGAGAAGAAAACCATTAGCGACATCGCGACCACCGGAATTTATTATTGGAAAAAAGGATCAGATTATGTGAAATACGCCGAAGAGATGATTTCAAAGGATGTCCGGGTAAATAATGAGTTTTATGTTTGCCCTGTTTTTAATCAGGCAATTCAAGCCGGTAAAAGGGTGAAGACATTCCATTTTGACGGCATGTGGGGTCTAGGCACCCCCGAAGATTTGAAGCACTATCTGGAGAATCATTGATGCTACTCATATCCCATCGTGGAAACATTAATGGCAGAAAGCCCTTAGAAGAGAACCAACCTGCGTATATTGTATCAACGCTCGACGCCGGTTACGAGGTTGAAATTGATGTGTGGCGCGAACAAGACAAATGGTATTTGGGGCATGATAAACCAGAATATCTCGTTGAGGGATCGTTTTTAAAAACTGATCGATTGTGGTGTCATGCAAAGAATTTAGCCGCCCTTGAATTGTTACTGGACTTGGGGGTAAACTGTTTTTGGCATCAAAACGATGATTTTACATTAACCACCAAAGGCTATATTTGGGCTTTCCCTGGTCGACCACTGTGTGCAAAATCTATTTGTGTCCTCCCCGAGTTAACTTCCCCAACCAGCCTTTCATACCAGCCCGCCCTCTGCGCTGGCATTTGTTCAGATTTTATCGAGAGGTACAAATAATGAAAATTACAGATTTAGAGTTAGTCGACGTTCAACAAAACATCTACGATTCATTTAATGGTTTTATGATTAGTTCCGATTTGAAGGTCTTCGGCAAAATGTTGGCACGGACTTTATTAGTTCAAAAGGTTCAAAATGTTCCTGGGGATATTATAGAATGTGGTATTTTTAAAGGAACTGGGTTTTATAACTTTTTAAAACTTAAGAGACATTTGATGCCAAATACGGGAAAAAAGATTATTGGGTTTGATTTTTTCGATACAACTGCTCTGTTAAATTCCCTACAAGACCAAAATAAAGAGGCTATGGATACTTTATTTACTGGTCGCGGATTCGGACATGAGGAATCCTTTTATAGATTTTTTCAAGAGACACTTGCCCGCAATGGTTTCGAAAAGCATGAATGTGAACTAATCAAGGGAGATGTATCAGTGACCGTACCAGACTATTTGGCGGCTCGACCCGGTTTAAAAATATCATTGTTATATATGGATTTGGATCTAGAGAAGCCAACATACGATGTTTTGGATGCAGCGTGGGAAAGACTTTCTCACAACGGTATCGTGGTATTTGACGAGTATGCATATCATCAATGGTCTGAGTCTATAGGTGTAGATAGGTTTTTTGCCGATAAAAAGGTGGACATTAAATCACTAAACTTTTTAGCGCCCAGCGCTTATGTGGTAAAAAAATGATATTTTCTTGGCAGCAAATTCCGTCACCTGTAATCTCTGAAATCTTATGTAGGGGGTTTGACGGAGTGGTTTTAGATACCGAACACGGATGTTACAATAACGAAAGCTTATATTCATGTATTCAGGTGATCAAAAGAGGCGGAAAAAAATGCTTAGTGAGATTAACTGAAATTTCGAAAACCCAGATACGTTATTGTCTCGACGCGGATGTTGATGGTTTAATCTTTTCTACTGTAGAAACCGTTGCACAATGTGCTAAAATTATGGAGTATTGTTGTTATCCCCCCGTTGGTCGCCGTGGGCTAGGTCTCACACGTCAAAACTTCTGGGGTGAAAAAGAGCTTCTTTCAAGAAGCCCGATCTTAATTCCCCAGATTGAATCAAGAGAAGCCATTGATAATTTGTCTCAGATTGTTCAGTATGATTTTGATTATTATTTGATTGGTCCTTACGACCTCTCTTTAAGCTTAGGTGAACCTGGCGAGTTTAAAAGTGACCGTTTTTTATGTTATACTAAAAAAATAAACAAGTACATTCCTTTTCCTAAAATGGCAGTTCATCTGCCTACAAATGTTAAAGAGCATTTAGAATTATATAAGTCCTACGGACTAAAGTGTTTGGGAATGGACACAATTGCTCTTTTGGAATATCATAAGGAGATCAACCATGTTTGATATCGAGAATTTAGAACAAAAGTTTAATAATGTCGTCGCCTCGGCTGATTGGAAGGAATTTCAAGAAAAATTTAACAATGCAAAGGATATTTATGTTCTTGGTCATGGTGGCAATTTAGCAGTAGCAGACCACACCGCTGTAGACATTACCAGACTATCCAACGGACAAAAGAACGCGATGTCTCCAGCTAGCGCCGTCGTCGCGACTTCTTTTATTAATGATAGCAGCTTTGAACAATGGATGGTTAATTGGTTAATTTGTAGAACGGCTGTGCGCAGTGAAGCAGAAATGAAAAATTCTTTGGTCTACGGCATTTCTTCTTCGGGAAAATCCACTGATGTCAATAAGGCACTCCAGTGGGCTAGTGATAATGGGATGCAAACAGTGCTAATTACGGGACAACCCCTTAATATCAAAATTCCGGGGCTAACCAGCGTAGTATTAAACACAAAATATTATCATACCTGTGAAGTTCTGACTCTTCTTCTACAATATCAGTTGACTCATGGTTCTGGACGAGAGTGCCCCCCAATCGGACAAAATAGCCCCGAAGAGTTGCAAAAAATCAATTGGAAATCACAAAAAATTAGAACTCATAGTTATCCTGATGAGACAGTCAACATTGGGGTTGATTTTGATGGAGTGATTCATAGATGTTCAAAGGGATATTATGATGGCACCATTTATGATGACCCAATTCCAGGCGCTCGCAAAGCTTTAAAAAAATTAAATGAGAAATACACAGTCATCATTTATACAACGAAAGCACGGGCAGACAGAGGCTTGGTCAACGGCAAAACCGGCATTGAGTTAGTGTGGGATTGGCTAAACAAACATGACCTGTCACAATATGTTTCTAAGGTCACAGCCGAAAAGCCACGCGCCGTAGCCTATATCGATGATAAAGCAATACAATTCACATCTTGGGAACAAGCCCTAGAAAATAAGAGGTTAAAGTAAAATGAGATTATCAAATCAAGCGGTCGGAGCCTTAATGTTGGCATTACAAAAAGGACTAATGGACCGAGTAGACATCACCGGACTTTTAAAGGAGTTTGAGTTAGTTGTTAATTCCGAAAATGAGGTGGAAGTGAAGAACCCCCCCACTGTAGAACTTAAAGAGCCTGATTAAAAACAAATGCCCAAATATTATTATAAATGTGATGTGTGTTTAGAGCAGTGGACCGAATGGTGTTCCATGACGGAAGAAAGGACTGCTTGTGCCCTCTGTGGGTCCAAGCAGAATTTCTATAAAGTTCCACAGCCTTTCAGCAGCAACGCAACCCACACCGGCACTTCTAAAAAGATCGTTGGTGACGAGACTAAAAAGGGAATTGAAGAAAACCGGGAAATATTAAAACAAATGCAGGATATTGCACGTACCCGAAAGGTGAATAAAAATGATTGAGTGGACAATAATTGTGATGTTGATTATCTTTTCTGCTTTGCTTTTAGTAGTGATGCGGAATATGGTTAAAACCTTGGGGAATATTCAACTGCGTTTAGTGGAAACTTCAGAACTGGTTACACAATATTCTGAAGCGGTAAAAGAAATAAATTCATCTGAAACATATTATGGTGATGTGACTATTCAAAAGTTTGTAGATATTTCGGTGCAACTTCAAACCCACTTAGAAGAGATTATTCAATTAGAAAGAGAATTAACCGGAGATATGGATGCGCCGCAAAAGAACTAAACGTAAATATTTTACCCAAGTACACGAAGACGCGATAGTACAATATTGTAAAACTAGCGATCGATGGGAAAAAGAGCAGTTGTATATTAAGTTCATACATCCAGCTTTTGATGAACTGGTGGATAAAATTATTTATACCTATAAATTCACCACTCTCCCCAATATCGACTATCTTCGCGATGAATGTAAAGCTTGGCTTGTAACTATTTTAGACAAATATGATCCTAACAAGGGATCAAAAGCGTTTTCGTATTTTTCAGTAGTTACAAAAAATTGGTTTATTCACAAAGTTAAAAAAACCTCTAAGAAACTCAGGACTGAAATCAATATTGATGGATACCACCAGTTTGACCGCGCACTTATAAGCCATAACCCCTACGAAAACGACCGTCAACATGGAGAGTTTGTCTCTCACTTCCATGAGTCTTTAGATGACTGGCACGGCGATGCCGAGAAAGAAAATGAAATAAAGGTTATAAACGCTATCAAAGTTCTTTTTGAACACAGTGATGACATCGAAATTTTCAATAAAAAAGCTATTTACTTATACATGAGGGAAATAACCGACCTCAATACAAAACAAATAGCCACGGTTTTAGGTAAATTAAAGATAAAGTACCGTGGGTTCAAGGCTAATTGGGACGATGGCGAAATTTGATAAAATTTTAGAAGAAGCAATCCAAAATATAAAACTCGATAGAAATGCAGCGAACACCGCCCTTGACGAGATTTGCCAAGATATTCATACTGGCAAACTTGATCATGGGCGTTCTGGTATGGTGGTGGCTAAATACCTTGAGACATTACAACGTTCCAATGAACAACTCGTAAAGGTCGCCTCGCTAATGGCAAAGACAAACAAAGAAAGCTTGACTATTAGTACCGCAGAACTTGATGCTATTTATGACAATTTAAACGATTATAAGGAAGAACCTGATGTCGGCTAAACTTGCTCAGACGATAGGAATTCTCCAGGCGACAACAAAGGGAGACATGAACCCCGTCCGATCGTCCCGTGTAGCATCGGCTACCTTTACAGGAGCCGAGGATTCGCTTACCATTGCGCAAAAGCTTAACTCTATTGTCAATTTAGAGTCCTATGGAACTTTGAATGGCATGGTAGTAGCCACTGAAGAAAAAGATAATGGACTGATGGACAAGTTTTTAGGGCTGTTCAGCCAAACAGATCCAACGGTTTCCTTGTCTACCGCATATGTTTTTATAGACGTATTACACGCCTCTTATGCAAATATTCTCAATCCTTCTAATTATAAAAATTATTTGACCGAGGTTCAAATCTTTGATGGCACCAAGCTGCCCATCGGAGCGATGATACAACTGGGTTTTAAAACCACTGATTATTCTCAGGGTGCATTTATAAAGTTGTTAGCTGGCGTCCCAAACCCGGCAGCCCCCATGAATAGCACCGAAGTCCGCTCCAGCCCTTTGTGTGGAAAACCTAAAGTATCTCCGAAAACTGGTTCTCCGAGTTCTGTTCCATTCAACTTTTCTCAATCCAATGTGGGATATGTGCAAGCGTTGTATACGTTAGCAAAATGGCAATCTAATAATACTGGTTTAAAAATTTCTAAAATAGAATATCCTTTTAGTGCGACAGAATTCCCTGAAATTGGTGAGATTATGTCCAAAACTGAGCAATTGAATCAAAGCATCTTAAATAATACTAAATATAAAGCAAATCCAAATACTCAGTGGGTGCAGGTTACAAGCAATCTTTTTTCGACTATTGTATATACTCCAAATGAAGACAGCAAAATGGTTGTAACAGTCGAGGGTGGTCCCCCTATTGATGTTACTCTATCTACGCTCGCCGATTTCTCTAGGACATATGTCGTGGAGAAAATAGATCAATCAAACTTTTATTTTTCTTTTCCCACGTCCCAAGGATTAGCCACAGATGCTGCGGTGGCTTTGACAAAAAAAAACCTTGGGAACTTTTTAAATAGCGTTGAGTCTGCGTTTACCGGTCCAATAGAAAATTCATCACAAAACGCCCTGGTCCCAACGATTGATCCAACGACAGGGTGTATAAAGGTTAAAGGACTTCAGTTGGACTTATTAGGACCAGACAAGGCTCAAGCCCGCATCGAGCGCGCCAAAAGCGCTTTGGGACTACGAGTTTATTGGGTTAGTGGTCAAGGCGGATACCATGGAACAGATTTAATTCCTACCCGCACTGGAAAATGCGATTGCGCGGGATTTGTTTCTTGGGTTTTGGGACTCAGCCGCAATCAAACCAAAACTCCCTTCGGTGGCAATAAGTGGATTTCTACAACAGATATTTGGAGAGATGCCACCAAAACTCAAGAATTATTTCAACAAATACCCCTTCCCGTCCCCGGCTGTATCGTGACAAACCCAGATAACAAAAAAAATGGCAAAGTCAGTCAAGGTCATGTGGCTCTGGTGACACAGGTTACTATAGAAAACGGCAAGATTGCAAAATTGATGGCAATCGATTGCGGGTCAAGCAGAGGTGGTAAAACCGAAGGCAAGGCTATTAGAGAGCGCAGCGTAAAATTCTTTCTTAAAAGAGAAAATCATATATTCGCCATGCCCATTAAACGAGAAATCACATGAGTGATAAACAACCTAAAGCAATAGAGGGCAACCTATCCCCGATAGCTAGAAAAAATGATGGTCAAGCTTTTGAAAGAACTTTTCAAGCTTCACCGCTTCCCGGCGAATTATATCTACCCTTTAACTCAGTAAGTGGTGAAAAAGTAAATTCGCTCGGTGATGCTTATGTTGTATTGGGGAAAGACAGACCATCAGATGAGCAATCAGGCTATTTCGGCGAAACAAACTGCTCTACTATTGACATAGTTACTGGTCGTCTCGGCAAAGCAGGACAAAAAATAGTCAAAAGCAACCCTAAGTTTTTTGCAAATCCTAGTTTTAAATTAGATGCCGCACGGATATACGTTTCTCAGAGGACGGACATAGATAATAATCTGGGATTAGAAAACATATTTGATAGTAAAAATGTTACTGACGGTCTTGCAAAAAACAAATCTGCCATTGCCTTAAAAGCTGATGGCGTCCGTATCGTCGCCCGAGAGAGCATTAAATTAATTACTATGACTGACACTCGGGGATCATCGGGTAATAAAATAGGCGGAAAATATGGCATTGATTTGATCGGTGGTGCCAATGTATCCGACGAGGGTAACCTGCAACTCCAGCCACTTGTTAAAGGCGACAATGTTTTATTAGCGCTTGATGAGATGCGATTGCATTTAGCCCAATTAGATACTCAATTTGCGATGGTAGATAAAATGATTTCTCAATTGACAACCGCAATGACCTCACACATGCACGTTCCTGCGCTACCATTTAGTCCGTTTACTTCACCGCCAGTAGACCCCATTTCGATTACAAACAACGTTTTAACTTATATTGATGATATAATGCAAGTTGTTGAAATTAACTTGAGACAGTTTAACCACGCTTCTTATAAAACAAATTATCTAACACCGGGAAGCCCTACTTATATTTGCAGCCCGTTTAATAAGACTACTTGACATGCCTGATTTAACCGAACAATTTACCCCCTCTAGCTTTTTTTCAAAAGATAATGTTGATATATCTTTTAATATACAGGGGGACATGTATTATAAGATCACTACTGATGATGCCTTTTTGTGGTCTAACTCAGTAGTAAATTCTGACGATTCCTTAAATTTAACACCGCAAGCTCCTATAGAAAAGGGCACTCAATTAATAGCAAAGGGGTTTATTGACAAAGAAAACGTACTTTATGTGGTTGTCCTTTCTGGACCTTCAAAACTAGATCAGGGATATATATTGTTAAAAGACGTAGGAAATCTGTCCAAAGATTTTGTTAATCCCGATTATGTCCCGAAAACATCCAAAGCCGGCAAGATCAGTTTAGAGTTTTTTACCCCTTCTGGTGGTGCAGATTATCTTCTCTATAAAAATAAAAATCTAAATAATTTGCAACCTTTTAGCGGATTCAAGAACCTAATTGATGGACCATCTGGTCCGGTTGAGATCGAAGGAGCAATTAGCAATCTAACTCCGCTGTCGTTACTCTCGAAAAAACCCAACAGCACCATGCTAAAAGTTGAAATCTTAGCTGGAAATGCCATCGGAAAAACTGGTTATGTTTTTAAGAAAAATACACGCCAAAATCCTTCCACAATGCCTAACGCAATAAAAGACGTATCGGTTCCTATCGAGGGATTATTTAATAAACTGAATAATTCGTTTGCTACTCCCAAAATAAGAGAATTAACGGGTATTAAAAACGTTAACTTAAAAGATCCCACAGCCATTCCTGCGCTGTTCAACCAGCTTAGGAAGGAATCAGGGAAAGACCCAAATAAGTTTGTTAAAACAAACATTGCTTATTATAATGAAGCAGACCAAACGATTGATATCATTCAGCCGTTTTACTTTTCCCCACCGAACAGCAACACCTACACCCAACTAAAAGTCGAAAAATCCGACCTGTTTGTTGAACCCGACGCTCGTTTAAACGCTCTTACTGAATTTGGGGTAACTGACGGCGTAGAAACCACTAAACAAATTTATCAGGTTTCCAGCCAGAAGGGTGTGGATTATAATTATTTGGGTAAACAAATATTGTCTGATGACCCGACTCTACAAACCATGGCGATAAATGCCTCGGAGTGTTTAAAGCTGGGCGTCGGGCTGTTTGAAGATCTTTTTTTAGAACCAAATAAAATAATAATAGATTATAACCCTAAAACAGTTAATACGCCTCGTTGGGGATATTATACTTTTAAAATGCCCCTTTCGCTAATAAAGCAGAGTGTATCAACTAATGTCTTAACTCAACAAGCTATTAATTTATTGGTGGATTTTCAACAGGGCACCCCGTTTGGTACCAGCATGATCCACGGTTATTTAATAAACGTAGACACCGCCACCGCAGCAGAGATTGGAATCCGCGTATCCGATTTAGAATCACGCCTGACCGATTTGCGCCATGCCGCTCTGGGATGGGATGGAGCGATGGAGACTGCTAAAAAAGCAATCTTTTATGGCAAGACCGACACTTCTTCTGAAATTCAAAAGGACGTGAACGAACAATTCAATAATTTGAGAATGTTCCCCACTTTTGTTAAATCAGCCCTTGTCGCCGGCACTTTTACAAAAGAAAAGGCTTCCACAACGGATTCTACTTTTGCGTCGTTACAAATTCGAAAGAAAAACCCACAACAAGTTGTCACGGGTAAAATGTCTGAAGAGGTCAAGATTGAAACTAAAAATCAGTTTGACGGTCTTTCTACAATATCAATGAAACCTTCGCAGGTTGGCAATAACAAGTCTAAGCCGATTTTTCAGAATCCGGTTATAGAAACAACGAATCAAGAGGGAAATGAGTCTATTGTGATTCAACTTGATCAGGGCAAACTGTGTTTGATAGATGATCGATGGGCTTCCAAAGTCGACTCTGCACTAGACCAAATCGACTTTAGTCTTTTTAATGATGAGGTTAAACAAGTCCAGCAAGAATTAAACAAAAAGAAAAAAGATGATAGACGGTCTAATGAAGCTTATTTACGAATTGAAGCCTCTCTTAAAAGTTACTTTATATATGTTCTGGCTTCAATCGCGCGACAAGGTGCCGCCACGCGAGAACTCATCTTAGAGGGTATTCCTTTTGATTTACAAACAAACAAGAAAACGGGTAAAAAGGCAGTCTCTATTACAGATTTTGATAGTCTTACCGGACCCTGGACCATGGGGCGCGACCAGAGCGGCGAAGTATATACTTATACCCCAGAGTATCCCGCACTTCTAAAACAGTTGCGTTGGTTGATATTTTCGGAAGACAAGAAAAAAGCAAAGTTAAATTACAACTTCTTACAGATAAGGAAGTTTTCTAATACCACCTATCAAGGTATTTCTAATTTTTCTTCCCCAGAATATTCTTATATAATGTCGTTAGACACGCCGACATATAAAAGGTTGATGTCCGTAGAAAACTATAAAGATTTCTTCGATGGTCTCTATAAATATCAGGTGTTTTATAAACCACGACCTCCGGTCGCTTTATCTAGCAAAAAGAAGAAAACTCCATCGCCAGCGACCGTCGGCGATGCGTTGTCGCTTCAGTTATCAGATGAAGAAAAGGAACAAATTTTAAATGAGTTATATAGGAGACGATATAAAATAACCGAACAAGCCTTCGGTGGTACGGGGTGTCTTCCCGCTGCCCTGAAAGGTATAGAGACTATAGATGATGTATACCGCAATGTTATGTTTAAAGCAAACTGGTCTTTACTAATTGCTCAAGTTGTCGATCGTTTTAAATGTGAATTGTCTAAACTAGGCGGCGGTGCATTAGGGTGTTTAGCAGATTTTGATGTAATGGGAACGTACTCAAATGCTCTAAATGCCGAGGAAATCATTACCAACTTTCCCGAATATTTAAAACGCGAATCAGAAAAACTGCCCACAGCGCCTATCATGAAAATGATATATAATCGGTCTATTCCCTCAATGCCTTCAATTGATTGGTATGCTTGCCTCCGAGGATTCTTATTGGGGCTCTTGATCAAAATAGCTACCGATCTCGTCGTTGCGTTCACCCAAATGATTCTGAGCTTGCTTGATGTTGAATGCGATGTCGATTTTTCTAGTTGCCAGCAGTCTACCCTTGATCCTAACGCTCCTGACTTAGCCACAGCCCTGGATGAACAAAAGACCCAACTTGCCGCAGCCGGTCTTCTCGACGCGGCTCAAGCAGCCGAAGAATTAAATGAATTTCTTCGGAATTCTTCTATTGATCAACTGGTTACTACAGAAACATTAAGAGACTTTATTCGCTTTTTAGCTGGCAAGATGCCCATTGCTAACTTTAAAGCATTGCTTAATGGTGACACTCCTATCCACATTTTTAATCATGGCAAACTTTTAGCACAAAACTTTTTCACCCCAGTCACTTTTACTGATGAACAATTTCGAAAAATGTTGGATATCTTAAATTTGAATTATGATTTTTCCGCATTTATAGCAGCCACCCTTTTTGAGCAGATCCCTGGCTCTGAGAATTGTCCTCCTGAACTTTTTAATGGGGAACAAACAGTAAAGGATATTAAAGATGCGTTGACAAATAAAATCCAGAGAAATACAGGGGTAGATTACAAGACCGCAAGCGACCAAGCAGAAAACACCATAAATAAATCCAAAGAAGATCTGGAAAATAGGATTAGTGCGGTTTGTGAGGTTTTAAACTTTGCCAGTGGCGCATTGAATGAGGTAAACTCAGCACCCGCCTTGCTCGCCGGCTTTGCCGATCATATGATTTCCAAAACTGTTTCTGGTTTAGTCACTCAGTTGCGCGCCAAGCCTTATTATGATTATTATATTTTAAAATATTTGTATACTGGGGATTTGGTAAATAATAATCCGACCCGCGAAGATGTTGTAACGGCTGATTTATCTTTGGCTTATAATGTTCTTTATCGAAATTATTGGTTATCAAAAACCAGCAACGCTTCTTCTTATAGTAAAAATTACAACCTCCAACCAAAAGCTTGGGAAGGCAATTTGGGAACAAACGGTTATCAAAGGACCAACAAGCTGTTGAAAAACGACTCGTTCGAAAGAGAATTTTTACAAGACATGCTCCCATTATTGGGATTATTCAATCCGTTTATCATTCCTCTTTTACCCACTCTAGAAGCTAGATTATTTGACATGTCGCCAAATAATGTAACTCAGGCTTTTTCGGGCTTAGAACAGCTTCTCTTAGCGGGCAGTCGAGAATTAAATAATCCTAATTATTTTTATGCGTGGCTAGAAAACATTTTGGCTTTATTTCCTATAGTAGACCCACGTCGGTTCCCAGCCAAGTATAAAGGCTTCGTGGATGAAAATTATCCCAATGCCATTGAAACTGCTCAGGGCACTGTGAAATTAATAGAAAAGCCGTTTAGTCTTACTACGAGTCAAGACAACGAGGGACTACACTATATTTATTCAAATGGGAATGTGACTCTGTTAAAACTGGATGTGGGCTTGACTGAATTTCGTGTTACTTTAAGCGATGGAGTCACACAGTATACTAGGGATCTTCCTCAATTCCCTGAACCATTTTTTGTTGACGAGGAGCAAGATTATTTAGAAATAGTTAAAACATATAATAAGGTTAATATCAAAAAAGGAATTAAAAATCCCCAACAGAAAATCTATACTTCGTTACTTGAAAAGAACTTAGCAGATATAGACATAACCCCATCGAATGACGCCAACCTGATGTCGTTGATGGACTACGCCTTTAATCAGTCAACTTATAGAATGGAGGTAACATTTAAAGACCAGCTAGAGGGCGCTGACTACACCGTATCTCAGTTCTTTTTTAAACCCTACCTCGCTGCATCCTCAATAAAGAAGGGGGATTATACCAAAGGTATGAAAGAGTCTGACTTAAGAAGTAAGCTTAAACAGTTAGGCAACTCCCGCCCACCAGTCGCATTATTCTTTGAAAGGTCGAATAACATCTTGGCGGATGTCTTTTTTGAAGATAGTGTTGAACGGGAAACTAAAAAGGTAGTAGATAAGGTTGAAGCGACATTTAAGAACTTCTATAAGAACATCACCGACGGTAAGACATATGACCCAAAAGCCATCGCTCGCGCGTTGGGACATGGTTCTAATGACCCCGAGCTTTTTTATGAAGCACAAAAAAGCATCTCTTCTAAACTCTATATTAACTGGCTTGCGCGACCAACGCTGACCCCTAACGACCAAAAACTAATAGCCGATGTAATAAAGGAAATTATAAATGAGTAGCAAGGCACTGGCAACAGCCCTATTAAGTTATGGCTCTGATTTAAAGATTAAAAACGTGTTAATGGAAATTTTCTTTTCCGCTCTACCCGCGATTTATATGAGCAGATATAAATTGATTGATTCTTCGGACGAATTAATTGTAGATCTTCTTTATCAGAAAGTTAAAGCAACTTTAAAAGAAAGAGGGGAGTATGGCATTGTGGTACAAAGCCTAATGCTAGAAACCTACCCGGACCTAGATTTAATGGAGATGACGCCTGCACAGATCTCTCTTTTAGGGGAAATTGCAGTAAAACGCTTGGTATATCAGGGAGTAACAAAGATTAGTGAAAAAATATATCCTGATGCCCCGTGGTCTGCTCAAACTTTTGACCCAACACTTTCTAAAAGAGATTTTCTTGAAGATCTGTTTTATGTAGATTACAATTATCTAATTCCTTTCTTAAACATAGAAGATGCTGGTAAATTGTCTTTTCTTAATAAGCAAGGATACATTCATAATTTTAAATCTAACCCCGAAAAATCTACGAAGGATCGACGGTTCTGGCGAAACCCCGCAGGGAACGCAGTTCAGGGCTCCGATTGGGGTGAAGATGTCGACGGTTTTTCCCTTGGTCTGGATTATCCCTATAAGGGCACCACTTATTGTTTTGAGCAGTACGTTCGTTTAGATGTCAAAGAAGTCGGCGATATTATATTGTGTTCTAAAGAACTTAATTTTTTAGATCAATCAACCCTTAGTGACATGTTGAGGCTAATTAGCCAAATGTTTGTGTTGCTGGCAGATGGCGACAGCACCTATTCGGGGATCAAAAGCCAAGATCCTTATTCGGTTCAATCTGTAGATAACTTGCAGAAGATGGGCGGTCGCTCCTGTGTATGTTCTGTTGAGGATTTGGAAACTCTTTGGACACAGCGCATCTATCCTAAATTATTAAATAAAAAATATGCCCCTGAAGACGTGTTACGAATTCAATACCTATTAGATGCTGTTTTCAAAAGCATATCTTTGGGAATCAGATGTAGTGCAGATGTAGTGCCTACCGATCTCGAACAGGAAGGCTCCATGTTTGATTATAAGATCGCGGTCGAAGAAATAATGTCGATAACCGATGCACAAAAGAATAAAGGATTTCCCGAAAAAACAGTGTTCTATGTCGAGCCAATTTTACAAAAACAAGACCCCGACGATAAAACTTGGACCTATAATACGGAGCCACATTTTACGACGGTTTTAGCAAAGACGGAAAAGGTATATGAACCCTTTCAGATAGAGACTGTTATTAAAGAGGGAAAAAAATGGAACGAGTCTAAATTAAGGGAAGTTATTGGCATGGCGTGGCTTCCTGCTGATATCGATGTTAATCAGAGTTTGCTCGCTGCACTCTTTAAAACTAAAGAATTCGATGCTCTTATTAAGGCAGTATTTGTTCCTGCAATGCTTTATAATACTATTGCAGTTGTTCCTAACATTGAAATTGGACAAGAGATAATTCCCATAATGAGAAAAAGCGGGGTTTTCAAGGGTTTGGACGAAGTATTAAATGAAATGTTTTCTTCGCTTCAAAACTATTTATCGGGAGACCACCCGTGGATGACGGGATGTGATGACTTAACGGAACTCTTATAATTATGGTACAAGGACGAGGATATCAACCAAAATTGCCACTTAATTCTGATGGAATTGATGGTCCTTATATTTTAACGAACTCTTTTAATGAGAATGCAAGACAAAATATAAAGATGATTATTCTAACAGAACAAGGGGAAAAATTAACTGATATTGAATTTGGATGTGGACTACGACGCTTTTTATTTGAACAAGAAACAATGGTCGATGTCGATGAGGTCACAGAACAAATAGAAGAGCAAATCACTCTTTATGCCCCCTATATCCAGATTTCAGATATCCAAGTAGTTTTCCCCCAGGAATATGCGCTAGGGGTTAAAATAGATTATGTTATTGTCCCGACCAACACAACCACGCAAGACATATTTGAGGTAACAATATAATGGCAAACCGACCCGAAATAAATTATTTATCACGAGATTTTGAATCGATTAAAAAATCATTGGTGGAGTATGCTAAGAGATTTTATCCTGAAAAATTTAATGACTTTACGGAGGCATCCTTCGGCTCCTTTTTATTAGACACCGTGGCATATATTGGAGACATAGCTTCATTTCAATTGGACTACCAATCTAATGAAAATATGCTAAATTCTGCGATTAATCGCGAAAATATCATTCGGATTGCAAAACAAATGGGATTTAATTCTCCTCTTTCTCCCAATGTGACTGGGTTTGTGAGCCTTTATGTAAATGTCCCATCAAATAGTGATAATACTGGACCTGATGTAAATTACCTGCCGGTGATCAAAGAGGGCACGTCGTTTAGTTCCGTCGGCGGCGCAGTCTTTGTATTAACTGAAGACGTAGACTTTTCTCAAATCGATACAGAGTTTGTAGTATCTACGGTAAATAGCCTAACCGGGGTTCCTTCTAAATATGCTGCCAAGCGCAATGCACCCGTTGCGTCAGGATTATTAACAACGACTACAAACGTGGTAGAAGACCGCTCGTCAAACAATGGATTTCTAAAAGTCGATTTGAACAATGATAACATTGTAGAAGTCATTTCAGTCATAGACTTAGAGGGAAATAGTTACTATCAAGTTGACTCATTAACTCAAGATGTTGTTTATAAACCGTATATCAATGACAATACCACTTCGTCCAACACTTTAAAAGTCCTTAAGCCACTTGTTGCGGCAAGACGTTTTGTCGTAGAGTTTAACGATGATACTGTATCTTTAATTTTTGGAAATGGAAAAGAAGATGCCGGGTCGGCTTTGAGTAGTATTAATGACCCGACCAAGGTGGTTTTACAAAAGTATGGAAAGGATTATGTTTCCTCAACCATCCTTGACCCGACTGTTTTAAATAGCAATGATAGGTTCGGGATTGGTCCATCGAATACTACCTTAACCATTACTTATCGTTATAATACTACCAGCTTGCTCTCCGCAGGCGCAAAAAGCATCACGCAGGTAGATTCAGTTCAGATTGTTTTTCCAACAACTGCGACTGTACAACTCACTAAAGATGAAATTACCACTTCTGTTGAAGTCGAGAACGATGAACGCATCGCAGGTTCTCGTGTAACCTTGTCTAATGAAGAAATAAAACACGCTGCTGCAAGCTCTTTTGCCTCACAAAATAGAATTGTTACGGTTCAAGATTATGAAGCGTTCTGTTATCGAATGCCTGCTGAATTTGGCACCATTGCCAGGGCTACAGCACAAAGAGATGACTTTTCCCCTCGACGCGCACTGAATTTATATGTTCTGGGACAAGATGACACAGGTGCCCTAGCCACTGCCTCTCAAGCTGTCAAAGATAATTTGAAAGTTTGGATTTCACGGCATAAAACGATGTCTGATTCTGTGGACATTCTTAACGGTCGTATGGTAAACTTTGGGCTTCGCTTTTCGTTTGTTTCAAACCCTAATTTTAGTCTATTAGACGCTAGAAAAGCCGCCGAGGACAGAATAAGATTTTATTTTAATCGTAGAAAATACTATTTTGGGGAATCAATCAGCTTAACTGCAATCACAAAATTGGTCAATGATCTGGAACAGGTTGACGACGTGTTAATGATGGAACCATATTCGGTAACTGGTGGAGTATATTCAGACATCGAGTATGACTTCATTAAGAATAGGACTACCGATGGACGATTTGTAAAAATTCCTTCGGATTATATTTTTGAGATTAAGAACTATAGCGCGAACATTACAGGAGAGGCTATCTAATATGGCTATTAAAAAGTTTTTTGCCACGATTGATAACACCATAACAGATGGTTATGGCGCACTACGTTCAACTCGCGGCACTGATGCAAATATGGGCGAGTCAGATATATTAGAAGTTTATTCACTGTATGGCTCATTTAGCACTTCTTCACTTGAAAAATCTAGAGCTATCATTCAGTTTGATACTACGGATATTGCGGCTAAAAGAACGGCAGGGACCATTCCCGCTTCCGGTTCAACTAGTTTTATTCTTAAACTGGCGAACGCGCCTCATGTGGGAACTTATCCAACTAATTTTACAATGACAATCAATGGCGTTTCACAATCGTGGGACGAAGGCGTCGGTTTGGATATGGATGATTATTTAGATTTGGGTGTTTCCAATTGGTACACTGCATCTTATGATGGTTCCACTTATACTGCATGGTCTACTGCCGGTGCAAGCTATCACGCAGCCCCTGAGTTTACCGCTAGTTTTACTACGGGGATAGAGAACTTAGAAGTAGACGTAACCGATATTGTAGAACTCTGGCTCAATGGAGAAAGAAGTAACTATGGATTCATAGTCAAATTAACATCTTCAGATGAATCGGGAACCTCCAATACAATTCCCTCTTCTTCTTATTATACTACCAAATTCTTCGCAAGAGGAAGCGAATATTATTTTAAGAGACCAGCACTAGAAGCACAGTGGGATTCTTCTAGAGGCGACGACAGAGGAAATTTCTATGCAAGTTCTTCACTAGCTACTGCTGCTGAGAATGCAAATAATATTTATCTCTATAACAATATACGAGGACAACTTCGTAACATCCCAGATATTGGTACAGGTGCAATTTATGTTAATTATTATGCCACCACCGGCTCCACTACTGCCATTAATTCTACCGCTGTGACAGGTGGTTATGTCGACGCCGGGATATATTCAGCTTCCTCAGTTTTAGATACCACATCATCTACCGTTTATGACGTATGGTTTTCTGGCTCGACTCAATACCACACAGGCAGCGCAATTACCGTGAAAAGTTTCAATTCTTACGATTTCAACCCAGATACCCAATTCGTAATAAATGTAACAAATCTCCTTCCCAGTTATTCTACTGTGGACAAAGCAACAATTCAATTATATATTCGTGAAAAGGGATGGAGTCCTACAATTTATACTACGGCTGTTTCTACTGTTGCGAGCAGTGTCGTAGAAAAAGTTTATTATTCAGTCAAGCGCGTTGTTGACGATTTGGTGGTCATTCCTTACGGCACCGGATCAACACTATCTACCCTTATGTCGTATGATGTTTCTGGTTCATATACCGATTTAGATTTCTCAAATTTTGAAACAGGATACCAGTATGAAATCTCTTTTAAACTCTATTTACAAGGAAAGTATATTGAACCAAAAGATACATTTACATTTAGGGTCGAATAGATGAGTCTTAAAAAATTATTTAAAAGCTCCGCAGGTTCTAAAATAACCCAATCGCCAAAACAGCAGTTTAATGTTAGTTCTAGTGTTAGTATTGAATCATACGATGCGGTTCAACAAAAGACTGCGTTCGAACGCAAAATATATGCTTTTGTTGACATTTCAGCAAGTTTGGGTAATTATGTACGCTTCGGATTAGCCGAAGAACATTATGAAACGAGCATTCAAAGAATTTATAAAAACTATCCGTATGATGGAAGCCAAGCTGAAAAATATAAGTTTTTAAACGATTCGAATACCTTCGATTATTGGATCTGGAAAGATAAATATCCCAAGACTACGGGTTATATCACGCTCAACGCCGACCCTTTGTTGTCTCAAAGAGTTGAGATTAAAGCCGGTCCTAATGTAGATAATGTTCACAGCACTGCGTCCCTACAGGGCAACAATCTGTATTTTGATTCTTCAGAGGGCGTCACTGTTGAATTCTGGGCTAATCCAACGCCCGTGGCTGGCGACTCCGCATTTTTTGAACTAAAGGACTCAACCAATGGAAGCCTATCCATTCAGCCAACATATTCAGCCAGTGATATAGTGTGGACCGTTGACTCCCAACAACACTTGAGCGTCGAAGCGAATATTGCGTTTACCTCTCTATCTGATCATGCTACGAGTTGGCACCATTATGCGTTTGTTTTAACATCTCTGGGCTCTGGTAGTGGTTTGACTGCAAGCTTGTACGTGGATGGCGTATTTACCGAACAAAAAATAGATGCGTCCCACAACATAGGCGACCCAATAAATACAATAGAGGGGTTTGTAGGTCAATTCGATGACCCCGGCGGGTCATCGGTTCTTTATTACACTGGTTCGGTTGATGAGTTCCGTTATTGGAAAACACCTCGTACCGCAGAAGAAATTGGTTTAAATTGGAACACTCATGTCAATGGAGGTTCTAATCTTACTGGAACTTTACAGCGCCCACTCTCTTTATATTTAAAATTCAACGAAGGAGTCACTGGACTCACCAACACCGATCAAAAGGTGCTTGATTATTCGGGTCGCGTAGCTTCGGCTTCAATTATGAATTATCTTAGCAGCGTGCGTTCTACTGAATCAGCTATTCAAGAATTTAACGCGGCATATTATGAAGTTCCCGATCCAATCGTATATTCTTTCCATCCTGACGTTTCTTCTTTAGAAACCACGGGAACCCTGGAAGGTCGAGTTTATGATGATGGCAACCGCCATAGTTTCTATGCATTACAACCAGAATGGATTCGGGACGAAGACACTCAAGAACTAAGATACCTTTCCCACATGGTCGGCGCATATTTTGATGAACTTTATGCTCAGATTTCTTCATTTGAAAAAATAAAAAACAAGGATTATCAAGATCAAGATTTAAAAATATTTCCATTTTATAGCCAGATGCTCGAATCCCAAGGGTTTAATACAGACAACTTTTTAGTTGGCGCAGATGTTCTTTCGGAACTTGATGAAAAGACTAAGGTTGGAACTTTGACCACGGGTTCTATTTCGGATCTGAAAAACAAAGTTTACAGAAACATTTATAATAATCTTCTTTACTTGTATAAATCAAAAGGAACTCAGGCATCCGTTCGTAATTTACTCAATTGTTATGGCATCGACCATAACTTAATGCGCCTTCGAACTTTTTCTAATTTTACTACGACCAACATCGCTAACCGCGACCAAATAGAATTGTTTAAAGACAAGACAGTAGATTTCTATGGATTAAAAAACCACATCTCTGGTACGTCCTTACCGAATGTAGCTTCGGTGTTTAATTATACCTCATCGGATAGTAATAATCAATCATTTCTGCCGTCTCTTGGCGAGGCATTTAGTATCGAGAGTAATGTTTACTTTCCTCGACAACAAGACTCCACTAGTAATTTTTATTTTGGTTACGATACAAGTGGTTCTATCTTTGGAGTCCACGCAGCGAATCATTTAACTGCCAGTGATGCTTCATGGTACGGAGATGACCTTTCTTCAATGACTGCATATTCGGTCCATTCTGGTAAAACACCCCGATATGGAAAGTTTGTTTTGTCATCTTCAGCGGGCACTTTTACTGCTGTTGAAACCGACGTATACAACCTTTTTGATGCTACAAATTGGAATTTGGCTATTATATTTGAACCCCAACAAGACCTACGCAATCAACCGCCCTCTCCCGAGAGTCCTTACTGGGCACGTCTTGTTGGTTACCAAATTGAAGCTGGACAAACAATAAACTCTTTCAATATTTCATCCTCAGTGTCCTATGCTCTTTCTACTCAGTTACTACCAGAGCGCCGCCGAGTTTTTGTGGGAGCCGAACGCACGAACAACACGGGCTCACTGGAATTTCGAAGCCTTGCTCGTATTGGTAATTGTAAATTTTATGCTGATTCTTTAGAAGCTGATGAGGTTTTATTACACGCGAAATATAAAAATAGTGAAGGAAGACTAAGACCATTTGAAAACGCGAATAGAAAAAATGACAACGATACAATATTTGCACCCCACTATTTAACCACATTGTTCCACTGGGATTTTGAACAAATAACCACCCCAGATTCTTTAGGGCAATTTGAGGCAAAAGATATTACTTCTGCTTCATTAAACTTTACTGGAACTTTTGGTGGTTATGGTGACGCGGTTTCAAAAGTTTATACTGGCTTCGGATATAACTTCCCAACCGATATTAAGCTTTATGAAACAGAACATGTTACAAAACTAGGGTCTACATTACCAGATGAGTCCACGGCTGCAAACGTAGTAAATTCTCAAGGAGAATCGACTATCATCTTCCAGCCCAATCAAGCACCACCCCGAGAAGCCACGCTATTAGGGAAGAGCATGTACGAAGTTATTTCGGAAGACATGCTTAAAGCTTTCGCCGGCATAACTGATTTTAATTATCTGATTGGTAATCCAGTTAATAAATACCGGATGAACTACAAAGACATGGAGGGCTTACGAAGATTATATTTTGAAACGGTAGAAAACACCCCTTCTTTGGAAAAATTCACCAATTACTTTAGTTGGCTTGATGGAATTATTGACAGTGTTATAAACAATATCTTTCCAGCGACAACAAACCTGGCATCGTCTGCTAAAAATATAGTAGAGAGCCACGTTTTAGAGAGAAGTAAATATTCCTTAAAATATCCGACCATGGAGTTTAAGCCAATAAGACCGACAGCTTCTATCTCCGGTATTGTTAGTTTAGCGAACCTTCAACTAACTACCGCGTCTATGGATGATGCGGTTAGAGACGGAGACGATGATTTAAGTGCTGCCCCGTTCAATTATAAATCTTCTTCATTGAGTGTCCCCAACTATGTTAATGTGGTCGAAATCGGCGCTACAACCATTCCAAGTGGTAATATTACCAACCCGGTTATTATTCAAAATTCCCCGTATACAACCTCTTCAGATGATCTGCGGCGAGTTGGTTCGGAAGCACCTCGTAATTTTGCTTCATCTACAATCGGCAATTATCGTCACACCTATGATGTGGTCAACGCTGTCGGGCAACATGGAGCGATTAATGGTTTATATCTTGCTAATGAATCTGTTCCGGCAACAACCCCGTCACCCTATGTTTCGGGAGCAATCCCCTATGGAATGCCGGCGAGAAACAAATATCAGACGATTATTCGTTCTATTTTCAATGCTCCGGGTGGACCTGAGACCCATGGAGAGGGCTTGGATATCGCCACTCGCGAGTTATCTGTTTATAATGATTTAAATTACCGAAACCGGATTGTCCGAAACTCTCTCAATTCTTTATATAAACTGCCCTCAGCTTTCGGAGGTTACCAATCGGGTTCAACAGTAACCGCAAGCTATCATGGGATTTATAGAAACGGCTATACAAGACCTGTGGCACTCGCCACAGCCAGTTATAGCAGTCAATCAATCTTATTTGACGGGACTAACGATTTTATCCTTTTCAACGAATCGCCTGAGACTAATCGACTTGTAAAATTCACTATTTCCGCCTGGATTAATTATAGTTCTACATCTGGGTTTGAGACGGTTCTAGAACTGGGTGCTGGCGCAGCATCTCCGATCGAGCAAGGCATAACTTTTCAGGTCCATGTTGGATCCGAGTATCCCAAGCTTACTGTTTCTTTTGATGGCAATGAGGGCGCGTGGAGTAGCACCTCTGCGAATACTTTAATTCGTGGCAGGTGGCACCATGTTGCTTGGTCTTACGACGCCTCTTCCGCCGACAACGATCCAATCCTTTATATTGATGGTGTTAGTGTGGCAATTACTGAGGACGCCACACCGGTAGGAGTTCAGGTACGCCCAGCCGGCATCTCGCGCCTTGGCATGGCTCGCGGCGGCGAGAACTTTGAAGGTTATATAGACGAAGTATCGGTTTGGAATACGGCTTTCAACGACGCAGAACTAAAAGAATTATATCATCCCCATAATGCGATTTTAGGACCAGCGAATCTTAAACAACATACTGCCGCCACCGCAAATTCAGTTTCTCCCTTTGGTTATTTACAAACATGGTGGAGAATGGGAGAGGGAACAACTGTGGCT
>TARA_R110002020_G_scaffold423693_1_pt1 | contig 42775 bp, 42 predicted proteins | sample TARA_R110002020 | Tara Oceans TARA_R110002020 (sample SAMEA4396489) | marine metagenome | biome: Westerlies Biome; feature: [MES] marine water layer (ENVO:01000295) within the mesopelagic zone...; material: water (ENVO:00002006), including particulate matter (ENVO:01000060) such... | reverse complement strand
TGAAAATACAGAAGCTGCTGGACTAAAAGCATTTACCTCAACAGGTTTTACTTTAGGCACAGGAGCTGATGGATACAATGATAATACTGAATCTTTTGTCTCTTTTAATTGGAAAGCTGGTGGCGCACCTACAGCAGATAATAGTGAAGCTGCTGGAGCAGCCCCAACTTCGGGCAGTGTAATGGTTGATGGATCAGCAAATACTGCTAACTTAGTTGGAACAAAAGCTGCATTAAGAATTTCTGCTAATACAGAAAGTGGTTTTGCTATTGTTCGATGGGATTCATCTGCTAACTCAGCAGTAACTATTGACCATAAATTAGGAAAAGTTCCTAAGATGTATTGGGTGAAAGCAGTAGATCAAGATTATGGTTGGTACGTTTATTGTGAAGGTATTGGAAATACACATTTTCTTTTACTTAAAGACAACAATGCTGCTGCTGATCAAGCTTATTGGAATGATGCAACTCCAACAACCACAGTGTTTTCGGTAAGTTCTGCTGGTGCGTTAGAAGGAGTTAACCATACAGGAAAAGATTTTATTGCCTATTTATGGGCTGAAGTTGAAGGGTTTTCAAAAATTGGAACATATGCTGCTAACGCAAATGCCAATGGTCCTTTTGTTTATTGTGGATTTAAACCAGCTACAATAATAATTAAAGAACATGATGGAACTGGTGAGTGGCGAACGTATAACAATAAGATAGACGGCTACAACCCTACAGATAAATATTTACGTCTTTCTACTAATGAAGGTAATAACACAGGTGGAGACATAGATTGTTTAAGCAATGGATTTAAAATCAGAAATACGGCCGGGGAAGCCAACGAATCAAGTAAGAATTATATTTTTGCTGCTTGGGCGGAATCGCCGTTTGCTCTAAACAATAGGGCAAGGTAATGGTAGGAATAGCGTGGGTTCGTTTATTAGAGTGGGTTCCATACACTACCCCCAAACCGCACAAGGAGAAAGAGCAGCGAGGCTGGCAAAATATTGGAGATATATTGCGTTCATTACTGAACGGAGGAAGGTGAAAGATCGACCCAGCTACTATCGCATTAGCCATAGCAGGCACCAAAAAGTTAATTGAGACAGCAGGTGATCTGAAGAGTGCATATAAAGGAATTGATAATCTGTTAGCTCACGAGGAAGCAGCAGAGAAACACGTTCCAACCAAAGCACCTCAGACCCGTCAACAACAAATATTGAGGCAGCGAGCGCACGATGGGGGCGAGGCTGATAGTTTCAGTGAAATTGCCGATGAGGTGATGACGAAGAAGAATAATGCTATCGCACTCAAAAATTTATATAACGAGATTGATCGTAAATACGGCGCTGGAACTGTTGACGAAATTAAAAGATTGCGTAAGGAACGCAAAGAAGCCCGTGAGAAACAGGCTAAGGAGATAGCAGCAGCAAAGAAAAAAGAGCATGAAATTCGCATGGCTGCTCTTAAAAAATGGGCAATTATTTTTGCTCAGGTAGCCAGTCTTGTTGTTTTTGTTTATGGCGCTGGCTATTTAATCTGGATTAATCGGTGCGTTGAGGGGTCATGTCGATAATGGATGGTTCTATTGATATCCGTCTCGTTCTGACCGTCCTTGGGATAGTGTTTTCAGTTGCGGGGGCAGCGGCAGTAGCTCGTAGCCAGATTTCCAGAATGCAGGAACTTTTAAAAGACATGGAAACAAGAATGCGAAATGCGGATACTCGTGTTGATAAACTTGAAACTACTGTGACTGCTTTCGTTGAGAAACAAGAACAACGTGTAGGAATTTTAGCTGGGATGTTATCTCCGGGGAACCAAGAACGGCATCATAGAGAGGCTGCTGATGTGCTTGCCCGATTAACTGTTTTAGAAAGAACACAAGCTAAACTAGAGGCTAAGGTTGGTTGGGGTAAAGAATAATGGACACAATTTTAAAATGGTGGGAGAACACGTTTGGTGGAAACAATGCGATCTGGAATATCGATTACGGTAAGCTCATTATTATTTGTCTGTTGCTGTATCACATTTTCTGGCAATAGCGCACACGCTGATGAAAAGGTTTTTGAAGGCTGGGTACTGCATATGTTTATCAGTGGTCAGCTAAAAGAATATACACCTCGTGGTGGCATGACCGAGTGTTTAAAAGTTAAACGTAAAATCTTGCGGAGCCAAGGCCGCTCTGGTGGTGCGCGGTGGGAGTGTAAGAAAGGTAAGCTTGTGTTGCGTAAGTACGACACAGGAAAAGATGGTACAAAGTGGTTGCCAGTGGAGCATCTAGGCAATGAGTGAAGTAAAAGTCGATAGCAACACGGCGATAAGTATGCCTGTTCGCAATTTAATTTCTATAGTGGGTGCTGTGGCTGTAGGAGTGTGGGCCTATTTTGGAGTACAAGAAAGATTAAATAGATTAGAAACCTTTGAAAAACTTATTCAGCAAACTTTAAAGAACAGCACGGCAGCACTAACAATAGACATTGAGAAAAATAATGAATTTCGTATCAAGTGGCCTCGCGGAGAAATGGGAACACCTCCTGCTGACGGCGAGCAATTTATGTTACTGGAGCATCTAGGAGGCCAAGTAGAAAAAGTGCAGACCCGTTTAGAAGAGGGTATGTCTAACGGTGTTAATATTAAAAGATTGCAGGAAGATGTTAAGCAACTGCGAGTTGATGTTGAAAAACTTAAAGACACTCAACGCAATTTATTAAACGGCGGTGTAAAATAAATATTAATTTAGACGTAGAGAGGAGGGAGAAATGCTTTCACTTTTAGGTTCTGTTTTAGGTTTTGGAACATCGATTGTTCCTAAAGTTTTTGACATGATACAAGACGGAAAGGACAAGAAGCATGAGATTGAACTCATGCGAGAGCAGAGAGAAATTGCCAAAGCTGCAGGCGCAATCAAACTTCAGCAGACCCACGTTGAGGCTGACATCCGAGAGCAAGAAGCTCTCATGGAACACAGCGCTCAGCTACAAGAGAGGGCTAGTCCTTTTATTAGAAATCTGGCGGCTTCCGTAAGACCGTGTATTACCTATCTTATCTTTATCGAGTTTGCCGTATTGACTTTATGTGTCAGCATGGGGTGGATGACAGCAGAGCAATATCAGATGATTTGGAACAACGAATTTCAAGCTGTTTATGCGGGAATAATAAGTTTCTGGTTTGGTTCGCGCACTATGGCACGCAAGGCGCAGACCTAACGAAAAGGAACGCCACATGATCAAAAGAAGAAATTGGGACGGACACATACTTGAAGCTGGTTTGGCTATCATCAAATCGTTTGAGGGCTGGTCTCCAATCCCCTATCTATGCCCCGCAAATAGATGGACAATTGCCTACGGTAGTTGCTGGGATAATAAAGGCCGTCCTATCACCGCTAAACACCCTCGTGTTACAAAGGAGCAAGGCCTCGATTTGCTCCGACAAGAGGTGCGCCATTCTGAAAGCGCAGTTAAAAGTCTTATCCGATACCCTCTTAACCCTGAGCAGTTCTCGGCGCTAGTGTCGTTTAGTTATAATGTAGGAAGTGGTAACTTGCAAAACTCTACCCTTAGAATGAAACTAAACAGAGGAGACGTAGAAGGCGCAAGCGCAGAGCTGCCTAAATGGCGGAGAGCTGGGGGGAAAATTCTTAACGGGCTAGTAAAACGAAGACGGGCGGAACGCCTTCTGTTTGATACTCCCTGAAACTAAACCCCCGTTAAGGGGGTTCTTTTTATTTGCGCCTCTTTCCTGTTCCGTCATACCCACAGCAACGGGCGCTAACAACTGCGCCAATCTCTGCTTTTAAATCATAGGGGTTTTTGTACGACTTCCCGTCAGGTCCACATGCTTTCTGATCTTGAGCATTAAACATCTCAGCCATTCGGCAAATGAACGTCCAGTCGATGCCTAAAGCTTTAGCCTTCTTACGGTCATACCGCATAGCCATGACAGCGTCATACATCTGAGCGCCTCGTGTAGCACGGCGGTTGTTCCATGTTTTTCGGCAAACAGTGCTACAAAATTTAGCGTGGTTCTTTTTAGCCAGAAACGGCGTCCCACATTCCTGACAAGAACGGTTTGAGTTGCGTTGCATTTTGACCTCCTAAATTGCGACTAGACGGAGAGTAATACATCAGCCGCTGATACGCAACTATTTATTTTGAGTGCTTGCGTAATGTTCTGGACACAGCCGCCCTTACAGGTTCTACAGCGTCAGGAGGAACCCAGAACTGTAACTGCTTCCAGCCCTCCCCCACTCTCTTTTGTTTCCATTTCTGTTGATGGAGACGGTGCGCTGCCTTCTGCTCACAATTTAGTTCTTTTCTAGTCATTGTTTCTCTTCCTTCTTTCATCATATATCATAGCAATTGTGCGTGCATACCCAGATATATCTATAAGGCTATCAAGATACGCTGGGTTGCTCGGAGGACACACACACAACCGAGATAACTTAACTGCAATCATCTCCAGTGCGTGGCGAACTTCTGGGTCACCACAGTCCTGCAGCGGCTTCTTTAATAACTCAATACGTTGAAAGTCATCCAGAGGATGAGCATAGGCTGCCCCCCTGCTCTGTGTAATAGACGCAGCCTTCTCATCAAACTGTTTACACATAGACATGGGTTGCTCCTTAGTGCCATCGTAATAATGTTCAAAAAGTTCTAATTGCATTGTGTCCTCCTATACATTTTTTTAAATTATATCAGCGGTTGATGTCAACTGTTTAATCCAGCTCTCCCCAGTTAGGGCCGATGCCCCCTTCAACTAACTTAGCTAAGGGAGCGTCAGGAAAAATGTCTAGGTATCCTGCCGTCATGTCGAGTTCCATCAGTTCTAGACACGCCTCAGCATCCCGACTAGACGCTTCGTCTATAAGGGCGTCATGGATAGTAGAAAGCATTCGGGTCATACGTTGCTCCCCGTTAGCTCTTTGCTTGTCTAGGGTGGCTTTATGGCGAGATATAGCCATAGCCATAACAGACAAAGCTGCTCGTTGTACAGGGTAGTTAGCAGCCTTCGGGGTCTCAGGAGTTTTACCCATGTATATAGTTCCGCCATCTACACATCTAATGTATCTGGTTTTGTAGGCTTCATCCATCATCAGGTCACGGTATCTAAAGGCGTTGTAATACCTGTCAGACCAGAAATCTATATAGCCCTGCGCCTCCTCAACAGGGCAGCGCATGGTTACAGACAGCCCTGTAGCGGCACTACCATAGATAATACCGAAGCTCACACCTTTGGCAGCAGATCGAGCTGCCTTTCCCTCGGGGGTTTTCTTGTCTATCTCATGTCCTGCCATATAAGACGCTACTTCCAAATGAACGTCTCCCTCGACAACGTCCTGAAGGAGCTGTTTGTCATCTGACAACAACGCCAGAACCCTAAGCTCAATTCCACTGTAATCGAGGGAGACTAACTTCCGACCCAAACCTGCTACAAACGAGCGGCGAACTGAGGTCATAGTTCCCATCAGCTCCCTATCTCTAGGAACCTGTTGAAGGTTGGGGCCAGAAGAAGAAAATCTGCCCGTCTTCGCCTGAGCAATATTAAAGCGAGCGCGAACACGTTTGTCAGGTTCTTGCTCAGACTTCTTCAGCAAACTCTCGCCGAAAGAGGAAAGATACTTAGATATAGTTTTGTAGTCTGCCAGACTGTCGAGCAACAATCCTAATGGGTTGTTAGAATTAGGGTCATGGATTTCTGTATGAGCAGCAAGATTTCTCAAGACCTCCCCAGTCGTTTGAAGTTGGCCTGTCTTCTCTGTTCGCGGCCAGCCTTGAAGAAATTTGTCTGGCATAATTCGAGCAAAGAAATCTGACCACTGGTTGTTACTATCAACATTAGGAACATCCTCTTCTTCTACCAATTCTCGGACAGTTCTTAATAATTTTTGCTGCACCCTAGTCCAATCAGCAATAAGTTTTTTATGGTAGCGGTGATCCAGCAACATCCCTGCGTCTTCCATCTCAATAACAGCAGGGACCATATCGTTAAATAACTTGGTAGCAGCCCATCGTCCCTCGTCAGCCTGATCACTCCAGTGCCTCCATAGCTGCCATGTTAAATGAGCGTCTAGATAGGCATAGTCTAGCTGCTCCTGAGTTAACCGTTTAGCAGACCAATTAGATGCCTGCATCTCCTTAGACATATCGATCCCTAAATCCCACTGTATGCATTTAGCTAAGGAGTAACCGCCTCCTCCGAGAATAGCTCTTCTTAAATATCCAACGTCAATACAACGAGGATTTGCGCCAGCACCATAAAACCAACGCAACTCAAACCCAGCATTGAAAACAACCCAGTCGCAGTCAATCTCAAACAACTTAGCTACAGCCTCAAACCCGCCCCGAATGCGATCAAAGTCCACAACGGCGTTAACCTGATCATTAGACAGGGATACAAGGCGAACTCGTCCATGCTCTGGGCGAAGCGCAGTAGTTTCAAAGTCTAATGCAGCCGCCCCAGAACAACGAGATAACAACCTCTTTAAACCTGTTCTAGTTGACACTAACTGATAATTTGGTATTTTGGTCATGCAGTGATTGACCTCCTGCTCTTAAAAGTAGACTGCAGTCGGTATAGGAACTAGCCCCGCGAGAGTAATTTTCGTGGGGCTACTTCTTTCTACTTCTTGCCGTTTCGTTTCTTCTTCTTCGGCATCTCTCCCGCCAGTAACTGATCCTGATCAAGATTTCCGTCTCGCCATGCAGATACAGCCTCCCGAGATACCCAAGCCTCTACGTCTAATTTGGGCTTGTAGTTCTTCTGGTCCTGAGCGGTAAACTCCTCATTATTAAACTCAATAATCGGCATGGACGGTTCGCCAGCAAGAACCCGCTTTCGGATTTCATCCATCAAATCTCGAATAGCGTTGCGTCCGCTTTTTGAGTTGTTAGAAAATTTTACCTGTAAATCGCCGTCATCTAACCCGAGACAGCCAAACCCTAAAGATTGATACCACCCTTCTCCATGCGTCTCTCGGTATGGCCCATGATCTTCTAGATCGTCTTCAGATATAGCTTTCTCTGCCTGATAGATAGACCACTCTACACGATCTATTGGCCTGCTCTTTACCCAGCAAATCCAGCCCGTAACAATAGACTGAGGCTCAACAACAAATAACCCTTCGGGTTCTTCCTTGTTTTGCCCAAGCTGATACGTTCCGCTCTTACCACTAAAGGAAAGATATTGGACACCTTCCCCTCCAGAAGCAACCTCCCCTCCTGCGTTTTGTAAGGCGTTAGCCATTACCTCATCAGACATGGCGGGAAGATTTGCGTCTTCGACATACTTCATTAATGAACTGCTCATTACTTTAATCCTTTACTACTATTTACATTAAGGCGCTCGGAAGGAGCGCCGACAGTTTCAAACGGGGACAGATCAATGCCTGCCCTCGCCACGGCCTTCTTGTCCAGAGACTTCCGACCATTAACCGAAGCCAATGAGACTTCGATGTTCCCGACAATCGCTTTGCGAATGCCTCGGCTCTGCAGCTCGCCCTTTATATTCTCGGCGCAGTCAGCCTTTTGTACTTTTAATAAATCCTCAGCAGCTTTAATCTCCATGTAGTGCATCACACTTACATCAAAACGAGACCCCTTGTTTGCTCTCTTTCGGGTAGGCGCATCTTCTACAGCTACCCCGCATGGTGCTTTAAACGCACAGAGCTTGCATTCCTTGCCCCCGTCTCTCTTACCTTCACGATCTAAAACCGACACGTCTTTAGTTCTGAAAATTTTAGCTGCTTTTTTAGCCAGACGATCTGGGGTGCTAGGATCAACTTTAATTTCAAATTGAATAATGTCATCAAAGTTACTGGCATCCATGTAGATCAAAAGACCTCGGCTCAACTTAAAACCTGTAGGCTTCATGTGATCGCTTAACAAATTCATTGCCAGATCAAACTGGACTTTATGCTCCGCCTTCGGCAAATTGTCCCTATTCGTTCTGGGGTCAATAGTTTTGATCTCACAGCCAATCCACTCTTTATCTTCTTCGTAGGCAAACACACCGTCAGGGCTGCAGCTCAGTCGGCGTTTCTCATCTTGCAGGCTAACCTGATCATCTCCTGCCATAATCAATGGCACGTTTGCGGCAAGCAAACTGTTTACAACGTAATGCTCCCCATGACTGCCCCGCCGTGCATAGCCCCACTGCTGAGGCTCCGCCAGTTCTGGTTGGTGCTTGGAGTACCAGATGCGGCGAATGCACCAGCCAGCCTCTGAGCTGTTAAGATATTTCTGGCGGTCAAACCCCCAGTTCCTTTTACTCTCTAAAGTTTGGCGGCCTCGCATCACCGCATCTTTGATGTTCAACATTTCCATTTCCTAACGTTACTAATAACTACAGGCGTGCGGCGTTTTCGCCGAAACCCTAGCCATCTTAAAAATCTACGCCACATTATGCAGCTTCCCTTCATGGTTAAAGTGCGGCTCTCTTACTCGGTTCAATGATTGAGTGAACCCCCTATAGTCTACCGCATGATGAAACCTGTTAAAGCGTCGGGCTACCTTAACGACGTCTGGATGTTGGTCTTTAAGTGCTTGAGCAAACTTCCTTCTCTCATCGTTATCGGTGTAAACATTATCAGTGTTACCCCCCGACATTCTTTGCGTTGTAACTTTACCCGCCAGAAACATATTAAACAGAATAGTGCAGTAACCCGCTTTTAATACCCGAAGGCTAAAATCTGTGTCCTCGTTGTACTTACCCCTCCACCGAAAAGGGATAGAATGGTCCACCAGAATACAAGAGTATATTCTTGTGTTTATGTAATAAGGCGGGACGGCGTCTGTCGCTTTACAAAAGCTGTAATAGTTAAACCCTGCTTGCTTAACATTGTCGAACAAGCTTACGAAATCTTCGGCGTATTTGAAGATGCTTACAGTGTCACACTCATCTTTAGTATTGTTATAAAGAATGTTAAACGCTTCGATGTTGTCATCAATGACCCAATGGTGCGTATAGCCAGCAGCCTGTGCATGGTCCCAAACAAAATTCCTAACTGGAATAGAGCCTTGTCCTAAGTCTGAAAAATCTGTAACCAAAAGATTAGAGGCTGGATGCTGTTTCAAATACGCTTCTTCATCTACAGGTTCGACAACTATCTTATAGCTTGCCCCCATGACGTCTAACGCTTTTGAAGTCATACAAGTGGGCCTGCCCTTAGAAATTACATAGAGAGGGTGTTGGTTCGTATCTGTCACAGTAGCCTTCCACCTTAACCGCTTTCGCTTTATAAGCCGTGGATACCAGACACTCTTGGTTTTATCAGATATAGGCTGCTCTAAAGCAAAACTAAGCTCCTCCTTAGTTCTCCCTGTAACGTCTAGTTCAAAGAGGCCATAAGGGTCTTTGCGTACTTGAACATAGGTGGGCATACCTTCCCAGTAAGGAAGAGGCTTCTGTGTATACACCTTGCCCTTAATAAATTTGTAAGGTAAATTCTGTAAAAGTACCTTAACCTTGTTCAAAGAGGTTTCGTTTTCTACGCGAATACGCAGTACTCTCATTAAACCTGCTCCATCAAAGTATTGTGGCCTCGGCGCTTGGCTAAACTGATACGTCTAACTGCCCTGTCCAACTTGGTATCGGCATGGAAGCAGTCCACATGAACACGGTTTTTCTGTCCCATTCGATGACACCGTGCTCGAAACTGGTCCATGATAGCAGGAGACCAGTCCTGTTCGACCTCGATAATATGTGAGCCACCCTGCATATTTAACGACACGCCCATTGCACCAATCTGACCGACAAGTACATCCAGTGATCCATTGTTAAATTTTTCCTGACAAACCTGTTTTTGAGCTGCAGATGTCCTGCCATCTAAAATAGCAACTGGCACTCCAAAATTTACCAGTATTACCCGTATTAAATCAATGACTTCGGTGTGCCAAGCACCAACAAGGATGGGAGAAATGCCAGCCTCGATGCGATCAATAATTTCAGCCACCGAGTGGCTTACTTTAGCCATGCCAATTTTTCGTCGCATAGATGAGATATGCTCATCGTTATTGCGAACCCCTTCTTCAATCTGAACATAAGTCAGCTTGTCCATCTCTTTAAGGCTTTGGCGCAAGTCAGCGTCCGCATCCAGTTCAACGGTCAAATTGTTTATCGTCAAAGGGGGCATGGCTTCCCATACCTCATCCAGCTCTCTGCGTACTGAAAGACCGCTATTAAAAATCCAGTCGTTTAATTCTTCAGTGTTGCGATTACCTACGGTAATCATTGTAGGAAACCGCGCCCCATTAAAAGTCTTCTTCTGGGTTACACAATAACGTAAACGGAATTTTTCTAAGCTGGTTCCGCCACACCGTTTTTTTAACCCATCCAAGTCGGCTCGGCACAAGAACGTGTACAAATCATCATTCCAGCGGGTAGACGGTGTGCCTGTAAGCACCCAAGTATAATCCACGCTTTCACACAGACCCCCTCTGCCAAGAATAGCCTTGGTTCTTTTGGCTTTAGGGCTTTTTAAGGCGTGGCTTTCATCACAGATTAAAATTTTAGCGTTTAATTCTTTCAACTCTTTTTTACGTTTAGTCGCAATATCGTAAGACATAATAAGAGCGCCGGGTGCAGAAGAAAAATATTCCTTTCTTGACCTGATAATTTGAGCGGGAATATTTAGATGATTGTAAACCTCCTCTTGCCACATATGCAAAGATATAGGCGGACCAATAATAATTACATGAAGTAAAAAGTCATACGGTCCTCTTCGCAACTCAGGTTGGGTGTCTTCCTGTTTAAAAATTTGGCGACAGGCTTCGAGGGCTGTCAGCGTCTTGCCGCTTCCCATGCCAGACCAATTCCCAGCAAACGATTTTGACGCTAGAAAATCTGCGTCTTCCCTTTGATGGCGTAATAAAAATTTTTGAAATGGTTGTAAAAATTCCATGATTTGACCTCCTATAATGTAATGACTGTTGTAAATCAGCGGATGAATAAAGTCAACTGTGTTGAGCCAAGAATTTTTTACTTAGTTCGACAAGGCTGACGGGATAAGCTCGGGCATTCTCGGTAACATGCAAGGCGTGCTTGCGCCATCTATCCAAGGTCTCTTGGTAAGATCGCGGCGGTTCTAAAAAATAGTTACGCATGATCATTTTCTCCTGCTAAGTCGATTACGGCGCTTTTTAATAACTGGCAGGCAATCTTTTTATGGCAACCGTGTTTAATTAAAAAAGCATAACCATCTTCTACGCTGATGTTGTGATTTAAAATATTAGTACGAACCGCCTTAGCAACCTCGCCGCCTTCTAACGGTTTTCTTTTTAAAATTGCGTCTGTTATTTTTGACATTTTCTATACCCTTATGTTTATGGCAGATGGAAAATTTTCCTCTACTCTGTTGTAGCTCGATAGTAATAGTTTAGAAAAAAGAGCCTTGTTAATTTTTTCTTTTCCTTTCTCCTGTTCATGCAGAAGATTTACTTTTAGCTCCTCTTTTTTGATGTTCATAACTGACCCCCTTTTTGAATTTGATCTCCATGCCGGGTTCATCAAATCGTCTGTTCCCTGCAGCCTTCATAGCACGGGCAAAAATTTCAGCCCCCTTAGTAGGAGAGGGGCCAACGTCTGGTGTGCTATCCCGATTAGCTCTAGCTTTTACCGCTCCTTTGCGACGACCTTCATCGTTAATATTCATTACGCTGCCTCCTTTTTTAAATTACTTAAAACTTGAAAAGTGTCGAGAAAATCTACAACCTTCTGAGCCTTGGCAAATGCCTTACGCAAGGCAGTCTTATCTTCCTTCAAAACGCTCAGCCACTCTTTAATATAGCTCGCGTGGTCCTCACGAGGCTCTGCCTCCAAACCCAAGTGAGCGCAAATGAGGCAAGCTGAGCCTTCAGCAATAAGTTCTTCCCTAGCGTAATCTTTCTCACCAAAAGAATTTTTAAGATTGCGGTCCAATCTAGATTTTGCTCCTGTCCAGTGCGCCAGCTCGTGAAGGACCGTTGAGTAGTAGTCTCCCATGCTGTCGAAGAAGGCAGAAGCGTCGGGTACTTGGATAAAGTCTGTAGATGGGCTGTAAAATGCAGACCCGCCACCATGCCGAATAACTGCAGGAATATTTTTAATGTACTCTTCGGCTCCAGCGTCCCGCTCGACTTCTGTGCGCTCGACGGGCTTGGGAAAAAATTTCTCAGGCAGCCCGTCAATCTGCTCCGCATTAAAGACAGAATAAAATTTCATCAGAGGAATTTTTTTATCTTCGCCTGTAGCCTTATCCTTAATATCAAGCGGCTTAAAGAAGTGGACAGACGTACCCTTCTCACCTTTACGAACCTGACCGCCAAGCTCGGTAGCTTTTTTATATGTGAGCCAATAAGGCGAGGAGTACCCGCTCATGGAAAGGATGAACTGGTTGTAGCCTCGGTAAGGCTGCCCGTTCTCACGCAAGGCCAAGCCTTCGCCTGTAGCCCAAGATTTTCTCCAAGGGGCTACGCCCTTTTCCAATTGAGCTATAACTTTGTCGGTAACTTCTTGCTCGATGTCGCGTCTTGATTTTTTGACCATGTTGACCTCCATTTGTTTAACTCTCAACAGTATGCCTGAGATCAGCGGATGATACAAGCCTTATTTTTCTTGTTCTTCTTTAAAAATTTAGGCTTAGAAATTTCAATCAAAGGGTACTGTCCCCGTCTTCTACTAGACGCAGCCGCTTCCCAAACCGAGTAGCGGACTTTCTTGAAAGCGCGAGGCCAGTTACTAACCTCTCGACCATAGACCCACTTCCTTCCAACCTTTACCTCCAGCACACGAAAACCCGAAGCGCAGGCAGGCCAGAACTCTTCACTAATGACACCACTAAAATATTGGACCTTCATTTTGACCTCCATTGTGGGGGGCAAAGCCCCCCGTTAAAATTAAGCAGCTTTTTTGATGCCCGTGGAAACGCGAAGCGAAACGACTGGCTTCATGTTGGACCGAGTGTCGAACCACACGTCACCCATCTCCTCGCGGACGGCTTTGGTATCGAGCGTCCAGCGAATGCTTTCTGCCTTGGCAACGCCCTCGCCATTCTTGCCTGCGAGAAATTCGACATCGTTATTGTCCATTGTCTCAAGAAGAAATTCGCGCAGCTCCTTCTGCTTTTTCTGGAGCTGCTTGATCTCGGCTGAGACGCTGAGGAATTGATCGACTCGGTTTCTGATTTTAGTACTCACTTGTTTGACCTCCTGTTGTTTAACTATTAAGAGTATGCCTGAAATCACCCGCTGATGCAAGCATTAATTTAATTATTTTTACTGTTGCAAAAGAATTAACCCCCAACTATTGTCAGGGGCTAGTTCTTCATGCGTCAAAATTTTGATGTCTGGAGCGGCGGGGCCAACCGCCGAGAGCAATCACTTAACAACAGGGGAAAAAGATCATGCCCAAAAAGAAACTACCAGCAAACCTTCCTTTAATCAAGGACGCGATTGCTGTTGCTAAAAAATACCCCGTCTTTCCGACTAGCCAGAAAATGCCTTCGTGGGGCAATCAGGAATTAGGCGTAGGCCGAGGCGAGGGCGGTTATAAAATTGCCACACAGGATAAGAAAAAAGTTACAGCTTTATTCCAGCACCCCCGCGCAAAAGAGATAGCCGTCCCAATGGGAGAGATGTCGGGCCTCATGTGTATTGATGTTGACCTGCAAAAAGGCAAGCACGTTGAGAAGTGGCATTACGATAATATTAAATATTTGAACAGCACGCTCTGCCACAAAACGCGAAGCGGTGGTCTGCACTATTTCTTCCATCACGTTTCTGACGTGCGCTGGCCTGCACAGTTGGCAGACGGTGTAGATGTCAAAGCGTCGGGCAATGGTTACGTTTGCTTCCCGCCGACTGAAGGGTACTCGGTTTTCGTAGACCACGAGCTTCGAGACATCGACCCTGACTGGATCAAAGGCATTATGAGGGAGCGTGGCGGTACAGGTAATTTGTCTATGGCGTCAGCGTACAACACTGCGTCGGATGAAGAGCTGATGGAAAAGGTATTTGATGCTTCCGAGCTTTATCCTTCTATTCGCACGCTGAGTATGAGGCTCGCGTCTAGGCGGGTATCCTATTCTGACGGTATAACCATTTTGCAGGGGTTGATGAACGACAGTGTCGCGTCCTCGCCAACGCATAAACGCCACGAGGTTTGGAAGGACCGCTACAGCAAAATTGAAATTTTAATGGAGACAGCAATTGAAAAGGAAGCACCGCCAAAGGCTGATACGCTATTTTCGGAGGCGCTCCTAGCTGAAGGTCCGAGCTTTCTGGATACGCAAAGGATAATAGCCGCATCCAAACGCCCTATCGGTCCTCAACGGGAAACAACAAAGGAAGACATCGAACAGCTCGTTGAGGAATTAGAAGATGAAGAAGAGTTTGATGTCTTTACAACTGATGAATTAAACCAGACCTCGCTCCCCGAAATTCAGTGGTTGATCGAGGGGATGCTTCCGAAGGGCGGTATCTCCAGTTTGGGCGGGACAAGCAACGTGGGAAAAACCCGCTGGCTTGCTGCCCTCGCTGCTTGCCTGTCTACGGGTGAAACCGAGAAGATGGGGCTGCCCAAAGCGGAAGCATCGAGTGTGGTCTGGATATGCAATGAGGAGCATTCGGATGATATCAGACGAAGAATTAAAGCAGCAGGCCTTCAATACGATCTCGGAGCTAGTCGAGGGCGCATTGCTGTTAGGCCAAAAACAGAAGGCACATTCCGATTGGTGGCTTGTAACGAGGTGGGAAATCAGGAACTTGACGCAGCGTCGATTGCACGTCTCGTTGCACAAATCAGACGGCTCGAAGCAAAAGCTGTGTTCCTTGACCCTTACGTCACACTTAGCGACGGTGGAGTAGATGAGAATAGTTCTGCGACAGCCTCGATGCTTACCAAAGCATTCTTACAAATTACAGCTATGACGGGTGCAACGCTCATTCACGCACACCACACGCCGAAGGATCGAACCAAGGATAATGACTGGTACAGGGGAGATGCGTCTGCATGGCGTGGCAGCGGTGCGATATACAGTGCATTGGATTGTGGCTTTACCCTTGCTAACTGGATGCCAAAGAACAGCGAGAGCAAAAAGGCATGGAAGAAGAATTTTATCGATGATGATCTGGGGCGATGGGTTGTCTTGGACACGGGGAAAATTCGCGAGGGTAAACCTATGGACAGTGTAATGTATGAGCTGGTTGGCGAGGAGATGCCTGAAGGTTTTGAGATAGGTGTGTGCCGACTGGCAACCGAGGTTGAGGCAGAGAACGCATTGGTGCAATCGAGTGCAGATGCAATCAGGGCATCTGAGCTGGGGGACGCTTTGATTAGCACGTTAGGGTTTGGCAGGCACAGCTCGATGGCTAAGGTAGCTAAAGAAATGTCAGGGCATAAGGTGTTGATGCCTGACGCGACACAGAGCCGAGGCCGCTCGAAGTTGGTGGAGATGTACAAAGAAACTATTTCATGTGCGGAGGGCTATGTAACCATGCTCGATGAAACGCCTAAGAAAAATCCTAGTGCGGGGAACAGAGCGCCAAAACAAAAATGGGTTTTATTTCTGGAAAGGAAAGAAAATGGAAAATAAGAAGCCGCTACAAATGTGGATAAGGTGGTCTGATGGATCAGTTACGCACGATGAATATACCGACTGGTCAATGACTGATCAGGTCTATCAGTCATGCTTAAACCCGCTGTGGCTATGGGTTACACGATCAGTCAACCGATTAGGCGAGCGGTTACGACTGGTCAGTTGTAAAGTATTGAAATTGTTTGATAATGCTAAATCAGTTATCAGTCCCCCCTAAAGGGGGGTATCCCCGCTGCACTGATACCCCCTTTGGGGTGGGGGTGGTTTAGATTAAATAAAAAAGGAGATGACAGTGCCGAACAAAAATAGAGTACGGGGATACCAGCTCGAAAGGGAGACAGTGCTGTTTTGGGAGAAGCAGGGGGCTGAGGTGAAGAGGGTATTATCCAGCGGAGCCTATAAACATTTCTCTGACGATCTGGCGGGGGACATCAAGCTCGGACCTTATGTGGTGGAGGCCAAGCGAAAGAAGGGGAGAGGCTTTGGCTTCTTGTATGACGCCTTGGATCAGGACGATGTAAATGATATGCTTGTACTGAAACAGGATCGGCATCGACGCATTTATGTGCTGGAGGAAGAAACCCTTCTTGACCTTTTTGGTAAAGCTGGTTTATTGTCAAAAAATGAGTAGGTATTATGTGTACGCTTTGATCGACCCTCGCGATCTCAAAACCTTTTACATAGGAAAAGGAAAAGCAGACCGCCGTTTTCGATCCCTTCGTAACATCCCCGACAAGACGACTGGCAAAAAAGGCCAGCGCATAAAAGAGATTGAGGCTGCAGGTCTGCAGGTGCAGGCTGTCGTTGCGTCATGGCATGATAATGAAGAGGAAGCCTACGAGGCAGAGCGTCAGAAAATTGCTGAGGTTGGTTTAGAAACTTTGACCAACATGAAAGTTGGCGGCAACGGGCGGCAAGCTGACCGTGGCAAAAAAGAAGTTGCATTGACACCGAAGCAGGAGAAATTTGCTCAACTTGTAGCGAGCGGCGTTGGGTTGAGCGAAAGTTACCGTGAGAGTTTTTCTACTTCTAAAATGAAACCTGCGACAATAAACCGAGAGGCAACTGCCTTGATGAACAACCCCAAGATTACCACACGAGTGACAGAGCTGAGAAAGCCTGCTGTTGCGAAGGTAGCGCTGACCGTTGAGACATTGTTGAGTGAACTGGAGGAGGCGCAGGCTCTGGCTCGCGACACTGATCAAGCCAACGCGATGACGCAAGCAATTATGGCTAAGGCTAAGCTGGCTGACCTCTTACCTTCCGAGAAGAAAGAGCTGCACCATCACGATGCGACTAGGCTGGAGGAGAGACTGCAGGCGGGGCGAGACAATGTTGTGAAGCTGCGAAAAGTTGCTGATGGCTAGTATCCGCAAGACCACGACAGGCAAAGGTGCAAATTACCGCTCAACAAAATCAGGCGCTGGCATGACCAAAAAAGGTGTTGCTGCGTACCGCAAAGCCAACCCCGGATCAAAGTTAAAGACGGCGGTAACTGGGAAAGTTAAAAAAGGGAGCGCCGCTGCAAAGAGACGCAAAAGTTATTGCGCTCGGTCTGCAGGGCAGCTCAAACGATCATCTGCGAAAACTAGAAACGATCCGAATAGTCGGATCAGACAGGCGCGAAGGCGTTGGAAGTGTTAGATTAGTTATGGCTACACCAAGGAAACGAAAGGCTGGTCTTTGGGCCAACATCCACGCTAAGCGGAAACGAATATCCGCTGGATCTGGAGAGAAGATGAGAAAACCCGGCACTGCTGGTGCGCCCTCAGATAAGGCGCTAAAAAATTCTAAACGCAAACCTAGAAAATAAAGGAGACGATTATGCCCTACGGTGCAGGAACATATGGAAGTAAAGTTGGACGCCCACCGAAGAAGAAGACGGCAGGCAAAAAGAAAAAGCCTGTGATGATGAAAAAAGCGATGCCTAAGCGCAAGATGCGATGATGCAACGCGATCTGTACGCAGCAGCAGGGCATCCGTCTAGTCAGAGCGAACATCAATGGGGAGAACCCCTAGCGGGAAGTGGATCGATGCAAATTTGCAAACGGTGCGGTGCTAAGGAGACTGTGAACAGCGTTGACCCTCAGCATCCAGCATCCGCTTGCGATGGCCTCCATCCCACGGCACACAACACGCACCATAGTTATGAACCAATCTAATCCCGTTAGTTTTGATGACCAGCTTGTTGACGACATAAGTCAGTTCTATGCGGACCCGCTTGGGCATGTGTTGTTTAGTTATCCTTGGGGGCAGGGGTCATTGGCTGGCTTCGATGGCCCTGATCAATGGGCGCGAGCTTTTCTGCTTGAACTTAGCGATGAAGTGAAGAAGCGAGGCTTCGATGGACACACGGCTGTTGATCCAATTCAGTTCAGCACGTCGAGCGGACACGGCATTGGCAAGTCGGCGATGGTGGCGTGGCTGGTGCGTTGGATCATGGACACACGGCCACATTCTAAAGGGGTAGTCACCAGTAACACGGCGCAGCAGCTCCGAAGCAAAACTTTTTCAGAGTTGAGCAAGTGGAACCAGCTCGGGATTACAAAGCACTGGTATCAACTGAACAGCGGAACGATGGGCGCACTGAACATGTACCACAAGGCCAGCCCCGACACATGGCGAGTGGATGGTCAAACGTGTGAGGAGCGAAACAGCGAGAGCTTTGCAGGTTTACATTCGGCTAACTCAACGCCCTTCTACATCTTTGACGAGGCGTCTGCAGTGCCTGACAAAATCTTTGAGGTGCGAGAGGGTGGCCTGACAGACGGCGAACCCATGACCTTCGACTTCGGCAACCCGACAAGAAACACGGGCAGGTTCTACGAGAATATGCAGGGGAGGTTTCGACACCGATACAAGCGGAGGTTCATTGACAGCCGAGACGTTAAGATAACGAACAAGGCGTTGTTTGAAAGGTGGATTGATGACTATGGTGAGGACAGCGATTTTGTCAAGGTCAGGGTACTGGGGGAGTTTCCTTCGGCGGGTGCGCTTCAGTTTATCTCGGGTGATGCTGCTCGGGCTTGCATCGAACTTGAGGTTGTTGTTCAACCGCATGATCCGTTGGTACTCGGCGTTGACGTTGCGAGGTTTGGTGACGATGAAAGTGTTATTGTTGCACGTCAGGGTAGAGATGCTGAGAGCCAAGGTTTGTACAGGTTCCGCAACCTCGACACTATGCAGTTGGCTGCCAAAGTGGTTGAAGTGGCAGCGCAAAAGAAACCTGACGCCATCTTTATTGACGGCGGAGGAGTGGGCGGCGGGGTTATTGACCGCTGCAGACAGCTCGGACTTCCCGTTACCGAGATCAACTTTGGAAGCAGAGCAACTCAAGCAGGGTACTCAAACCTTCGATCTCAAATGTGGGGGAACCTACGAGACGCTATTAACGATGGTATACGTCTGCCGAATGAACCCGACCTGATTACAGACCTGACAGGGTTAGAATATGGTTACACGCTTCGCAACGAAATTCGATTGGAAAGAAAAGAAGATGCGAAGAAGCGTGGAGTAGCCAGTCCTGACTTGGGAGACGCACTGGCGTTGACTTACGTCCTTCCTGTTTACCCGTCACGCCTTGGTTTTGACGGCACTGCAGCCTCAACTTCTTCAGATTATAACCCTTACGACTAGACGGGACAGTATTTTGTGTGCTATAGAAACAAATTATGAGTAAAGCGTACCTAGTATTCACTGACGATAATCAACATTGGTTGGGTAGAGTTCTTCGCCGAGGTTACCGACATGTGCTTACAGTTAGCCACGAGGGCAATGGTTGGGTCATCTATGACTGGGCAGGTGGTGCGCCTCAAATGAACGCGATTGCAGAAGAGGACATTCGCGATTGGTTAGGGAGCTTTCCCAATGAACACATTAAGATTGAAGCTACGCAGCGCCGTCCAATGGGTCCGCTCATGCTTAACAACTGCGTGGGCCATGCTAAGCTCATGCTGGGCATCCGTTGTTGGGCGATTACGCCGTGGCAACTTTACCGACAAATGAAAAAGAGGTCTGAGATGAAGAATGATTTCCTTAACGGTTTATTCACCTTACCCGGCGGAGGATTTTTTGGCGGCGGACCTAGCGTCCCTCCGCCACCGCCGCCTCCGCCACCACCTCCTGAACCTCCTAAAAAGGCTGACCCTGCTGTTAGGCAGGCTCGGCGTGATGAAAGAAAAAGGGCGCAGTTGAAATCAGGTGCGGGAGGTGCAGTGAGGACGGGACCATTAGGGACAACCTCTCAGGCATCAACAACGCAACGCACCCTGTTAGGAAACTAGTATGCTGCCAACGTTGGACAACATCCACTCAACTCTCCCGCTCAAAGGCAAGAAAAGCGCTTTGCTTCGGCGTTACATAAAGCTGGAGAACGACAGACAGTCTTGGCGTAGCCATTGGATGGAGATCACTGACTACATTCTCCCTCGGCGTGGCCGCTACTTGATGGATAGCCAGAACAACAGAGGCAGAGCAAGAAACACTAAGATTATTGACAGCACTGGCACTCAGGCTTTGCGGACAATGTCTGCAGGTATGATGTCGGGCATGACATCCCCAGCCCGTCCTTGGCATAGACGCAAAGTTCGCGATGAGTTAATGGATGATGGTGAGGTTCGGGTGTGGCTGGGGCAAGTAGAAAAAATAGAGCGTTCAATTTTAAATCGTTCTAATTTCTACAATTCTATGTCCACGATCTACACAGAGCTTGGGGGATTTGGAACAGCGCCGTTGTATCGGCAACCATCTTTTGACAGTGTCATACGGTTCCGCCCGTTCACGGCTGGCGAGTACGTTATTGCAGAGAACGAACAGGGTGTCATTGATACGTTAGGACGCCGCTTCACAATGACTGTAGCGCAGATTGTACAGAAGTTTGTTTATGATCCGTTTACTGAAAAGATGGATTGGACAGGAACATCCAAAGCAACCAAGAAGAACTGGGACAATCACAACTATGACGAATTGGTAGAAGTTGTTCACGTTATAGAGCCTAGACTGTTAGCAGACCGTGATCTGAACAAACGTGATGATCGTAACATGGCATTTAAGAGCTGTTACTTCGAGTACGGCGCTGAAGGGGACGAGCTGTTAATGGAAAGTGGCTATAAGAAGTTCCCCGCTTATGTGCCACGTTGGGATGTTTTGAGTGGTGATATTTATGGCAGGTCACCGGGACAAGATCACTTACCTGATGTTCGTCAGTTGCAGCACCAACAGAAACGCAAGGCGCAAGCTATAGACAAGATGGTCAATCCTCCAATGACTGCACCGACTAGTCTAAAGGGCAAACCGTCTACTGTGTTGCCGGGGCAGACAACATATGTTGATCCTATGCAGGGGACGCAGGGATTTGTTCCTGCCTATCTTGTACAGCCCCGCATTCAAGAATTAGTAATCGACATTCAAGAAGTGCAGAACCGTATTCAACGAGGGTTCTATGCAGATTTGTTTGCCATGATGATTAACTCGGACCGCCGTCAGATGACAGCTACAGAGGTTGTTGAAAGGCATGAAGAAAAACTAGTGCTGCTTGGGCCTGTGCTGCAGCGGCTGAACGTTGAGCTGCTCGACCCTTTGCTCGATGACGTGTTTGACTTTGCTCTAGATGCTGGCCTTCTCCCAGAGCCTCCAGAGGCGCTGGCTGGTGAGGAGTTGGAGGTAAACTATGTAAGCCTGCTCGCACAGGCTCAGCAGGCAGTTGCTGCCAGTTCTATGGAGCGCACGCTTGGCTTTGCAGGAAACATGGTTGCCGTGTTCCCCGAAGTTACGGACAACATTAATTCAGACGAAGCGCTCCGTCAGTATGGTGACATCCTCGGGGTGTCTCCTGATATTATGAGAGATGAAGAAGAAGTTGCTCAGATGCGCGAAGCTCGTGAGCAGGCGCAGCAACAAGCACAGGCAATGGAACAGATGGCTCCGATGGCTCAGAGCGCCAAGGTGCTTAGCGAGACGGACACGCAAAACCCTAACGCTTTAACTGACCTTCTAGGAACAGGGCAGTCGGTGGTATGACCGTTCAGAAAATATATGACGCTTCTGACAAAGAACAAGTAAGGCAGGCCCAGCTTGCAGAGGAAGACGTGGAGAAGGACATTGACTTTGTCATGTCGCAACCAAGAGGCAGACGGTGGGTGTACCGATTGCTGTATGACCCAACTTTGTCGCACATTGAAAGTCAAAGTTTCGTGACAGGGGTGTCTGACGCAACAGCGTTTAATGAAGGCGCACGTTCTGTCGGGTCAAGAGTACTCGCAGATGTTAAACGCCAGCCAAAGATGTATTTGCGGATGCTAGAGGAGAACGCATTTGATGAGTAGCGTAGCGGGGACATGTCCAGTGTGCGGATGCGACAAACCAAAGATTTTTGTGCATGGGCATTACCAATGTGTAGATTGCAAATGCGTAGCGGACGGAGATTGCTGCTCGGGAGAAGTGGCAGCTCCAAACAACAACATAGGAGAAAATGATGGCTGAAGAAGCTGCAACCGAAGAGATTACTGAGACACCAGTTGAAGAGACGCTGGTGGAAGCTGCTGTTACAGATGCGGCTGATGGTGAAGAAGCTCCAGAGACCCTGCTGTCGGGTGACGAGGGAAAGGGAGAAGACGGAGTTCCAGACGAGTATAAGTTTGAAGCTCCTGAAGGAATGGACGTAAATGAGGAATCGTTAACTCAATTTGCTGACACAGCAAAAGAGTTAAAGTTGTCTCAGGCACAATACCAGTCCTTGATTGAGTACGACTTGCAGAGGCAGGTAGACGCCGCCAAAGCTATGTCTGATCAATACAATAACCGTGTAGCCGAATGGGCTAACGAGGCTAAGGCAGACAAGATTATCGGCGGCGAGACGCTAGACGAAAATCTTGGATTAGCCAAACGGGCTATAGAAACTTTTGGGGATGATGATCTAGCTCAGATCATGGCTGCCCCTTCAGTGGACAACCCTGATGGACTTGGGCTTGGAAACCATCCAGCTATGATACGGTTATTCTATAGAGTTGGGAAATCTATAAGCGAAAGCAGCTTAGTGACTGGAGACAGTAAAGTCGAAGGTCCGTCAGCTCTGGAGCGTATGTATCCCAGCATGTTTCAACAAGCGGGGTAAGGAGAGCTAGGAAATGGCAACCCTCAGTGTAAAGAACCCGACCCTAGCCGATTTGGCGAAGGTTACAGACCCAGATGGGTCTATCGCGGATGTTGTGGAAATCCTCAACTCCACGAATGAAATTCTTCAAGACATGACTTTTCTTGAAGGCAACTTGACTACAGGCCACAGAACATCGATCCGTTCAGGTCTGCCAACACCAACTTGGCGTAAACTTTACGGCGGCGTTCAGCCGACTAAAAGTCGCGCCGTACAGGTCACAGACAACTGTGGCATGATGGAAGACTATGCGGAAGTTGATAAAGCTCTCGTAGACATGGCAGGTGATCCTGCTGCCTTCCGTCTTCAAGAAGATCGTCCACACATTGAAGGCATGAACCAAGAGTTTGCGTCTACTTTGTTTTATGGCGATGAAAGCACCGCACCTGAAGAGTTTACGGGTCTGGCTGCACGTTACAACAGTTTGTCTTCTTCAAATGCAGACAACATTGTTGATGCGGGTGGTACGGGTTCGGACAACGCTTCAATTTGGCTAATCTGCTGGGGACCAAATACCTGTCACGGTATTATACCTAAAGGGTCCAGAGCAGGTGTCCAACAACGTGACCTTGGTGAAGTAACCATCGAAAACATCGATGGATCGAATGGGCGTATGCAAGCGTATCGGACGCATTATCGCTGGGACGTGGGCCTCACGGTTCGCGACTGGCGCTACCTTGTCCGTGTAGCGAACATCGACCGTTCTAACTTGACCGCTGACAAGTCGGGAAGTTCTGCTGATCTTAACGACATCATGCATCAAGCATGGACGGAACTGCCAAGCACTACGGCAGGACGTTGCGCTTGGTACATGGACAAACAGGTCATGTCTTTCTTGCGGCGGCAATCGTCAGATGGTGTCAAGAACTCGACACTGTCAGTCGATATGGTTGGTGGTACGATGCAAACATCATGGGGTGGGTTACCCATTCGCCGTTGTGATGCGTTGCGTACTAACGAAGCTCGTATCACTTGATTGACGTCCCTTTAACTAAGTCCAGATATAGGAGACTATTATGATTTTGGACGAATTTAATGAGTTTGCAGATGCTACTGCACTCGATACGTCAGGGACTGACACCGACCTAATTGGGGACGTGATAGACCTTGGCGCAACAACACCTGACCTTGGCAACGGACAACCCGTATACCTTGTGATCCAAGTGGACACAGCGGTTACTTCGGGGGGTTCTGCTACGGTTCAATTCCACCTCGCATCTGATGCGGCGGCTGCTATAGCTGTAGACGGAACAGCGAGTTATCATTACTCGTCTTCCGCTATTGCGAAAGCTACCCTCGTTGCTGGTTACGAGATCATTACTCCAGTACCGCTCGGAACGTATGAGCGTTACCTTGGAATTTTGACCACAACTGGCGCAGCGGCTCTTACGGCAGGAAAGATTAACGCTTTTCTGACGCTTGATCCGAAGGGTTGGAAGTCATACCCAGACGCTACTAACTAAGTAGCTTAACGGTGAGGGGGGCAGCCTTGCCTCCCTCGCTTTTACTAGGAGGGACACATGCCTCAAGTTGTTTTTAAGGAGGACTTCTTTGACGGAAGCCGCCGCTACAAAGCTAATGAGACCTACGAAGTTGCAGACACAGTTGTATTACCAACCCAAGACATTATCAGTATAGATGGAAAACCTTTTGTAGCCGCCCCGACAGCAGCAGCAAGAGCTAGGAATGAAGACGGAACTCTCAGAGGTGACGATCCAGAAACACCTGATGTCAACGAGGCTTGGGAGGGCGGTATAAAACCAAAAGCTAAACGAAGGTCTGTTAAGAAGAAGGTTAACTAAATGGCTAGCCAAGTACAGATTGCCAAGCTGGCTCTTCAACACCTTGGAGACCGCTATGACATAAGTGACTTGAGCGAGTCCACTGTCGAGGCAGAACAAGTTAATTTAATTTTTGAGGACACGAGGGACTGGCTGTTGCGCCAACACCCTTGGAACTTTGCCAAGAAATACGCAAACCCTGCCGAGTTAACTGGTAGTGGGACTACTGCTGTACCGGGTAACTGGGAACGTATGTATTTGTACCCCCCAGATGCTCTTCGCATGGGCGGGATTATTAATCCCCTTGGAGATGATCAGCCTGTAATTAAGTTTGAAGTGGCAAGGAATGCCAGTGATGAGCGAGTAATTTTGTGCAGTGTAGAAGACGCAGAGATTTTTTACACAGCCCGTATTACTGATCCCACAGACTTTGATCCTGAGTTTACTATGGCATTCAGCTACGCCCTTGCCTCTAAAATGGCAATGCCTTTGACAGGGGAGCGAGCAATTGCTGGAGACCTTATGGCAGAGGCCCGAAACCATATTAATAGCGCTTGGGAAACAGACAGCAACGAGGGTGTAGAGGAAGCAGCGCCAGACGCTTCTTGGATTAGAGCGCGAACAGGAGTTGTTACTAACGTCAACACATTTACGGCGAACAATACATGACTAAGGTTATTCAAGCTAATTTTGCGGGGGGAGAGGTATCAGATGCCGTTTCTGCTCGCGTAGACATCGACAAATATAAAACGTCTGTTGCTAAGGCGGAGAATGTGTTTGTTCAGGTGCATGGAGGCTTGAGTAGCAGAACAGGATTGAAGTTTATTGCGGAAGCAAAAACTCCTACAAACACAGTACGTCTAATCCCTTTTGAGTTTAATACAACTCAGACCTACATACTGGAGTTTGGGCATCAGTATATGAGGGTCTACAAAGACGGAGGACAGGTGTTATCAACTTCTGTTACAGATAGTGTCAATGGCGTGACAGCAGCAAACCCCGCAGTAGTTACTTGCACGGGCCATCCTTTCTCTGACGGAGATGACGTTTTTATAAGTGGCATTGTTGGGATGACGCAACTTAATCAACGTACCTTCAGAGTGTCTAACAAAGACACCAATACATTTCGCATAAATGATTTTGACAGCACAGCGGTCAGTAGCGCTGCCTACACAGCGTATTCTTCTGGAGGCACAGTAGCTAAAGTCTTTGAGATTGCTACTCCTTATGCCGCTGCTGATTTATTTGATATAAAGTATGTGCAGACAGCGGATGTGATGACGCTCACACACCCCACTTATGAGCAGCGTAACTTGGCTCGCACAGATCACGATGCATGGGCGTTATCGGTCATTGAGTTTCAACCTGAACAGGCGTTTCCTACGGGGATAGGCGTAACTGTTAACAGCACGGGCAGCGAGACAGATCGCTATGTTGTTACGGCTGTCAACAGAGACACAGCAGAGGAGAGCCTCCGAGGGTTAAATACCACAACAAAAAATATTACGGCTATCACCAAAGCCAACCCGGGGGTTGTGACAAGCAGTTCACACGGGTTTGCTAACGATGACGAGATTTACATTCAATCTGTAGCTGGAATGGTTGAGGTTAACAATAAGGTTTATAAAGTTGCAGGGGTAGACACCAACACATTCCAGCTAACTGACACCACTGGAACCAATGTTAACACAACAAATTACACAACGTATGGTTCAGGTGGTACGGCAAATCAAATGTTTGTCAAGGTAACCAACTCTCACGAGACTAGGGACAATACTGTTGCTTGGACAGCAGCAGCAGACGCAGAAAGCTACAATGTTTACCGAGAAAAAAATGGGCTGTTTGGATTTATAGGAAGAACTGAAAGCGCGACTTTTTTAGACAGCAACGTTGCTCCCGATACTACAGACACGCCCCCGAGAACCCGTAACCCATTTACAGGAGCAGACACCTACCCAAGTACAGCAGGATACTACCAACAACGTAAGTTGTTTGGGAACTCTAACACATACCCCCAGCGCATATACATGACACAGACAGGGCATTTTTCAAACTTGTCTGTTTCTAGTCCTGCTCGTGATGATGACGCTATAACGATAACTCTGTCTTCTAGGCAGGTGAACGAGATACGTCACTTTGTCAGCCTGTCGGACCTTATTGTTTTAACGTCAGGGGGAGAATGGGTTATATCGGGCGTAGACGATGTTATTACACCTTCTGGAGTTCAAGCTAAACCCCAGTCATATTTTGGTTCTACAGAAGTTCAACCGATTGTTGCAGGTGACATTGTCTTGTTTGTACAACCGGGTCAGACTATTCGTGATCTAGGTTACGAGTTTTCTACTGACAGTTATAAAGGTAATGACGTATCTATCTTGGCTCGTCATCTTTTGGATTACAATACAATTGTAGATTGGAGTTTTGCTCAGGCTCCCCACAGTTTGATTTGGACTACTAGAGACGATGGCGTCATGCTCTGTCTGACCTACTCACGGGAGCAGCAGGTCTTTGCGTGGACCCGTCATATTACACAGGGAGATTTCAAGAGCGTAGCCTCTGTCCGAGAGGGGGACGATGATTTTAGTTATTTTGTTGTAGAACGAAAAATTGGAACACGCACAACTCAGTATGTTGAGCGTATGTCTTCTAGGGACTTTACTGACGTTCAAGATGCGTTTTTCGTAGACAGCGGGTTAACGTATGACACTCCTGTTACGATTACAGGGTTTACAAACGCTAACCCGATTGTTGTAACTGCCGCTAGTCACGGGTTTGATAATGGGGACAAGGTAGACATCTCTGGTATTAAAGTTGTAGACAGCACCGAGACAAGAGGCTGGGCCTACGATACCGAAATTGAAGGCACGGGGTATACCGTTGCTAGCAAAACTACCCATACTTTTGAGCTTCAGAACAACAGCGCTAATGTTAATAGCACATCTTTTAAGGTTTATCACTCTGGCGGTAAAGTTCGTAAACAGGTTAGCGAAGTTAGCGGGTTGTGGCATCTTGAAGGAAAAAGCGTTGTTGCTTTAGCCAACGGATATGTAGTTAGAGATTTGACTGTAAGCAGTGGTAAGGTTACGTTGTCTGATGCGTCTAGTCGCATTCATGTGGGCTTGCCCTACACAGCAGAAGTAGAGAGCCTTAGACTGGACAATGGGAATGTAGCCGACACTATTCAAGGTAGGAATAAAAAGATTAGCAGGATGACGTTACGATTTGAAAGAACACTAGGAGGTTGGGTAGGGCCAAACCGTGACCACATGCGAGAGATGAAGTATGGCTTAGTTGCTTTGTATGGTCAGCCGCCTGCGTTTATTACAGATGACAAACACATTACTCTTAGCCCTAGCTGGAACAAAGACGGTCAGATCGTTGTACAACAGCGCGACCCGTTGCCCATGACCCTTCTTGCGCTTGTCCCTGATGTTGTTGTGGGAGGGAACTGATGCTTAGAGATCTAACCGTAGAGGATGTCCCCGCTATTGTAGCGCTGGGAACGACTATGGCAGAAGAGACGGGTCACTTCCTGCATGTCGAAAGATCAAACTTTATTCTCCGAGAGATTATCCCGTCTGCCAACGTCTTTGCTCAGGGCAGAGTAGAAGATGGGCGCTGCTCTGCTATGTTTATTGGGGAGATCGCTGAACATCCTTTAATCAATTTAGTGTTCGCTCAAGAGATATGCATCTACACGCATCCTGATTGTAGAGGAGGTACAATGGCTGCTCGATTAATTAAGAACTTTACGGCTTGGGCGCGAGAAAAAAACGTAGATTATATTAAAATAGAAGTTACGGCTGGTGTGGACGATGAGCGAGCTACTAGGCTTTTTGAGAAGTTTGGGTATGACCGTGTTGGGTTTCTTGCGGTACAAGGTGTAAGGAGGGAAGCATGGCAGCAGCAACTATAACCGCAATTACTTCCGTAGGAAGTCTTTTTATGGGCGCGATGGGAGCGTACCAGCAGTCTAGAGCTGCTCAGGCGCAAGCTCGGTATCAGGCGCAGGTAGCTCAGAACAACGCGACTATTGCTCAACAGAACGCAGACCGTATTCGCCAGAACATGGATCAGGCGGAGGACGAGCAGCGTGAGCGTATAGCTCAGACGAAAGGTTCTGCACGGGCTGCTATGGGCGCTTCAGGGTTACTTGTAGACGACACCGCTGACAGCACTTTTGGATTAATCCAACAGGACATTATGGAGCTGGGAGAGTACGACATCTTAAAGTTGCGCGACAATTACGAGCAGGAAGCACGTTCTGCTGAAATACAAGGAATAAATTATCAGGCTCAAGCAGGTCTTAACCGCTTAGAGGCAAGCAGCCAAAGCCCGTTTATGGCTGCTGCTGGCTCTCTTCTTGGCAGTGCGGGTAAAGTTGCCAAGGCGGGTAAAGGAGTTTGGTGGTAACAATGGCACGCATACCAACAGTAGCAGCACCCGGACAAGCCGTAGGAACAGTCAGAACAGGGTTTACCCCCCAACCTTTTCAACGGTTGTCTACTAACGCCAATATGTTTGGGGGCAGCGCAGCACGGACTTTAAAAGGTATTTCTGAAGGGTTGGACGCTGTAGGCGCTTGGGCTGCTGAAGCGGATAAGAACAACGCTGACGCTTTCCTTTTGAAGACCCAGACAAACGCCAAAGCTCAGCGCATGGATAGAGAGATGGGGTGGTCTGCAGCCCCTTTTGACGAAAACGGTGTTGCGAACCCGCACCATGCTCTAGGGGCTAAGGCAAACAGGGCATGGGCTGATTCTCAGATAGACGACTTTGACATCAATCTTGATAAGGTCAAAAGCTCAGACGAGTACAAAGCGCTAGGTGCAAGCAACCAGTTTGCTATTGACAAATGGGTTGCGTCTGAAAAGAACGCCCATCGTGGAAAAGTTATGGAGCATTGGAAGACCCAGTCTTCCGTAGACTATGCTTCAGGGATCGACAGCGCTGCTCAGTTGTATGGAGACGCCTTTGTTGCTAATGCGTATAACCCAGCCCAAGCGAATACCGAGGCGTCAAGGATGGTGTCCATAGTGGTGGGGGGCTTGCGGTCAATACAAGGTTATAAGGCAAACGACGTTAGAACCGCAGCTAAGGTTGTACCCCTTATAGATAAGGCAGTGACAACTGCCATAGATACCATTGTGAATAACACTTCAGACCCCAACGCCGCTGAAAATGCAAAGACGTTTCTTAGCGTAAACGGCGTTATTAAAGTAGATGGAGTTGCGTTCAGTGTCAGCCCAGAAACCCGAAAGGCTTTAGAGGAAAAGATACGGGTCACGGGAGAAGGGGCCAAGGCCCGTACAATCGGGGATGATCTCTTTACTGCCCACGGAGAGAACGACAGCGCTGCCTACGATGCGCTTAAAGCACAGAAGCTCCCTGAGAAGCTACTAGACGACGCTCATTCTCAATATAAAAATCGTCTAGCTAATTTTAGGACGAACAGGACTGCAATTAGAAATGAGCAAGCGTATCAGGCTTCTGTTACAGCAGGTAAAGGATTAACAGTTTCTCCTGCTATTCTTAACAGCTTAACTGGCCCACAACGTCAGGCTGTCGAAGCCGAAATAAATTACCGACAACAAGTAGCCAGCGGCGGAAAGGTAACCACTAATTTAACAAAACAAAGAGAGTGGATGGGGATGCCCCAAGCGGCTCAGGCAAAAGTGACTAAGGCAGACTTGTTTAACAATTACCTGACACACATGACACCTGACGATGGAAACACAGTCTTAAAAGAGTGGCAGGACGCTAATGAAGCTGAAGGCACTCTTTCTGTGACAGAGCAGCGCCTTAGAGTTAAGGCTGATTTAGGAGAGCAAGGCCGATCCGCGAAGGCGTTTAAAGGAATGGTGGACGCTCGCCTTACGGCTATTCTGGGAGATACGGGCGACAAGAAACAAAAAGCCGCTATGAAGTATGTGCTTCTTAGAGAGTTTAATCAGCGCAACGTAGATAAGGCTATGACTTCGGAAGAGACTGAAGCGTTTATAAACAGCGCTACAACCCGCTTGTTGCTAGACCCTGATGCCAACTTCGATACGGATGCGTCGTTTGTTGCCATGACAGGCGGCCTGTTTACTGACGAAAAAGGAAAGTCCATTACAGGTTTCACAGAAGTTCCGGGTGCGTTAGGACAAGTGCCTGCTGCAGACAGGTTTGACCTTGTAAACTGGTATATTAAAACTAAAGGAATACAGCCATCCACGCCGGGAGAAGACCCTAACCTGAAAATTGCTGACCTCAATAACTTTATAAACACTAACTACCTCGTCGATGCGGGGATTGTTAAAGGTCTGAACGGGGGGCGAGAGTACGCCCAGATTAAGCAAGAGATAGCACGGGCGGGGTTAGTAGAAACTCCTGACCTTGTTGTGCAGATATACCAGAAAGCCATTATTAGAGACAAGGGCAGGTAGATGGCAAACCCGTACGAAGGTATACTAAATACAACGACATCCTTGACTTCGCCTAGTCTTTCGCCCCAACCAAGCGATGCCCCTCCCCCTCTTGATCCTCAAAATAAGTATGGGGGGGCTGTGCATGACTTAGCAGTAGATCGCAGAAGGAACGCCGTTAACGCTATTCGCGGTTCTCTTAACCTGTCTCCTGACCATGCCGCCAGTGCGAAACAGTTAGCTCGTCAGCTTAAAGTTCATGCGAAGCCTTTTATGACGGGTGATCTTAGTCAGATTGAATTAAAAAATCAGAGCATAGTTAAGAACGCGCATAGTATCTTAAAGCAGCATCCTAAGTTGCAGACTTTTCTGGCCGACCCAGAAAACGCCGCAATCACTTATGACGACCTTTCTAACTTACAACTAATTGCTCAGAAAATGGATTTGCTAATTCAAGGGCAAAAGGCCGAAGGGTTTTCTGGATGGGCATCAAACACTAAGGATTTAACTGTTGCGCAGTTTAAAAGAGTTCCGACAAATACGGCGCAATGGGCTTTAGAAGCGGTTGCTGGGGCTACTGCTTTCTCTCGTTTTATGCAAAATATGTCTCCTGAAGAAAGAGAGGAATGGCGCTCTAAAACTCCATCCGAGCAAGCTCAAGAACGCTCTAAAATTGAAAATGCAAAAAACGAAGGCGTTGTTCCTTTGTTGGACACAGTACGGGGGATAAATAGAAAGTACGCAGAGGAGCTTGAATTTCTTACTGCTCGCGCCCCTGAAGGGGCAGCAGGTTTAGCAAGTAAGATAATAACTGGCACTATTCAGATGCTGCCTTCTGCCCTTGTAACGGTTATTACTAAAAATCCAAAGTATGGCGCTGCACTTATGACTACGCAGATACTGGGGCCAGAGTATGTGCGCCAAAGAGACAAGGGGGCTACCCGTCAAGATGCGTTTGCTGGCGCTGCTTTTTTTGGAATTTTAGAGCAGGTTACGGAAAAAATTCCGTTAGGAAAGCTGCTAGAAGAAGGGCCGGGGTTTATTAAAGGCATCTTAAAAGCTGCTGGAGCGGAAGGTATTCAGGAAGGTGCAGTCGAAACTGTACGGCTTGCGTATGACTACGGGGTGTTTAATGACAAAACCTCTGCCGTTGATGCCTTTTCTCAAATACTAGAAGCCAGTGTAGTTGGCGCAGGGGTAGGCGCTAACTTGCGGTTGACTGTTCGCGGCCCTATAGACGCTTGGACGGCTCTTCGTAACGATCCTAAAGCAACAGATTTTGCAGATCGAACTACTGCTTTAAGAGACGCAGTAGATCAAGCAAAAGTTACGGCTCGTGACCCTGCCACCATGCGCGAGGCGCTGCTTGCTATGGAGGACGCAGATGGAGAGGCCACAGTCTTTGTTTCTGCCGAGGAGGTCATTGAACTTGAACAATCAGGTACGCTCACCTCTTTAGACGTTGCGGTATTAGCTCCGGGGCAGGACGCCTTGGACGCCGCACAAAGAGGTGGAGACATAGAAATTAGAGTTGCCGACCTTATGATGGCGGAGAGGGAGAAGTTTGATGTTCTTTCGCAGCACGTTCGTCAAAGCGTAGGGGCCGCTAGTGCAAGAGAGGCGCAGGAGCAGCTAACAGAACGAGAAGAAGTCATTGCTTCTTTGCTTGCCCAGATGGAGCAACAGAAGGAGGCAGACCCAGAGATACGCCCCGTAGCCGCTGCTGTTACCGAAGCGCTTAAATCTACAGGGCTGTACTCTGACGCTGCTATTGAACAGCAGGCTGAACTTGCCGAAGCAACCTACCAGAAGCGAGCTGAGAGGTTAGAGGGAGTAACGGCGGAATCATTGTTTCTTGAAGACAACGTAAAAATACGGGGTCCAAAAGACAGAACTAGATCACCTGCTATTGCTTCTTTTGAGCAAGTAGACCGCATCAAGTTGAATTATAAAGACGTAACAGAACGCACCCCTGCTTTGAACGAAGCAGCTCGGCGCAGAAGGGCAGGAGAGATAACAGCGGAAGAGTACGCTAGAGAGGTTGATAAATTAAAAACTGTTCTTCCGTTTGAAGCTGTTCCTGAGCCTGCAACGACAGAGGAAATGCGGGGCGCTTTAGACAAAAGAAAAAAAGAGAAGCTCGGTAAAGCGGATCAAATTCCCGTGGGGCAACGTGTAGGTCTTCGCCTAGACATCCCTGCTTATAGGGATCATGGCGTATGGGTTCCAACTATCCACAACACCCCAGTAGGTAATGTGCATGAGGCCGCTGCTCAAATAACTAACGTCGATCTTATGCCCACTGAAGGAGAGCAACAAAAAGCGGCACAGGTTTTTGATGATCCTGACAGAACAAAGAAGTCCCCGTTTGCAAGGATGGACGGAGATTTTCAAAGTGCAGATGTAGAGGCACTTGCTGCAAGGGCGCAGGACGTTATCAATGATCCTGAGTGGACGCAGGTAGGATACGATCCAGAACGTCACTCCTTCTTTTATGACAGGTCTGATCAGCGTCCTATTGTAAGTGCAGAAGAGGTTATCCAAGTAGGTCCGCTAGTCCTTGCAAAGAATGCCCAGTATGGGGACGCTGAAACTTTTCTTTTCCAAGACGCTTCTCTTGTAAAGCAGGCAGACGCCTCTCTGGACTTGGCTAGTGCAGAGAAGGAAGTTGTTGCCAGCATTGAGAATGCAAACGGAGAGGTGATTGAGTTTACTCAAGTAGACGCTCTAATGGATTTAGAGCAAGTTTCTGTTTTAACTTTAGACGACTTAGTAGGGATGAAAATATTTCCTACTATAGCAGACAGAACCGCTGCTGCTGCCCTATACACTGGAATAGACGGGGCAGAATTAGATATTGCTATTCCTATGCTGGGCGGCCCGTTCTTTCCATTGCGTATGTCTAATTGGGAGAACAACGCAATCTGGGCAAACAGAGGGGCTAGCGTTAACACAGCAAAAGAGAACAAGATCACAGAAGAGGGCGCTACCCATATGCTAGTCCTCTTGGGTGACCCTAACATGCACGTCTCTAATACGACTGTTAGCACTGCTTACTTTAAGACTGTTTTTGCCGCTTTATCAAATCCTGACAATTCTTTCACCTCAACTAAGGCAGCGGCTCTTACCGAGCTTTTACAGCAATGGAATTTGAATAGACCTCTTGTAGAGCCTAAAAGGGAAGATTTTAAGGAAGGGCCAGAGGAAGATGCAAAGCACGCCAAGGCTAGAAAGAACTATACTGAAAACGTAATTTTAAGAAGGGACGTAAACGGGTTCCCAGATTTTAATAATGCACCTGCCGTTGTGGACTACCTACACAAGATTTCTTTTGAAGCTCGTAAGACTATTATGAAAATAATGGGCAGTAAGAAAGCCGAAGCTTTAACCAATATAAACATGCAGAAGTTGCTGAATGAAACCCGTGAGCAGTCTCTGTCAGGGCATGGATGGGGGGACGGGGTCTTACTACTTGAAGTTGATAGAGAGGACACCTTTGTCAAACTGGGGGAGGACGGAACAACACGCCACCCTGACTATCCTTTAGGAATTAGAGGTAGAGTTGCTGGAAGGTTTGAAACGCCCATTGGGTGGCAGACCTTATGGTCTGAGTATGCGGAAGCTAACTCTGATAAAGACAACATAAGAAGAGCGTTTGAATTATCTCGACCTGTTGTTGAGGTAACCCAAGAGCAAGTCGATAAGATAAATGCTGCAGGGGGTATAGACGCACCCGGCGTACAAACACGCACCCACGCTTCTATGGTTGTAGACGGAGTAGAAGGAAACTGGAAGCGGGGCAATGTTTCTAAAAAGGATGGAGGACTAGGCGCAGCAGAGTTCATGGATGCTATGGATATTGCTGTGTCTGGTATGATTAACAAGATAAGAGAAGTTAGAGGCACTTCTGAGGGGTTAACGGCGGCTATAAAAAATGGTGTAGTGGAAATATCTCAGTTAGGGGAGCACCACGTTTACTATGGCACAGAGGTCATCGACGGGGAGAAGACTTTAGTCGCTCTAGTTAATAACGACAGCGGTACTGAAGGGATAGGGGAGAGCTTAGCAATCTTGGACGCTATCCAGTCAGGGGTTGCTGTAGCTGTTGCAGAAGAAGGCTCTTTAGAGTATACTTTATTGAATGATTTCGGGTTTGAACCCGATGGAGATGTACTTAGGTGGAGGGGTAACAGCAATGTCAGAGAAAGCGTCACCAAAAACTATTTCAAAGATAGCTTTTCAGATGTTCTCGGCGGCAGAAGTACGGAATATGTCGAGGAACTCGAAGGCGGCCCTAGCTCGGAGGATAGAGTGGATGCTGAGGGACGGCCACAAGTTCGACCAGAAGAAATTGAACGAGACGAGAGCGTCCTTAGAGAAGACGACGCTGCATCCCGCGCTCGCGCCCTTGCCCAACAACTAGCTACCCTCTCTCCTGCTGCCCGAGAGAACTTAGGGGTAACTGAGCAAGATCAAAGTAATATACAAGCTCTGCTGGCTGAGGAGGTTAGCTTAGAGCAACGCCCCGGAGAAGTTACAAGGGGGCTATACCGCCAAGAGCGCGAAACATACGGCGACCTGTCTAATGTTATTATTCTGACAGAAGACGCAGATCGTACAACTTTTCTCCATGAGCTAGGCCACTTCTGGTTGTACCAGATGCACAATGACATTCGCGATCCTCGTCTTACTAAAGAGGGTAAGCGAGAGCTTGAGCAGATGATGTCTTCTACAAAGACGTGGTTCCGAAAGAATTATACGGATGCGTGGCGAGACATTCAAAAGATAGCGAAGTCCGCCGCTCAACGGGCAAAGGCCAATCCAGATAACCCTAGCTTCAGGAACAAAGCCGAGGCGCTTGCATCCGCTATTGCCCATGCGAAGAAAAATGGGGGCGTTAAATACATGCAGGGAGTGGCAGACAATTTTATGTCTGGGACTGTCGAGTACGGCACTGAATTAGAAGTGGCCTTCCACGAGCTTTGGGCGCGAGGGACAGAACAGTATTTAGGGGAAGGCCGCGCCCCGACTACAGGTCTTCGTAAGGCGTTCAGTCAATTTGCTGTATGGGTTGGCCGCACTTATGGGGCTTTAACTAACCTTAACGTCTCTATAGACCCCAGCATAAGAGACGTCTTTGATCGCGTTCTTGCTACTGAAAACGCTATTCAAGAAGAGCGCAATAGGACGCTGTACAAAATTCCTGACGAGGTTACCTCAGAGCTTACTGACGCAGAGAGAGCGGAGCTAGAACGATCTGTTCAAGAAGCAGAGAATGAAGCTCGCCAACAAATGATTGAAAAAGTGGCAAAGGATATACGAAGAGAGCGCGGAGCAGAATACAAAGAAGAAGAGCAGAGGGTTACTGCTGATGTAACTAAAGAGCTGGACTCCCAGCCTTTATATAAAGTTCTCGACATACTTCGCACAGGAAGCGAATGGAATGACGGGCCAATAGGTTTAAACAGGGAAGAGTTCATTGCAGTTTTTGGCAAAGAGACTGCTCGTAAGATGCCCCCTAACTCTTTTGCTAAGAAGGGGCAGCCTCAGTTAGACCTGACTTTAATGTCAACTGCTGCTGGTTATTCTAGCCAAGAAGAAATGGTAGCTGAACTGACCTCTGGCTTTATGTCTAAGCAAGAAGCCGTTAAAGCAGAAACTGACGCTCGTATGCAGGAGCAGTTTGGGGAACTCATTGACGCCGATCAGCTTACGGACGCTGCAGAGGATGTTGTGCAGAACGAGAAGACCGTAGAGCTGATGGCACTGCAGGCCCGAATTGTACGAAGATTAGCTAGAGCAAGTCTTGAGAAACAAGCTCAGCGTAAAGCTGAGCAGGAAGGCGCACCGACTGCAGCAGAAGATAGAGAAGCAATCGGAGACATCGAAGCAATGTCTGGCTTTGCTCCTACAGTAGAGGACGCCGTTCCAGAACAGCTTAGAGACGCTGCCTCTAGAGTGCAGCATAGGGCCAACGTGAGCCAACGAAGAGCGCAAGCTGCTGCTGTTCAGTCTGTCCGCTCCATTACTAGGGCGATGGATACTAAAGCAATAAAAGAAGCGGCTCTTAGGTTTGTGCAACGTCTTCCTGCAGGGAAGTTGACCCCTGCTCGGTTCAGGCAGACTGCCGATAGGCAAGCTAGGAAAGCGCAGATTGCTATTGCCAAAAGAAATTACACAGAGGCTGCAGACCTCCTTCAGCAACGGGCGCTTAACATTGCCATTGCGCGAGAGGTACAGGCAAAAGCAGAACTTATGGAAAGGCAGCTAAATACCGTCCGAAAAGTTTTGCGGAAGTCTGACGAAAAATTAAAGAACACCCACGACACCGACATTGTCGGTGTACTCCGAGCTATTATGGATGAATGGGGCGTTGCTAAGGTTTCTAGCACTGCAGTTGATTTGCAGACAATCGTAGATAACGTAACTGAGGATAAGGCCGCTGAGCTTAAAGAGCTAATGCGGGGCATGTTGGACGACCTGCCTGTTTACAGACAGAAGTCAGAAGGGAAGCCTGCGTACAAACAACTTCCGTTTGTTGAATTTAGCAGTCTTATGCAGCAAACAATAAGTTTGCTGACTAACGCAAGAGCAGACAGGTCTATGCAAATAGAAGGGCAGCGTATTGCTTTTGAGACTATTGCAGAAGAGGTAGAGCAACAAACTGCAGACATTTCTTTGAAACTTGGCAAGCGCACTAATATGGGCAGCCGCGCTAGAAGATGGGTAGTTGGCGGTAGCCGCACAATGAAGTCGTATATAACACGGGTAGAGCTGTGGGCTAGAGCAATGGACGGCGGAGACGCAGGACCGTTGCAGAAGTATCTTGTTGACCCAGTTATGGCTGCTGTTACTCGTTACGATACAGGGCGCCTGCCCGTATTAAAGGGGTTGATGGACAGAATTATATCTACCGATGAGACGTACAATAAACCAGTTCACATAGAAGCACCCGAGCTTGACGGCTATACTTTTCGCACTAAAGGGGAACTGCTCCATTTTATTCTTCATATGGGAAACGCCAGTAATCGGCGCAAGCTCCTTTTGGGTGCTGCCGACCTTAGTCAGGTTGGGGGGAAAAAATTTAAGTGGACTGACTCTATTGCGAAAGATGACAGCGTAGACACTTCCCGTGCAAACGCCTTTCTTAATAGGATGTTTGACGAGGGAGTTATAACTAAACAGGACATGGACCTTGCTCAAACTATATGGGACACGTTTGAAGAAACCAAAGGGGCAGCTCAGCAAGCGCACCGTAGTATGCACGGAAGGTACTTCAGTGAGGTTGAAGCTGAAATTTTTAGTACACCTTTTGGAAACTACAAAGGGGGATACGTTCCTGCAGTAACAGATAATTTACAAAATCCTGACGGGCCTGTTCGCGATGCAGAAGCTGCACTAGATGGCGCTCAAAACGCAGCAATGTTTCCGGGGGCAGAGGACGGTTTTACTAAAGGGCGCGTAGACTACAACCAGCCTTTACTTTTAGATTTGGCTACTATCCCTATGCACTTAGATAGGGTCTTACGATTTAGTTACCTTGGCCCCGCTGTACGCAGCGCTGCTCGCCTTGTTAACAACAAGCGGTTTAAAGCGGCTATTGGCAAGTTTGACAACACTACTATACCCGAAGCGATTATTCCTTGGTTGCAAAGAACTTCTAGGCAATCTCTAAGCGAGCCGGGTAACCCTTCCGTTGACAAGTTTTGGACTGCATTAAATAAACGAGTTGGTCTTCAGACAATGACAGGAAACATTGTTAATGCCGCCCAACAGGTAACTGGAATACCTACGGCTGCTGTGCGGGTTAAGGTCAGATACTTGATGAAAAATTTAGCTCGTTTTAGGAAGGATGGAGAAAGCGCACGCAAGTACATTGAAGAACGCTCCCCTTACATGGCTACCCGGTTTCGGAACAGTGTTAACGAGACAATGGCTAACATGAACAGCCTGCTGACTGAAGAGGGGCTTCTCTCCAATGCTCAAAGAGCTGCAGATAAGTACGGCTACTTTGCTCAACAGATGACCCAAAACCTTATTGATCCTGTAGTGTGGTTAGCTGCCGAAGAGCAATTTCACTCTACTGGATTATGGGAACAGACATATAACGAGTACAGCTCTTTAGGACATGATGTTGCAGAAGTGAAAGCGGACGCTGCTGCTGCGTTGTACGCAGATAAGATTATTAGAGCTACTCAAGCACCTATGGGGCCGCAAGAAGTTAGCAGGATCGAAACTGGCTCTGCGTTCATACGTTTGTTTATGAAGTTTTACACATACTTTAACAGCATGGCTAATCTCAACCTTTCTGAGTTTAAGGTTATTGCTCGTGATATTGGGTTTAAGGGCAACAAGCCGGGAAGGTTTTTCTTTTTATACCTTATGGGAATTGCTGTTCCGTCCATTGTTGCTGAAGGTCTTACAATGGCAGCGCGAGGAGATTTTGACGATTTAGACGATAAAGAGGACGAAGAAATAATCAGGACATTTGCGGATTTGTTTGTAACGTCCCAAGCAAAGTACGTTGCATATTGGGTTCCGGGCGCAGGGGCTTTAGTCAACTGGGCAATCGGGCAAACTAACGAAGTTTTTTATGATGACCGTTTATCTATGTCACCTGTTCTGTCTATTAGCGAAAGTGTGATGACCGGGGTCTCTCGTCTAATAAAAGACGGGGTCAACGTGCTTACTGGAGAAGAAACTAGAGACGCCTCCAGAATGGTTGGAGACGCACTTAACGCTATAGGCGTGACGCTAGGTCTTCCCACAGGGTGGTTTAGGAAACCTGTTCAATATTTCTTAAAAGTAGAAGAAGGTACGGCTGATCCTGAAAATGTAGGGGACTGGGTGCAAGGCTTTATTTCTGGACGAGATGGAACGGAGGACTAGATTTTATGTTAATTATAGTGTATACGACTAGACGGAAGAAAGGATTGGCTCTATGACTGTAGCTTCAACAGACGCACGAACTGGACCCTATGACGGGAACGGAAGCACGACAACATTTGCCTATGACTTTCTTGTCCTAGACCAAGCGCACCTTGTTGTCACTGTAAAAACAACTTCTACGGGTGTCGAGGTTGTTAAAACTTTGACGGGCCACTACTCGGTAACAGGAGTAGGAACAGCAAGCGGGGGCAATATTGTCTTTACCTCTGCCAGCACACACGCTCCCAGTGGCACAACAGTTACGATTACCCGTTCTGTACCCAAGACGCAAACGACTGATCTGCAGAACAGAGGCGGCGTCCAACCAGAAACGTTGGAGACGGGTTACGACAAGCTCACCCAGATTGATCAGGATCAACAAGGCGAGATTGATCGTGGGTTAAAGTTTGCGGTTAGCGCAGACCTATCAAGTTTTAATACATCTATTCCTACGCCTGTAGCGAGTAAAGCAATTGCAATTAACGCTGCTAACAACGGGTTTGAGTTAGTCAACGAGCCTTCTGCCTCTGCAACTTCTGCAGCAGCGGACGCAGCTACAGCAACAGCGCAGGCTGCTCTTGCTACTAACTATGCTGTAAAGGTAGACGGCGTTGCGGCGGGGTCAGACCATTCGGCTAAAGCGTGGGCTGTAGGTGGCACGGGCGTAACAGATACAAGTAGTAAAGGGGCAGCTAAAGAGTGGGCTATTGAAGTTGAAGACAACACTGTTGACGGGTCAGGGTACTCGGCTCTTCACTGGTCTGCAAAATCAAGCGGATTTGCTACAACCGCTAGCGCTCAAGCTACGCTTGCTACTAATTACGCTGTAAAAGTAGACGGCGTTGCGGCAGGGTCAGATCACTCTTCAAAGGCATGGGCAGTTGGCGGCACTGGCGTTACAACAACAAGCAGCAAAGGCGCATCTAAAGAATGGGCAACCTCCACGGGGGCTGCTGTCGATACCAGTGAATACTCTTCTAAAGAGTATGCGGTAGGGACTACTGTTAGCACAGGGTCAGCAAAGCAATGGGCTTTAGGAGGCGGCGGCTCCTTCACCGAAGGCACAGCAGTTGCTGGGGGTGTTTTCTCAGCTAAGAAGTATGCAGCTAATGCAGCAGCTAGTGCAGACCTTGCAGCCAGCGGTCAAATCTATTCGACGGTGGTTAACCAAACGGCGGCTACACTAGCTCCTGCGTTGTCAGCGGACGGCACTTATTACTTATGTGACACGTCTTCAAATAATATTACTGTTACGCTTCCAGCAATAGGAACGAGTGAGGGCGTAAAGTATGCGTTCCAAAAGACCTCCGCATCTAACAGTTTAATATTTCAACGGTCTGGGTCCGACACGTTAAATGGATCGGCCAGCAATATAACGATTACAGATGTTAATGCTCAAATTCAGTTTGTGAGCGACAACAACAGCCCAGACAACTGGGTTGGCGTCCATATGTCACAGGTGACGGTAGGGGCAGGGCTGTCAAAAACAGGATCAGTAATCTCTGTTGATCTGACTAACGATCAAAGTTGGACAGGCTCGCAACGCTCTACTCCCGTTACTGATAATGACGGCTCATTTGATATGAACCTTGGAAACAACTTTACTTGTACGCCCAGCGGAAACTTTGCGCTGACGTTTACAAACATTACGGCAGGGCAGGGCGGCTTGATTTATCTGATCAACTCAGGCGGTCACACTGTTACTAAACACAGTTCTGTTGTAGTCGATGCTAACTTGTTGAGTACAGTCACCGCCGCTGGAACTTACCTCTTGGGATATTACGCTCCAACGGCCAGCGTGATAGTGGTGACGAATAGCTTGGCGGTGTCGTAATGGTTGCTAGCATTATTTTCCCTGCCCTGATCCCAGCGGGGGTCAGTGGTTACACCATAACTAATGCTCTATTATTTGAAGATGGGGATACTGCATATTTATCAAGAACTCCTTCAGGTGCTGGTAATAGAAAAATATGGACACTTTCCTTTTGGCTCAAAAGAGCAAATCTTGGTGCTGCTGCTGGGGAAATGAGAATTTTTGGAGGCAACGCTAATGCTTCACATATTTATATTACAGATGGAGATTTGTTACATTGGGATTTAGCAAATGATGGTGCTAGTCTTAATAGTGGAAGATTAGAAACTACTGCTGTATTAAGAGATACAGCTTGGTATAATATTGTCTGCTCCCTCAATACGACAGCTTCTATTGCCAATGATGATCGCATGAGAATGTGGATTAATGGTTCAGAAGTTTCTAGTTTTGGAGCAAGATCAAACCCTGGGGATGATTATGCTACTAACGCAATTAATGACACGACGCTACACACCATTGGATATCGGCATGATGACCAAGGATCACCTGGAATGGAGTTTGACGGCTATTTAGCAGAGATAATTTTTGTGGATGGGACCGCCGTAACAGATGCAGCTAAATTTGGTGAATTAAATTCTAATAATATTTGGGTTCCAATAACGCCAGATCATACTTTTGGCACGAATGGTTTTTATCTAAATTTTTCAAATGCAAATCTAATAGGACAAACAGCAAACTCAGGAAGTTTCTCTGAAAACCTGAGAACTTTAGGGACAAACTTAGGAAGTATAGGGACTGATGCAGGTCACCCAAACCAAGCAGCAGCATTTAATGGTACAACTATAGTTGCTGAAGCCTCATGCGCTCGTGATAATAATGCTACAACAGGGGCAACTATTGGAAAAGATTGGGGGTCTGGAAATACAAATACTATTACAGCGTTTCGAGTTTACGGCCCAACAGATGATGGATTTATAGATAACACGAAAGCTGCTACAATTAAGCTGCAAGGGTCAACTGATAACTTTTCAAGTAGTGTTGTAGATTTACACACAACGGCATCGATTTCAGATGCAACTAACTCTATACATTCAGTAACAAGCGGAATTACAACAAGCACAGCTTATCGATATCACAGAAT
>TARA_R110002020_G_scaffold263353_4_pt1 | contig 42814 bp, 46 predicted proteins | sample TARA_R110002020 | Tara Oceans TARA_R110002020 (sample SAMEA4396489) | marine metagenome | biome: Westerlies Biome; feature: [MES] marine water layer (ENVO:01000295) within the mesopelagic zone...; material: water (ENVO:00002006), including particulate matter (ENVO:01000060) such... | reverse complement strand
TAGCATGCCTCGCCCACCGGACAGAGCACACCGGCGCACGGGTCGGCCTGGATTTCCTTGGCGGGCTTGCAGGCGCCATTGCCAGTGTTGGACCCCTCAGGGCAGGCTCTATCGGCTGGCGCATCAATGCTCTCGAAGCATCCGCCCTCAAAGCAAACCTGCGATGCTGGACACAACACGTCGGCGCAGGGATCGGCTGGTGCTTCCATCTGCGGGAAGCATCCACCTTCAAAGCAGGCCTCGCCCGTCGGACAAACGACATCGGCGCAGGCCTCGACTGGTTTCTGCTGCGCGGACGCTGTCAGGCCAGTGACCCACAGGACAGCCAGACAGGCCAGTGCTGAAACGACAGCCGTAAATCGAGATCGCATGCGCACAATATCCAGGTTGCGTGATGTCTACGTAATTGCCGCGGCTAGTCCGCCACCTGATACGGTTCAGTCCGGCTTGAAACCGATCTGGATTTCCCGGTGGGAGTCGGCGTCCTGGATTTTCACGGTGCCGGAATTCAGGCCCTTGCCGTCAAAGTCGATCTTGGTCTCGCCCATGAAGGGTTTTTGCGACACGACATTGTACCCCGCCTCACGAAGGTGCGAGCTGTAGTCAGCGGCCAGATCTTCGGCGCTATGGTCTGATATGGCACGAAGGCTGTAGCCGATGCTGCCCATATCCATCACTTGCGTGATCTTGAAATCTTCCGGCAACCACATGTCCTTTGGAAGGCTGTCCGGGCGCTCAGAGGGGGCTTGGGCCGCATCGAGTGTTTCCCTGGCGCCGCCGCTCTTCAGGCCTTTGATGTGATCGCGCAAGTCGCTTGTGGACTCCCTGGCGTGCTCGGCGACTTCATTCCGTGTCTCGGCCTTGGAATTGCCGCAGGCGGCGAGGGCAACGGCGAGGCAGGCCGCCAAAGGTACGTGGAAAAAGATGCGGTTCATGGACGAGGGCTCCTTACGCGATTGAAGTGGGCCGGGAGTGGCCGTCATTCTGGTCAACGCAGTGTGGCGATACCGTCCGCCACTTTTTGCTAGCGGATGTGCTGGGGCGGCGGCGTCACGCCCATCCAGCCATTGATCTCGCTGGCAAGCATTAGGGCATGCTGCTTGCTGAGGCTGGCATGCGTGCTGATGATCCAGCGCACGCTTTCATCGGTTGTTGCCTGATATGGCCGGCTTGTTGCCTGCAGCACGTCGTCTGGCAGGTCGTCGCTGGCGAGGCCCAGTTTGTAGTGTTTCGTGCGGCTATCGGGTGATCCGGTCGAGCTGTAGCCGAGTTCCACATAGGCATAGCGGAACTTGGACAGGCTTCGGATGAGACTGCGTTTGCGCATGAAGCCCCATTCGATTGGAATGATGGGCTGGGTCGTCAGGGTCACGCGGTCTGCTGGCCTGTCGAACACCACTTCCAGATGGTTGGAGCCAAGCAGCCCGACGAGCAGGATGCCGATCCCGAGCAGGAAGAGGATGAGGCGGGCGTGCTCAACGTCCGAAGCGAGATCGAGGACCGCGAGCGTGATCATGACGATGCCGCCGAGCGAGATAAGTGCGGCGCTGACCCAGCTTGGCTCTGTCAGGACAAGCGTATCCGTGTCGTGCCGTATTTTCATTTCAACGCCCGCCCCTGTGATGGTGTGATCCTGCCTCATGCTCCACGAGAAAAAGGGCCCACGCCCGCCATAATTTCTGGCGGGGTCGTGGCACGGCATGCGTTGGAGGCAATGGAGATGCTGTCAGAGGAGTTTCAGATGCGGTTCAATCCAGGTGTGGGGCGCGGCACACGCGCGCTCTTGTTCGGGGTTTGTCTGGTGACAGCGGTCGGCTGTGGCCAGACGAGCGCGGAGCCATCGGCGAGCGCGCAGGCGCCGTCCAGCAGTGCAGGATGCGAGATACCGTTTCCGGACGGCATTCCGGTTCCTGACGGGCTGGATATCGAGACATGCAATCAGGCCAAGGACCTGACCGGCTTTCATGGCAAGGCGCCGCTGCCGAAAAATGTCGATGCCAGCTATGCGGCACTGAAGGGCGAGTATGAGGCGGGTGGGTACACGCTGTATGACCAGACGAACGGGAAGATCCGCAGTCTCATCTTCGGCGGCGAGGGGCACCGGAAAGGGCAGATCCAGCTCAATCCGAAGGAGGGATACCTGTCGGTATCGATCAACCTCTATCCGTCAGATATGGAGGACTAGGCGATGAGACGAACGCGGGCTGCGATCTTGCTGGCGAGTGCACTCCTATTGGCATCCTGCGGGGCTGCCGAGTCGCCGATGCAGGAGATGAAGACCGGCCAGACGGCGACTGAAGCAAAGGGCAATGCGCCCTCTGCGCGGCCAGCATGGTTGCCGGGCGATATTCCGCTGCCCGCTGACCTGGTGATCTTCGAGACGAACCGCATGAAGCTGCCGGGAGATTCGTCAGTCAGTTATATGCTCAAGGGCTATTCGTGGGCGGATATGGATGCGGCTGCCGTTACAAGCGGATTGCGAGACAAGCTTCTTGCTGCTGGTTATGCGCATGAGGGCAATGAAGCGGCCGTGACGCCTCAGCTCATACAATTCTCTGGCAATGGCATGACGCCGGGCACGATCGCGTTCATGCAAGTGGACGCCGATGGCGACCATCTTGTTCTCTCGCTAAGCCTGTCTTTGCCGGATTAGGCAACCTACTGGCGGCGGCCTGTCGGGTTGCCCGGTGTGGCTTCGTCGCTGTTTGGCAGGCGGACGGCGCCGACGGTGCCGAAGATCTGCTCCCAGAGGCCGAGTTCGCGACCACGGGTTGGCGTCTCGCGGGCGGCGTAGTTGACCACTTCGCCATCTGCAGCCGTGTATTCGAGCACTTCATCGACCTTGTCATCGTCGCCAAAACGGATGGCCGTGATCGAACGCTTGGTGATCTTCGGCTTCAGGAAGGCAATGCGTTCCTGAACGTCGGACATGTAGATCCACGTCTTGTCGTCGAAAATGCCCTCGGTGGAGGGGCTGCCGAGCTGAGCCAGCACAGAGGAGCGGGTGTCTTCATCGGGTTTCATGTCGCGGGGCTGGGCGTCATCCGCCACATAGCCGTGAAAGTCACGCGCGGGCGTAAGGCATGCCGTAAGCGGCAGGGTGAGCAGGCCAATGGCCAAAATCGCACGTCGCGACATGGAGAAACTCCTGTTAAGGCTTCGCGAAAGACCTAGCGGTTGCAGCCCCCCCTTGGCAACACAGGAGTACATAGGTGACAGGAATTTCAATTGGCTGGCTGGCGCGGCGGCGGGCCCGCAAGGCGGCCGCCCGGAACGCATATGCCGGCTTGATGAAGGCGGCACTGGCCCCTGACATCTATCTGGCAGGCGACGTTGCGGACACATTCGAAGGCCGCGCAGCCATGGTTATGGTCCATGCAGCGCTGGCCCTGCGGCGGATACGGGGGATTCCCGGTCCGGAAGGCAAGCGGCTCGCCGCGGCCCTGAACACAAGCGTTCTGGACGGGTTTGACGCCGCCTATCGCGAGCAGGGCGTGGGTGATTCGTCGATTGCGCGAAAAGTGCGCAAACTGGCCGAAGCCTATTACGGTCTGGGCCTGGCCCTGACGGCGGCGCTGGACGAAACGAGCGCTGAAACACGCAAATCCGGTGTCGAGGCCGTGCTGGCCCGCAATGGGGTGACTGAAAGCAGCCGTGCGGCAGGGCTTGGGGCCTGGTTGTGCGCGCTCGCCGATGGGCTGGAAGCGCAACAGGACTCGGAGATACTGGCCGGGAATCTTGACTGGCAGGCAGGCTCCAAAGTGCGTTAGCACGTACAGGCGCAGCGTTGCCAAGGGTGGTGACGCGCCGTAAACAGCGCCAGAGTGGGAACAGCAGTTTTCCCCCACAGCAGGAAGGCCCGTATGGCTAAAGGCACAATTCTCTCGATTGATGCCATGGGCGGCGATGCCGCGCCCGGTGTCGTGGTCGATGGACTAGCGGTCCTGCTGGCAGAGCGCGCGGATATTGCCGTGCTGCTGCATGGCAATGAGGCCGTGCTGGCGCCGCTCGTCGCAGCGCAAAAAGCCTTGTCGGGCCGCTGTCAGATCGTTCATTCCGACACAGTCATCACCAGCGACATGAAGCCCAGCCAGGCCTTGCGCCGGGGCAAGGGCTCGTCGATGTGGAATGCGGTTGAGGCGGTCAAGAACGGCGAAGCGGGCGCAGCTGTGTCTGCAGGCAATACCGGCGCCCTGATGGCGATTTCCATGCTGATCCTGCGCAAGATGGAGGGCGTGCACCGGCCGGCGATGACGGCCCTGTGGCCGACGCTGCGCGGGCGCACCGTGGTGCTGGATGTCGGCGCGAACCTCGAGGCCGATGCGGCGCAACTGGTGACCTTTGCAATCATGGGCGAGGCCTATGCCCGCGCTGCGCTCGGCATTGCCAAGCCAACCGTCGGCATTCTCAATATCGGTTCCGAAGAGATGAAGGGCCATGACGAGGTGCGCGAAGCCCATGAATGGCTGCGCGCGGCCAAGCTGGACATCGACTATCGCGGCTTTGTCGAGGGAGATGATATTTCCAAGGGCGCTGTCGATGTCGTGGTGACCGACGGCTTCACGGGCAATGTGGCGCTGAAGGCGGGCGAAGGCGTTGCCCGCATGCTGGGCAGCCGGATGCGCGAGGCCTTCACTGCCAGCCTGATGACGAAGATCGGAGCGGCACTGGCCATGGCAGGCCTGAAGACCCTGCGGTCGCAAATGGACCCGAGCAATGTGAATGGCGGCGTTCTGCTGGGCCTCGGCGGCGTGTCGGTCAAAAGCCATGGCGGCACGGATGCCCGCGGCTTTGCCCGTGCATGTGAACTTGCTGCAGACCTTGCCAGCAGTCATTACCGCGATGAAATACTCGCCAATCTCTCACGCATAGGGGAAGGGGGCCTCGCTGCCGAATAGGCAGCGCGGCAACGAAAGGACATACATGACACGACGCAGCTTCATTCGCGGCACTGGCGGATACCTTCCCGAGAAGGTGCTGACCAATGAAGAGCTGTCGACAATGCTCGACACATCCGACGAATGGATTCGCGAGCGTACGGGCATCCAGAAGCGCCACATCGCGGCAGATGGCGAGCTGACGTCCGACATTGCGACGGCGGCGGCGCGCCAGGCGCTGGATGCAGCGGGCATGACGCCTCAGGATATCGACCTGATCGTGCTGGCGACGACGACGCCTGACCAGACATTCCCGGCAACGGCGACGGCTGTGCAGGCCAAGCTCGGATGCGGTCCGAGCGCGGCGTTTGACGTGCAGGCGGTGTGTTCAGGCTTCCTGTTCGGACTGGCGACGGCTGACAGCATGCTGAAGCAGGGCCTGTTCAACCGGGCGCTGGTGATCGGCGCAGAAACATTCACGCGCATTCTCGACTGGTCTGACCGGGGCACAGCTGTGCTGTTCGGCGACGGCGGCGGCGCGGTGGTGATCGAGGCAGTCGAATGGGACGGCGCAGACGATGCCGGCATCATCACGCATCACATCCGCACCGACGGCACCAAATCCGACCTGCTATATGTCGATGGCGGCGTCAGCTCGACCGGCACGATCGGCCATGTGCGCATGGAGGGAAACCGCGTCTTCAAGCATGCGGTGACGAATATTTCCTCGGCGATCCAGGCCGTGCTCGACGAGACGGGCCTGACGGCAGACGACATTGACTGGTTCGTGCCGCACCAGGCCAACAAGCGCATTCTCGACGGGGTGGCGAAGAAAATCGGCATTCCGGAAGAGAAAGTCGTCATCACCGTGGACCAGCACGCCAACACGTCTGCGGCGTCCATTCCGCTGGCGCTGAACCATGCTGTGCGCTCCGGCCGGGCGAAAAAGGGTGACCTGATCCTTTCCGAGGCCATGGGCGGCGGATTCTCGTGGGGCGCCAGCCTGTTCCGGCTTTGATCCGGAGCGGACGATTTTATCCACAAATTTCGGGTCTAATCGGGCAATCTGAAACTTCTCAATGATTTAAGCTGACGGGTTTGCTAGGAATCCGTTAAGATTCATTGGCTATCCATTAACGAAAGGCGAAAGACCGTCATGAGTAACCAGACCCTGACCCGCGCAGAAGTGACCGACGCCATTGTCCGCGAAGTGGGCGTGACGCGTCAGGAATCCTCTGACCTGCTGGACCGTACGCTCGACATGATCGGCAGTGCGCTGGAGCATGAAGACGAAGTGAAGCTTTCGCGCTTTGGCAATTTCGTGGTGCGATCGAAGGCTGAGCGCGAAGGCCGTAATCCCAAAACCGGCGAAGAAGCCGTGATTGCGCCCCGCCGCGTCGTCACCTTCCGACCCTCTCCCATGCTGAAGGCCCGCGTCGACAAGGGCTGAACCAAAACAAGGATAGCGATATGACTGCTGCACGGAACCGAGTTGAAAAATCCGCCACCGCTTTCCGCTCGATTGGAGAGGCCGCTGCCGAACTTGGGCTCGAAACGCATGTCCTTCGCTATTGGGAAAGCAAGTTCCCGCGTGATGTGAAACCGGTGAAGCGCGCCGACGGCCGCCGCCTGTTCCGTCCGCAGGACCTTGAAGCCCTGCGCGCCATCCAGATTCTCGTGCATGAGCGCGGCATGACGCTGAAGGGCGCCAAGTCGATTCTCGCTGAGCAGGGCCTTGCGGCTGTTCTGTCTGGCGCGGCCAAGCTGGGCACGGCTGCCAGCCCCGCCCGCGAGCTGCAGAAGAAGGTCGCCAAAGCGTTCGATGCCGAGCTGCCGGATGCCTCCGCGCCGAAGCGGCAGGAGCGCCTCGAGGGCGCGCTGGTCGAACTGACAGACCTGAAAGCTCGCCTCGATGCGATGCGCGGTCGCCGGGCTGCCTAGGCGGGGCGAACAACCTTCGCGGCAATACAGCCCTGCTGGGCATTGTGCAGGTCGATGAAGCCGGATTTGGAGACCGAGATTGAATCAGGACGCCGATCTGCCGGACGAAATTGACATGACCAAAGCGGCCGATGTCGATTGGGTGAAGGCGCAAGCCGATCCTGCGATCTGGCATGAGGCGGCGGTCGCAGCGCTTGCCTACCTCGGCGACAAGCACGGCTTCGTCACCTGGCTGGTACAACAGCCGGAAATGGACAGGTCGACGGCCGGGTGGATTCTACTGTGGTCTCCATTTCGTGAATTCCTGACCGGGGATCACGCCTCCATGTTCGAGACGGGCGTGACAGTTCCTGAACTCGTCAAAATCCTGACAGCGCTGTGCGAACGAAGCGACCGCATCGGGTTTTCGAATGACCGGCTTGGCCTGGAAGACGAGTGGGAGAAACCGCGACAAGCCTGCAAGGCGATCATAGAGGGTGGCGAGCTTGATCCGCATCTCAGGGCGCCGACGGCGATCGTCGGCAAGCCATTTCCAGCGCCCATGGAGAATATGCCCTACTCGGTGCATGACGGGACGATGATCAGCAGGCAGTTCTTCAAGCGGATGCTTCCACATTTGTTCACGTAGAGCGCCTTGTGAAAGAGCCCACACAAGGCTTCTCGATCACGTCTGTGAATACGGCATGGCAAGCTGAACCCCGGCGAAGGCCACTTCGAGCACAGCCACCCGAAACCTGCGGTGACCAAAAGCGGCATTCACTTGTTGCGGAACCGGGGCGGCTTGGCTACAAGCCGCCAGAGTCGGAGCGTGGCGCAGCCCGGTAGCGCACTCGCCTGGGGGGCGAGGGGTCGTAGGTTCGAATCCTATCGCTCCGACCATTTTCCCTTTTGACAGGTCCAGTTTGCAACGCGCAATGGGGTGGCTCAAACGCCTGTTTCGACCTGTTCCTGATAGCGTGTGGCGACGTGAACGATGAGGACCGTCGCAATGTGGGAAACAAAGCCCACCGTCCACCAGATCAATGGCCATTTCATCACGAACGTGTCGCCGCCAACGCCTATGCTGATGCCGATAAATACGACGACCCCGATGGCATAGCCTGCCAGATGGATCCACAGGGAGAGCCGTATCGCCGCCCGTGTCTTGGCATTCCGGAGGGCAACCGTCTTGACCGCTTCGGCCGCCTGATCGACCGACAGTGCGATGACATCGACATTATACGCGGCCGCCAGCGCCTTGAGCGATTCCTGCGCGGCCGGTTCGCCATTCTCGATGCGCTGGACGGTCCTAAGGCCAATCCCGGCGAGCTCGGCCACATGTTCCTGGGACCAGTAACGCTCTTCGCGCCAGCGTTTGATCTTGGCTGCATCTGCTTTGAAGGACATTTTTCTCTCCTGCGTTTCCCATTATCAGATGGACCCAGAAGACCGCAAATGACGTCCCCTCTCCACGCCAGCGGCACGCCACCGCCCCGCCATGAGGCCGCCAGTGCCGCGCCAACACAGGCAATTCTCGACATTCGGGGCGACTGTACATATTCAGGCCTTCGTAGCAGCCTGAGGCGCCTACGCGGCCGGAGCGAAGCGCAAAAAGGGAAAGCAGCTGTATCATATCGCCGATGGGAGAGGTGCTGGCAGCGCCTTTGTTCAACAGGGACGCCATCTTGTCTGCCGGGATCAACATGGACGAGATCAAGCGGGCGAAGTTTGATCTGGACGTAAGAGGCCATTACAGCCGCCCGGATGTGTTCAAACTGTCCTTGGACACCCGGCGGCAGAGATAGGCCTGCTCCAGCCCGAAGGTTGGAGCAGGCGATAAGCTGGGACTATTTCTTTTCCAGATCCAGTTCGTCTGTCTTACCGACAGCCGCGAGGGCGAAGGCGTATTCCGTGGCTGTTTCCTTGAGGCCCTCGAAACGGCCCGAGGCGCCGCCGTGGCCTGCGTCCATATTGATGCGCAGGAAGTATGGCCCGGCTTCCGGGGCCTCGTGGCGCAGCTTGGCGGCCCACTTGCTGGGTTCCCAATAGGTCACACGCGGATCGCTAAGGCCGCCAGTGATCAGCATGGGCGGGTAGGGCTTGTCGGAGACATTGTCATACGGGCTGTAGGTCGCGATCGTGTCGTAATCCGTCTCGCTGGTCAGCGGGTTACCCCATTCCGGCCATTCAGGCGGCGTGAGCGGCAGGGTCTCGTCAGACATCGTGTTGACGACATCGACGAAGGGCACAGCCGCGATGATGCCGCCAAAGAGTTCAGGGTCCATGTTGGCGGCGGCGCCCATCAGCAGGCCACCCGCTGAGCCGCCCATGCCGACGAGCTTGCCCTTGGATGTGTAGTGCTGGTCGACCAGGTAATGACCGGCAGCAATATAGTCCTTGAACGTATTGGTTTTCTTGTCGAGCTTGCCGTCGAGATACCATTGGTAGCCCTTGGCCATCGAACCGCGCGGATGGACGATGGCGTAGATGAAGCCGCGATCAACGAGGCTGAGACGACCGGTGCGGAAGTCTGCCGGAATGGTGATGCCGTAGGAGCCATAGCCGTAGAGCAGCACAGGCGCGGTGCCGTCGACGGGCGTGTCCTTGCGGCGCAGCAGGGTGACAGGCACTTCCGCCCCATCCCATGAGGGCGCCATGACGCGCTCGGCAACATAGTCGTCGGGATTGTGACCCGAGGGGACTTCGCGGGTCTTGCGGAGGGTGCGCGCGCGGCTGACAAGGTCATAGTCGATGACCTGTTCCGGGGTGGTGGGCGAGGCATAGTCGAAGCGCAGGATCGGCGTGTTATAGTCATAGCCGCTGTCGAGGCCGAGATCATAGGCGGCTTCATCGAAGCTGATCGCGTGCTCGGCGCCATCGGCGCGGGCGCGCACGACGATGCGGGGAAGGCCGTTCTCGCGCTCCATGCGGGCGAGATAGTCCTTCTGTGGCTGCATGCCGAGGAGGAGCGTGCCGGGGCGGTGGGGAATGACTTCTTCCCACGCCTCGCGGGAGGTCGATTCCATTGGGGCCTTCATCATCTTGAAGTCGACGGCGCCATCGAGATTGGTGATGATGTAGAACTGGCCATCCCAGTGGACCACGGAGTATTCGTTGTCTGTCTGGCGCGGGGCGACGAGGTGAATCTCGGGATCAAGTTCCGATGTTGAGAACCAGTAGACTTCCGACGTCGTGTGGCCCGAAGCGTTGATGAAAACCACGTCCTCGCTGGCGCTCTTGCCGACGCCGACGAAGAAGCCGGGGTCCTTTTCCTCATAGAGCAGCGTGTCTTCGCCGGTGGCGAGGTTGCGCTGGTAGACCGCGTCGGGCCGGGCATTCTCGTCGCGGTGGACCCAGACGATGGCCTGTCCGTTGGCGGTCCACTCAAAGTCGCCATAGGCATTGTCGATCTCGGCAGCGGTTTCCGCGCCGGTGGCAATGTCCTGAATGTGGATCTTGTAGAACTCGCTGCCCTGCGTATCGACGGCGTAGGCGACAAGCTTGTGATCCGGGCTTGTGTCGATGCCGCCGAAGGAGAAATAGTCCTTGCCGTCGCCCATCGCGTCGCCATCGAGCAGGATGGTTTCGGTGGCCTCCGGGTTAAAGGCATCCTCGGCAGGGCGCCGGGCGATGATCGGGTATTCGCCGCCCTGACGATAACGCGTATAATAGGCCCACGGGCCGTCGATCTCGGGAACGGTGCTGTCGTCTTCCTTGATGCGGCCGCGCATTTCCGCGAACAGTTCATCGCGCAGCTCGGTCGTCGGGTCTTCGAGCACAGCCTTGGTGTAGGCATTCTCAGCTTCCAGATAGGTGCGGATATTGGCGTCGAGCACGGACGGATCGCGCATGACTTCCTGCCAGTTGTCATCCTTCAGCCAGTTGTACGGATCGTTGCGCGTGCGGCCGACCTGCGTGATCTCATGGTCGATACGTTCGGCGACCGGAGGCTGGGGAGCAGGCGTGGCTGCTGGTGTTTCGACAGCGGTGTCGGTGAGCTTGGTATCAGTCATTGTGCATCCGGTCAGAAGGGCAGCGGTCGCTGCGCTGGCAAGAAGGAAAGAAAGGCGCATGCGGCCAGCTCCCGTGCCAGTGTGGCGTGGCGTTTGGTGGAAATGGATCAGGCCCCGCAGGGCCTGTCCAGACCTATTCGTCGGGTTGGAAGTCGAGCACGATACCGTTGATGCACCAGCGCTCGCCGGTCGGTGGCGGGCCGTCCTTGAAGACGTGACCCTGATGCAGGCCGCAGACGGCGCAGTGGCATTCGGTGCGCGGGATGATCATCTTGAAGTCGGTCTTGGTCTCGACAACGCCTTCAGAGGCAGGCTGCCAGTAGCTTGGCCAGCCGGTGCCGCTTTCGAACTTGTGCTCGGACGACCAGAGCACCGTATCGCAGCCCTTGCAGTGATATTTGCCGGCGCGCTTTTCGCTCTCGTAATTGCCGGGTGTGAAGGCGCGCTCTGTGCCTTCCTTCACGCCGACGCGGAATTCTTCCTCGGTGAGGACTTCGCGCCATTCGCGATCTGAGCGCTGGATCTTGGTGCCTGTGGCAGACATGGGGGCCTCCTGATTCGGGGTTCCCCGTCAATATAGGCCGATTATGCCTCAGCGCCATTGGCTGTGTGTGGTCAGGCCTTATTGGCAGTATTGCCTGTCCAGCGTGCAGGCAAGCGATCGGCTGCGCTCAGACCGTCCGGGATAGAGCGACAGTCCGAGGCCCGTTGACGTCAGTTTCGCCGCCACATCGCACGCCGAGGCGGAACCCAGTTCACAGGCGTTCAGGAATCCTTCGATCTTTTGTTGATTTGTCGCGGTTGTGCCCGGCCAGTTATTATAGTCTGCCACTGCCAAATTGTAGCAGCCGTGGGCCTCATTGGCTTTGCAGGCGAGCCGGTAATTTTCCAAGGCAGCGACTTTGTCAGGTGAGCCGCCGAGGCCGTTTTCCTGCATGACGCCAAGATCCTTGCAGGCCGCTGGCTCGCCTGCCGTGCACGACGTCGCCAGGTATTTGCGTGCTTTTGCGTAATCAGGGTTGCCGTAAAGGTTTTGCGCGAAGGCGTTGCCCGAAGCGAAACAGCCGGTCTTGTCATTGTACTTGCAGGCCTCATCGCGGAATGCTGCGGCCTGAGCCAGGTTCTTCTGAACATCAGTGCCTTCTTCAAGCATAAGGGCTGCACGTGTGCAGGCGCTTGCAAACCGCCCTTCACAACCAAGGCTGAAATAGGCATAGGCATCCGCCCGTGATTTCGCGTCTTTCGTCAGCATGAGCGTGTCGCCCAGCCAGTAGCAGGCCTTTCCGTAAAAGGCGTCGCAAAGGTCCGTGAGCCCGTCGAATCCTTGATTGCGCACGGTTGCGTCGCTTGAGTTCGTGCGGCCTGTTGCTTCGTCATAGCGTTTTTCAAAGGCTGAAAGGGTTACGGCATCCGGCACGGTATAGCGTGTACTGGCGGCGGGTTTGACCTGTGCGCCCAATTCTGCGGCTTCCTCGCAGGCAACCGGATCGCCATTGTCGCAAGCACGCGCGAGGTGGACCCTGGCCTTTGCCAGATCGGGCTTGCCGAGGTAGCCATCGCGGTAGAAGACGCCTGACGCGTAGCATGTGACCGCATCAAGCTCGAGACAGCCACGATCGAGCAGACGCGCGGCCTTGACGACATCCTGTGGGAATCCCTCAACGCCAGCCAGATAGTTCGCCGCACTGACGCAGGCGTCCGCATGGCCGCTGTCGCACCCTTTTTCATAAAAGGGGATGGCGTCGACATGGTCGCTCGCCTTTTGCGATTGCATCAGCATGTTGCCGTAGAGGTAGCAGGCCCGGCCATAATTTTCGTTCCTGCAAAGTGAGAAGACATCATCGGCTCCCTTGTAGGCGATATCGGCATCAGTGCTGCGAAGGGCTTCGACGGCGGCGGTGTAGCGGGCTTTCTGATCCGTGCGCGGCGTGTCAGGCGTCGGCGCAGGGCTGCTGGGAGCGCCAGCGACCTGTTTGGGGGCCGGCGGTTCAATCGTCGCCAGCAGCTCGCAAGCGCCCTCGCGTTCATATTGGCAAGCGATCCTGATGCGCTGTGTGGCCTTGGCGCGATCCGCTGTTATGCCTGTGCCGTTAAGGTAGGCCTGGCCGGAAAGGAGGCAGGCCTCGGGGTTCGGGAGGCGGTATTGGTTGGCAATATGGCAGGTGTCTTCGTACAGGCGCGCGGCTTCAGCCAGATTTTGCGCAATGCCTCTGCCTGTTGCATAGGCCGCCGCAAGTTTCAGGCATTCCCTGTCTGCGGTCCAATCCGTCTCGCAGGCTTCCTTGAGCAGGGCGACGGCGGCAGCTGCGTCATCGGCTGTCCCGTTCTTTGCCTTCAGCTCAGCGGCCTTGATGCAGCTTTGTTGGGAGCCGGCATTGCACCCCAAATCATAGAGTCGTGCTGCGCGCGGGACGTCGGGCACGCCGCCGCCATAGCCTGAGGCAAGATTGTCGCCAGCCGCCACGCACTTGCCGAATTTTGGATCTGTCTCGCAGGACTGGGCGAAGTATTCCGTCATGGCGATTTTGTCGCCCGCCTTGAGCGCCTCATATCCCTTCTCAATGAGCGCCTTTGCGGCCTCGCCTTGGGCGGAGGCCAGCATTGGCATGGCGCCGAAAACAAGGGCGGCAATCGCGGTGCGGATGCAGACGGCGGCGGACATTGCGAAAACTCCTGTACACGAATCGAAACGGGAGCTGCATGGTTGCAACTCCCGCCTTTTTCTATGCAGTATGGCCTGCAACGTCATCACCCCCGGGGGCTAGGCGCGCGGATCAGCCGTAGAGCACGGTGATCGATTCAGCGACGAGGGCTGGGCGTTCCTGGCCTTCGATCTCGATCGTGTTTTCCATGATCATCTGCTTGCCGCCGGACTTTTCAGTCACGGATGTACATTTCTGGCGCAGGCGCACCTTGGAGCCGACGGGAACCATGTTGGTGAAGCGGACCTTGTCGGAGCCATAGTTGATGCCGCGCGTCACGCCGGAGACGTTCAGCGTTTCACCGCCGAGCATTGGCAGCAGGGACAGCGTCAGGAAGCCGTGTGCGATGGGGCCGCCCATGGCCTTGGTGGCGCGCTCGACATCGACGTGGATCCACTGGTGGTCGCCAGTTGCTTCGGCAAACTTGTTGACGCGGTCCTGGTCGATTGTGTGCCAGTCGGACACGCCGGTTTCGGTGCCTGCGATGGATTCGAGATCGGCGTAGGCGACTTTTTTCGGGTTAGCCATAAGGGAATTCCTCCAGAGTTTATGCTTGGGCCTTTTCTGGCGCGGGCAGCGCCATCCGGCAAGGTTTACTGAGCGTCAATCTGCTGGACGTAGAGCTGATTCTCGCAAATACTTCGCCAATGGGCTGAATTGGGAGACGCTACATGACAGATTCGAACCAGATTTCCGTTGATCCGAACACCAAGGGCAACGCGAACCTTATCTATATTCTCTACCTTGTGGGCATCGTGATCGGCGTCACCCCGATCATCGGGGTCATCATGGCCTATATGGGCAAGGGGCAGGGCGATCCCGTGCTGGAAAGCCATTACAACAACCAGATCAACATCTTCTGGAAGGCCCTGCTTTACAGTGTGATCGGGGCTGTTCTGACAATGGTGCTGATCGGCATTCTGATCCTGCTCGCGACGCTGGTCTGGTACATCGTGCGCTGCATCAAGGGTATGCAGGCCCTGTCGGCCGGCCAGCCGATTGAAAATCCCGGTAGCTGGATGTTCTAGGCCGCTCTGGCACCGAATATGGAAACAGCCGCTCCAATCGGGGCGGCTGTTTTCGTTTCAGCCATGCTTGCCTGTCAGCCCGGCGAGCCAGTGGAAGGAATCCTTCGGGGTGCGCTTGAGCGTTTCAAAATCGACATGGGTGACACCGAACCGGGTGGTGTAGCCCTTCGCCCATTCGAAATTGTCGAGCATTGACCAGACGAAGTAGCCACGCACATCGGCGCCTGCGGCGCGTGCTTCCAGCAAGGCGGCCAGGTAGCGGTCGATGAAGTCGATACGCACGTCATCTTTCACACGGCCCTGCGCGTCTGGCTCGGCCAGGTCGGCAACACCGTTTTCTGTGACAAAGATCGGCAGGCCATATTTCTCTGCCGTTTCGATCAGGATGTCGCGGAAGCCTTCAGGGGAGGCGTTCCAGCCCATCAGGGTAATCTCGGTGTCCTCGGGTGGATTGGCCCAGCGATAGCCTGCAGGGCCGTCATCGGCGGTCGCGTAGAGCGGGGAATAGTGATTGAGGCCAAACCAGTCGAGCTTCTGGTTAATCAGCTCTTCATCGCCGGGGCGGACGCGATCACCGAGCGCGGCAGACACGATCGGGTCGTATTTGCCTAGGATCATGGGGTCAGCGAAGGCGCGGTTCCACCAGGCATCGAGCTTCGCCGCTGCGAGATGGTCAGGGTCTGTGTCGTGTCTCGGCAGGCAGGGCTGCATGTTGGGGACGACGCCGAGTTGGGCGCTGCCTGGCAGGGCGTCCCGCAGCGCCTGTATGGCCGATCCATGGGCGAGATTCACGCCATGCACCATGTCGCGATAGAGATCGTAGTCACGGATGCCCGGCGCGTGAATGCCCATCTTGTAGCCGAACATCGCGAAGACATTGGGTTCGTTGAAGGTGGCCCAGTGCGTGATGCGGTCGCCAAGGCGGTCCGCCATGAGGGTCGCGTAATCCGCAAACAGCGGGGCGATTTCGCGACTGGTCCAGCCTTTGCCCGCTTCGTGCAGGGCGAGGGGCAGGTCCCAATGATAGAGGCAGGCCCATGGCGCGATGCCGCTTTCGAGCAGGCTGTCCGTCAGCCGGTCATAGAAATCGAGCCCGGCCTCGTTGGGCTGGCCCTTACCCTCGGGCAGGACACGGCTCCAGGAGAAGGAGAAGCGATAGGCGTCGAGCCCGAGCTGCCGCATGAGGCCGACATCTTCGCGGTAGCGATGGTAGTGGTCGCAGGCCACGTCGCCCGTGTCGCCATTGTCGATGCGGCCGGGCTCTCGGCAGAAGGCGTCCCAGATGCTCGGCGCGCGGCCGTCTTCATCATGGGCGCCCTCTATCTGGTAAGAGGCGGTCGATGCACCCCAGATGAAATCCTTCGGAAAGTCACCGGGCTTGACCATCTCAGACGATCCGGCTCTTGGAATTGCCCCAATACTTGTCGCGGATGAGGCGCTTGTAGAGCTTGCCGGTCGGGTGGCGCGGGAGTTCAGGATCGAAGTCGATCGATTTCGGGCATTTGATCTTCGAGAGGTTTGCCTGACAGAACGCCATCAGTTCGGCGGCGAGTTCCTCGGATGGCGCCTGGCCCGGAGCAGGCTGCACAACCGCCTTCACGGCTTCGCCGAATTCCTCGTCCGGAACGCCGATCACCGCGCAGTCAGCGACCTTGGGGTGGGTGATGAGGATGTTCTCGCATTCCTGCGGATAGATGTTCACGCCGCCGGAAATGATCATGAAGGCCTTGCGGTCTGTCAGGTAGAGATAGCCGTCTTCATCCAGCTTTCCGACATCGCCAAGGGACGACCAGTCGGCATGGCTGGCGTGCAGGGCGCCTTTCGATTTCTCGGGATCATTGTGATAGGTCGGCGGGACTGTGCCCCCGAAATACACCTGGCCTTCTTCGCCAACGGGCACTTCATTGCCCTGCTCGTCGCAGATATGGACTTCACCATGGACAGGCTTTCCGACAGTGCCCTTGTGGGTCAGCCAGTCAGCGCTGCGCGCCCATGTCATGCCGTTGCCTTCGGAGCCGGCATAGTACTCGTCAATGATGGGGCCCCACCAGGCGATCATCTGTTCCTTGACCGGGACCGGGCAGGGCGCGGCGGCATGGATGGCAAACTGGAGGCTTGAAACATCATATTTCTCGCGTACGTCCTGCGGCAGCTTCAGCATTTTCACGAACATGGTCGGGACAAGCTGGGAGTGCGTAACCTTGTATTTCTCGACGAGGCGAAGGTAGTTTTCCGCGTCGAACTTTTCCATGATGACGAGCGACGCGCCGAGCTTGGTCATCGACATGCTCCAGCGCAGCGGGGCAGCATGGTAGAGCGGCGCGGGCGAAAGGTAGATCGAGGTTTCGGTCACACCGGCCAGGCCGCGACAGATCTGTACGAGCACATTGTCAGCGTCGATAGGCAGGCCGCGCTCCAGCGGCGGGCGGATACCCTTGGGGCGCCCGGTCGTGCCGGAAGAATAGAGCATGTCCGTTCCGGCCATCTCGTCCGGGATGGGTGTGATCGGAAATTTTGACTGATGGGTTTCAAGCGCTGTGAAGCCCGGAATGTCGCCATCAATGGACCAGTAATGGTCCAGATGAGTGACCGATTTCACGTCCTGCGCGACGGTGGATTTGTGGGCGTCGGCAACCAGCAGTTTCGCGCCGGAATCCTCGATGATGTATTGTACTTCGGGTGTCGTCAGGCGGGACGAGATACAGACGAAGTAGAGGCCGGAGCGCTGGGCGGCCCAGCAGACTTCGAAATAGCGGGCCGAGTTTTCGGCGAACAGGGCAATCGTGTCGCCCGGCTGGCAGCCCGCTTCGCGCAACGCGTGGGCGATCTGGTTGGAGCGCTCGTCAAGCTGGCGGAAGGTGACGACCTCACCGCTGCCCGCCATCGTATACGCTGGGTGATCAGGCCGGGATTTGGCGTGATGGAAGGGGTGCATTTGCGTCTCTCTCCGTTGCTGCGGTGGCCGCTCTTGCGGGGCCGTCTCAGATTTTGGTCGAACTTAACTAACCCGCGCTCCGCGTCCACTGCCGACGCAGGGGAAAGCGCTAAAAGCTGCGGGTCCAGTAGTGCATTCTGTGGACGATCTGAGGCCCGCCCGGCGTTTCCGGCCAGTCGAAATGGCTTACCGCGCCTGCGAGATGGCTGTAGCCGCGCGCCGTCCAGAAAGCATCGAGCGGGCTGTATTCATCGGGACGCTGGGGATGGTCTGCCGGCCGCTCGACGGCGCAGAAACAGGCGCGCTTGAAGCCGTGGGCAAGGGCATGGGCTTCGCGGGCGTCAAAAAAGGCATGGCCGATGCCGTGGCCGCGATAGGCCGGCAGCAGCACGGATTCGCCAAAATAGAAGGTTGTCGCAAGGTCGATGCCGGCGTCGACGAGCGGTTCGGCAAACTCGACATGGTGCACTGTCAGGGCTGAGCCTGTCGCGCACCCGACGATCTCGCCGGCCTCATTCTCGGCTGTAACGATCAAGGCGTCAGGCGCCCGGGAGAAGTTGTGCAGGTAGTCGAGTTCATAGCCCTCGGTGCCGGCATAGAGATAGGGGTAGGCGCGAAAGACTTCGATGCGCAGGCGGGCCAGGGCAGGCAACGCCTGTTCCATCTCCCTGCCTGTCAAGGAACGGACTTTCATGAGACCTGCCGGATCCATTCCTGGAGATTGTAATAGGTCGTGACGCGTGTGATCTCGTCTTCACTGATCTCGAAGAAGGCGCCGGCGGGCAGGCGGTATTCCTGGCCGTGGGCCTTGGGAAGTCCGTCATCGGTTTTCTTGTAGATGCCGTTGACGATGAACTCTGCCGCCGCGCGTGTGCCGTCGGCCGATGTCATGATGGCGATCCCGGTCAGGTTCTCGTCATAGCACTCATCCATGTGCGCGATGAAGGCGGCGAACTTTTCCTTGCCGCCGCGGCGGACGCCCTCGTTGACGTCGTGACTGATCGTGTCGCTGACGCAGGCGAGCATGCCGTCCCAGTCCTTGGCATTAAAGGCGGCGTAATAACGGGCAATGAGGTCGGCGGGACTCATGGGTTCGCGTTTCCTGTGCGTGGCAGACCGGGTGTCCCGGCAAGTTCCGGGTGTTGTGAAACGTAGGCGGCCTTCAGTTCCACGGACCGGTTGTGATGACCGTCCGGGCTCCAGCCTGGCGCATTGATGGCCCGGCGCACCCAGCGGTCGGGGCGCAGGCCGTCCCGCGCGCAATCGCGCAGCAGGCCGCCCAGTTCGTGAAAGGCGATGATGAAGGGATTGTAGCTCTGCAGCGGTTTCACGATGCCATAGATGGGCTTTTCGTTATCGAGTTCGGGCACATAGGTGCCGAACATCTTGTCCCAGATCATGAACACGCCGGCATAGTTGGCGTCGAGGTAGCGCGGGTTGGTGGCATGGTGCACGCGGTGATGGGACGGCGTGTTGAAGATCGCCTCAAACCAGCCGGGCATACGGTCGACTGCCTCGGTATGGATCCAGAACTGATAGATCAGGTTCAATCCGCCCACGAAGAAGATGACATAGGGGTGGAAGCCGATCAGCACCATTGGCACGCCAACCAGGATCAGGCCGGTGAACGGTCCGAACCAGGGCTGGCGCAGGGCGGTCGTCAGATTGTATTGGGTGCTGGAATGGTGCGTGACGTGCTCCATCCAGAACCAGCGCATGCGATGGGCCAGCCTGTGCTTCCAGTAATAGGTGAAGTCATAAATCACGAAGGCCAGCAGAGCGCTCCACCACGTGAACGGGATGCTCTCAAAGCCCCAGCCGAAGATTGTGGCAATGGAGAAGTGATAGGGCCAGGCCAGCATCATCAGCCAGATCGTGACCATGCCTGTCAGCGTGTTGACCACGACATTGCCGATGCCCATTGCCATCGAGGCGAGAGCGTCTTTTGTTTCGTAACGGCCCTTGGCACGTCCTGTGCGCACGGCCCACCATTCCCATATCACCGATATGAGGAAGACCGGCGCGGCGAGCGTCGTGGGTTGTACGGTGGCGAGCCATTCAGGCATTATTTGGGGTCCGCGATGATGGCGCCGTCCTGCTTGTAGACGTGGCCGGCCTTCATGATGAAGTCGACGTTCTCGAGGATAGCGATGTCCTTGAGCGGGTCGCCGCTGACCGCCACCATGTCTGCCGCGCAACCGACATCAAGACAGCCGAGCATGCCCGACTTGTCGAGCGCCTCGGCGGCGTTGGACGTCGCGGCGGTGATGGCCTGCATGGGCGTCATGCCGAACTGGACCATGCGCGAGAATTGCTTCGGGTTGTCACCATGCGGATAAACGCCGGCATCCGAGCCGAACACCATTTTTACGCCGGCCTTGTTGGCGGCCGTGAAACTGGCGCGCTGGATTTTCGAGATCGAGCGTTCCTTGTCCATGGATTCCGGCAGGACGCCATTCTTCTCGCCTTCGGCCAGCGTGTATTCAGTATTGTAGATGTCCATCGAGAGATAGGCGCCCTTCTCCTTGGCGAGCGCGATCGTCTCGTCATCAAGGATGCTGGCATGTTCGATCGTGTCGACACCGGCGAGCAGGGCATTGCGGATGCCGACGGTGCCATGGGCGTGGCTGGCGACTTTCAAGCCGCGCGCATGCGCTTCCTCGACGACTGCGGTGAGTTCCTCAAGCGTGCCCTGCGCGGCGCCAAGGGCCGTGCCTTTGGAGAACACGCCGCCGGTGGAGCAGGTCTTGATCAGGTCAACGCCGTACTTGATGTTCTCGCGCACCTTGGCGCGCATTTCCCACGGACCGTTGGCAACGCCTTCGCCAGTCAGATGGTATTCCGACGGCAGGAGGTTATTGTCCGAGCAATGCCCGCCGGTAATGCCGACAGGCGGGCCGGATACGTAGAGACGTGGTCCCGGTACATCTCCCTCGTTAATGGCGTCCCGCAGTGCGACGTCTCCATAGCTTTCAGCCCCGACATTGCGCACTGTCGTGAAGCCCGCCAGCAGCGTCTTCCGCGCATTCTTGACGCCCGTGATTGCCATGCGTTCGTCGGACAATCCGAGGGATTGATAGGCGCCGGTTTCCGCGTCGCCAGTGAGGTGCACATGCATGTCGATAAAACCCGGAAGGATGGTCTCGGTCCCGAGGTCTATGACAGTTGCATCTTTCGGCACCTTGACGGCCTTCTGGGTGCCAGAGGCCGTTACCTTGCCCTCTTCAATTACCAGCGCGACGTCTTTCAGCACTTTGCCGCTGACCGGGTCGACGAGGCTGCCTGCCTTTACATAGACAGGCTGGGCCTGGGCGACGGCGCTGGTTGCAAGCATGGCGGCTGACAGGAGCAGCGAGCGGGAAAACATCATGGGAAAGCCTTGTTCATCTGCGATTTGGGCGACTATCAGGGCCAAATCGCCGGACGGTCAACCCGGCTGCAGCTTTCCCCTGCGACGCGCTTGACCTCGGCCATCTTGCAGGCAGTGTGTGGCAAGCATTTGCCTAAAGGGAGTTATAATATGGCGCAGCCGAAACAGTTCGAGCAGATTATCCTTGATATCGAGGATGGCGTTGCCATTCTGACGCTCAACCGCCCCGAAAAGATGAACGCCTTCACGGGCAAGATGATGTACGAAATGATCGAGGCGTTCGACATTACGGACGCCGATGACAGCGTGCGCGCCGTGATCGTGACCGGCTCGGGCGACCGCGCCTTCTGCGCTGGCGCTGACCTTTCCGAAGGCGCCAAGACATTTGACTATGACGCCCGTGCCACAACCGGCGAAGAAGGCCGCACGCAGGACGTTGATATCCAGCGGGATGGCGGTGGCCGTGTGACCCTGCGTATCTTCGACAGCCTCAAGCCCGTGATTGGCGCCATCAACGGCGCGGCAGTCGGCATCGGCGTGACGATGCAGCTGCCCATGGATATCCGCATTGCGTCAGACAATGCGCGCTTCGGCTTCGTGTTCAACCGCCGCGGCATCAACCCGGAAGCGGCCTCCAGCTGGTTCCTGCCACGCCTTGTCGGCATCCAGCAGGCGCTGGCATGGTGCTATTCCGGCCGCGTGTTCCCGGCTTCTGAAGCTCTCTCCGGCGGCCTCGTGCTGTCCGTGCACCCGCAGGCCGAACTGCTTGACGTGGCCAAGGCCATGGCGCGCGAGATTGCCGACAATACGGCTGCCGTATCGACGTCCCTGACGCGCCAGATGATGTGGCGCATGCTGGGCGCCAGCCACCCGATGGAAGCCCATATCGTGGACTCCGCCGCGATCTACTCGCGCGGCAAGACGCCAGACGCGAAAGAGGGCGTGATGAGCTTCCTCGAGAAGCGCAATCCGGTCTATCCGGTGAAGGTGTCCGACGGCATGCCGAATTTCTTCCCCTGGTGGGACGAGCCTGAGTTCGAGTGGATCGGCGGCAAGGACTAACCGCCATGACGCCGGAATTCCAGTTCGTTGAAACCAATGGCGTAAAAATCCGTGTGGCCGTTGCGGGCGAGGGGCCTTTGGTCGTTCTCGTGCACGGCTTCCCGGAGAGCTGGTATTCCTGGCGTCACCAGATCAAGGCGCTGTCGGAGGCGGGCTACCGTGTCGCGGCGCTGGACGTGCGTGGCTATGGTGGCTCAGACCGGCCGCAGGCCGTTGAAGCCTATGACATGGAAAGCCTCACCGGCGATGTTGCCGGTGTGGCGAAGGCCCTGTCGCCGGGCGAGAAGGCGGTTGTCGTCGGCCATGACTGGGGCTCCCCCATCGCGTGGAATACGGCCCGGCTGCATGCGGACACGTTCCGTGCTGTGGCGGGCCTCTCCGTTCCTTACATCCCGCCGGGCGAGATCGTGTTCATTGATGCGGTGAGGGCGTTCTTCACGGCGCGGGGGCTGTTCTTTTACCAGGTCTATTTCCAGGATCAGGGACCGCCGGAGGCTGAGCTGGAAAACGATCCGGCCGAGACGATCCGCAAGTTCTACTATGCCATCTCGGGTGACGCGCCCGAGGGCACCTGGCCCACCGACAAGAAGCATGGCGACACGCTGCTCCACCGACTGCCGGAGCCGCCCATGCCGCTGCCATGGCTGTCGGCAGAGGATGTCGCCTATTACGACTCGCAGTTCCGCCAGTCGGGCTTCCGTGGCCCGCTGAACCGGTATCGCAACTGGCACCGTGACCATGCCTTCCTGACAGGGCATGCGGCGCCGATGATCATCGCCCAGCCGTCGCTCTATATTGGCGGCACCAAGGATCTCGTGCTGAAAATGTCGCCGGGCGACATGCTGGCCGCGATGAAGGCGAGCCTTGGCGACCTGCGCGGCGCGACCTTGCTGGAAGGCTGCGGCCACTGGACCCAGCAGGAGCGGCCCGAAGAGGTCAACAAACTCCTCCTTGATTGGCTCGGCGGTCTTTAAGCCCCGTAGATTTGCGACCGAAAAACCTGAAAGGCTCCCGCATGGCGATCTGGCGGCAAACCAATATTGATCTCGACAAGATCACCGAGGCCCAAGAGGGCACGATGGGTGGTATCCTCGGGATCACACTGGTCAGCATTGGCGATGATACGCTGACGGCGCGCATGCCGGTGGATCACCGCACGCTCCAGCCGCATGGACGCCTGCATGGCGGCGCCTCGGTGGCGCTCGCAGAAACGGTCGGTTCGATTGCCGCCAATCTCGTGCTGGACTCAAATGAGAGTGTTGGCGTCGGCCTCGAAATCAATGCCAATCATGTGCGCCCGGTGAAAGAAGGTTTCGTCTTCGGCACGGCGAAGGCAGAAGCGCTGGGTCGAACCACACAGATCTGGACCATCCGCATCACGGATGAAGAGGATCGGCTTGTGTGCCTGTCGCGTTTCACGGTGGCCGTGATCGCGGCCAAAAGGGCCTCGCCGACCTGACACAGGACCCTTACTTGCCGCTGATGGCCATGATTCCCATCAGCTGGCGTTCAGCTGACAGTAGGCGCGTCGGACCATCAGGCGCAGGCAGTGCATCGCCATTTGCCGCGAGTGTCATGATCGCGGGATGGATATAGGACTTCTTCGCAATGGCGGGCGTATTGCCGAGACGCGCTGCGGCGGCTTCGCTCAGCGCTTTGAGCGTCGGCTTTTCTTCGCGCATCAGCACTTCGGTTGCTGCCGTGCTGCCGGACCATGTGCGGAAATCCTTCGCGCTGAAGGCCCGACCCGTCAGGTCGTGGATGAATTCGTTCACGTCGTGCGATGTGATGCAGTGCCCGTCCACTTTGAACAGGGCTTGCCCTGGAAGCTGTTGCAGCTGCTTCACCGCTTCAATCAGCAACTTGTCCTCGATCAGGACATCGCGTGCCTTACCGCCCTTGCCGATATAGTGCAGCTCCAGCAGGTCGTCGTGGATGTCGACATGCGCGTTGGACAGCGAGACCGCGCCGATGGCACTGGTGCGACCTTCCTTGCCGATGCGCAACGCCCCCTTGTCGAGCAGGCGCACAATGCACGCGCAGGCAAAGTCCACCGGATCGTCCAGTTCAAGGAGGCGTGACTGAACCTGGCGGCGGAGGGCAGGCAGGCCCCGGCCAAATTCCAGCATGTCGGCAAACTTGGCCTCATCGCGCACGCGGCGCCATTCGGGGTGATAGATATACTGCGTGCGGCCAGCGTCATCTTCGCCCGTGGCAAGGATGTGAGCGCGCTCCGAAGGGCTGAGCCAAACATTTTTCCAGGCAGGCGGCACGGCGAGCGTTTCCAGCCGCGCGCGCCTCGCCGGAAATCGTATCACCGCTCTCATCTACATAGCGCCAGCCTTTGCCGCGTCTCTGGCGTCGCCAGCCGGGCTTGTCCGTGTCTGCCCAGACAAGCTTCGCATGGCGGGCGCCAACCGTTTCGCGTGCGAGAGGGACAGTCGAGCTGAAAGCCATAATCGCAGAACTCCCGTCCCGCGAACCCGGTTCCTGCCCCCTGTCAAAAATTAGCGCTGCCCGCGATTTAGAAGTTCACCCGGTTGGATACAGCGCCATCGACGATGAGATTGGCGCCGGTGGTGTAGGACGAGAGCGGGCTTGCCAGGAAGACGGCGGCGTTGGCGATCTCCTGCGGTGTGGCGCAGCGGCCCATCGGGTTGCGGGAATTGGCCTGCTTGAAGAATTCCGGCTGGTTGGTCTCGACCATGTGCCAGATACCGCCCTCGAAATAGACCATGCCGGGCGACACCGTGTTCACGCGCAGGCCGATGCCGGCATGCTGGCGGGCAAGGCCCTTGGCCATGTGGATCAGCGAGGCCTTGACCGGGCCATACGACCCCGCGCTGTCGGCCACGGCGGCGGAGATCGACGTGATGATGACGAAGGCGGCGTCGCCATTGGCTTTGGCGGCCTTGGTGAGGAACGGCGATGCGGCGTCGAATGCATTGACGGCACCGAGCACGTCCAGCTCGAAATTCTTTTTCCAGGCATCGGGATCATTGCCCTGGGCCATGGCGCCCGCATTGGAAATGAGGATGTCGATGCCGCCGAGTTCCTCGCCGGCCGCCTTGATCCACGCCTTCAGCGCTGGGCCGTCCGTAATGTCGACAGAACCGCCGGTCGCTTTGATGCCCAGCGCTTCGAGCTCGCTGACGGCCTCTTTCACCTGGTCGGCATGACGCGCGCAGATAGCGATATTGGCACCTTCGCCGGCCAGCGTGTCGGCGATGGAGCGGCCAATACCGCGTGTGCCGCCCAGAATGACGGCGTTCTTGCCTTTGAGTTTGAGGTCCATGTGTTTTCTCCCTGTTGCCCGGTCATGATGGGCCGGTGCTTTGGCGGACACTGTGGCGCTTCTGCGCGCATATTCCAACTGCCCTTGCGTCGCGACTTGCCATGCGCCCGGCTGGCTGCTTGATGGGAGGCATGCAGACACTTCTTCCCCTCGCCACCGAAATCGGCACCCGACTCAAGACACGCGGTGAGACCGTTGGCATTTCCGAATCCTCGTCAGGCGGGCTGATCTCGGCCGCGCTCCTGTCCGTGCCCGGCGCCTCGGCCTATTATCGCGGGGGCGGTGTCATCTACACGCCCCAGGCCTTTCGTGGCCTGATGGGGCTTGATCGCTCGGCGATGGCCGAAGGCATGCGCTCGTCCACAGAACCCTATGCCCGCCTCATGGCCCGCACCATTCGCGGACGCCTTCAGGCGGACTGGGGCCTTTGCGAGACGGGCGCCTCAGGCCCCGGCGGCAATGGCTATGGCGATGCGTCGGGTCACACCTGTGTCGCGCTGGTTGGCGAACATGGGCTGGAAGTGTCCCGCACACTTGAGACGGGCCTTGATGACCGCGTTGAAAACATGCGCCTCTTCGCCCTCGAAGCCTTGGAACTGCTTCACGCAGCGCTCGACTGAGCTGCTAGACGCCGGGTCATCCACGTAGTTTCCCGGATAGGCCGCAGCGGCCGGAAAGTCCGTAATGGTGCTCTGTCCTCAGTAGAGGGAGAGCGACATGGATGGCAGTTTTCAGATCGAGGCATCAAGGTCTCATAGCCCGACAAATGGCGCGGCCGACGCTGCGTTTCGGGCCGAGGTCGATGCTGTTCTAGATACAGCGCTGACGGATGAACTGCGCGCAGCTGGCCGGGCCACAACGGGCCTCAAATCATCGCCCGAAGCCTGTGCGGCATGGCGCGACATCTTGCTCGAACGCGGATGGGTCGCGCCGTCCTGGCCAGTCGCTTATGGCGGCGCAGGCTGGAGCACGGAGCAAAGGCTCTATTTTGAAAACGCGAGCGCCGAACGCGATGGTCCAATCCTGCAATCCTCCGGTGTCCGGACCATTGGCCCCCTGATCATCGCCGAGGGGACACAGGCGCAAAAGGATCGCTACCTGCCTGCCATCCTCAGCGGCGCGCATGAATGGTGCCAGGGCTTTTCCGAGCCGCAGGCGGGCTCTGACCTTTCTGCCCTGTCGCTGCGGGCCGAGCGCGACGGCGACGACTTCATCCTGACGGGATCGAAGCTCTGGACCAGCTTTGCCAATTACGCGACGCATATGTTTCTTCTCGCCCGCTGTGATCCCGGCTCTGCAGGCGGCCATGGCCTTGTCTTCCTGCTGGTCGAGATGGACCGACCCGGTATCGAGGTGCGTCCGATCCGTTTTATTGATGGTGCGTGCGAGACCAATGAAGTCTTCTTCAATGGCGTGCGCACACCGGCGGTCGATCGCATAGGTGATGTGGGAGAGGGCTGGAAGGCCGCCAAGCGCCTGATGGAGATTGCGCGTTCCAACAACACAACAACCGGTCTGCTGCGCCGCGCCATGCGGGCCGCGCAACAGGGCGCTGCCGAGGCAGGCTGTGTGGATGCTGAGATGCAGACGCGCCTTGCGGACATGGTGCGGCGCATTGATGCGTTTGAAGCGCTTGAGGCGCATGTCTCGGCAGGCGGAATCGATATTGGCCCGGCGCCAGCCACCTCGGCGCTCAAGCTGCTTGCGACGGAACTGCATCAGGCCATCACGGAAGTCGCAATAGACGTGGCGCCGCAATCGGCCTTCGCTCAGGAAAAGTATTTCGCGACGCGTGCGGCGACGATCTATTCAGGCACGAGCGAAATCCATCGCAACATCCTGGCCCGCGCCATCGGTTGTCCCTAGCCGCGCAGTGAGCTGATTACAGTCCCTGCGCCTTGACCTTGTCGCGCCCGGCCTTCTTCGCTTCGTAGAGATATTTGTCCGCCTGCTCGATCAGCCCACGCATGGTCATGCCAGCTTCCAGCCGCGCGACGCCGAATGAGGCCGTCACGCGAGCAACGCGCGTGGGGTCGCCCTCGACAGGCACTTCTGAACCCTTGAGCTCGCTCTTGATGGCCACAAGGAGGTTGTAGGCGGAGACAACATCCGTTTGCGGAAGGATGATGCCGAATTCCTCACCGCCGATTCTTGCGACCATGTCATGGCCCTTGATGTTGCCCTTGATGCACTGCGCAAACATCTTCAGCACGGAATCGCCGGTCTGGTGGCCGAAGGAGTCATTGACCATCTTGAAATGATCGATGTCGGCCATGGCGAGGCAAAGCTTGCCGCCGGAGGCGAACGCGTGGTTGATGTTTTCTTCGAGGCGGTCATCGAAAGCGCGACGGTTGGCAATCGCCGTCAGCGGGTCGCGCATGCACTGATTGCGGACTTCCTCAAGTTCTTGATGCAGCGTGGCCAGTTGCTTCTGGGACTCGCTGAGGCCCTGGCTCAATTCCTTCGTCGTATCGATCATGCGCCGATTGTCACTCACCAAACGCGAGACAAGGGAGGCGAGGCCCCCGCCTGAGGACGCAGCCGGAAGGCGCGTTTCGACTTCATTGAGCGAAGCCTGATAGGTGGCATTGGACGAGACGCTCTGCTCGATAATGCCGAGAACGCTTTCGATTTCCTTTTCGATCGCACCGCCGATGCTTTGCGTCGCGGCTTGGCCCGTGTCTGGAAGAAGCAGCTCCTGGTAAATGGAATCGATGTCAAAAGAACTGAGCGTTGTCCTGTTCGACAGCAATTGATCAACGCGCTCGACAATCTGCGCATCTTCGGCAGCGGCATAAGCATACCAGAGTGCATAGGCCTTAGGATCAGGCGGTGTGCGATGCTCTTCAATCAGTGCAAAGGCTTTGCCCGCATTCTGATAGACTGCGATCGCTTCCTTCGATGCGCCGGAAGACAGTTCAATGTCATCCTCGCTCGCTTGCGCGCTATGTATCACTTTGCGTCCCCACGACTGTGCTATTAACCATAGTGTGTCTACTGGCGCATATTTTATCTCACGTTAATAGCCTCAAGCCGCAATTTTTGAAAAAACTTGCGGCTTTAGTCTTCCTCGCGCTCGATTCCTGCGCGGTCAAGGTTACCGAAGCGGGTGATGTTGGCGTCGAAGGCGAGGTCGACCTTGCCGATGGGGCCGTGACGCTGCTTGCCGATGATGACCTCGGCGATGCCATAGATCTGGTCCATCCGTGCGCGCCATTGGGTCCACTTCTCGTTCGAAGAGGGATCGTTCGGGTCGGCGCCGGGCTCTGAACGGGCGAGATAGTATTCTTCGCGATAAACGAACATGACGACGTCGGCATCCTGCTCGATCGAGCCGGATTCGCGAAGGTCAGACAGTTGCGGCCGTTTATCGTCGCGTTGTTCAACGGCACGGGACAGCTGCGAGAGCGCCAGGATTGGCACGTTGAGATCCTTGGCGAGCGCCTTCAGCGCGGTTGTGATCTGCGTCACTTCCTGCACGCGGTTGGCGTTGGAATTACCATTGGTGACGGTGATCAGCTGGAGGTAGTCGATCACGATCAGGTCGAGGCCGGCAGAGCGCTGAAGGCGCCGCGCGCGGGCCGCCAGCTGGCTGATCGAGATGCCACCTGTATCATCGATGTATAGCGGCAGGTTCTGCAGTTCTTCGGTGGCCTCGCGAAGGCGTTCGAAGTCCGATTTGTCGAGGTCGCCCTGCCGGATGCGGTGGGTCGTGATGCCTGTCCGCTCGGCCAGAATACGTGTGGCGAGCTGCTCATTGGACATCTCGAGGGAGAAGAAGCCGACAACCGCGCCTTCGACCGTCTTCCTTGAACCGTCATCCTGCACTTCGGCGCGGTAAGCGGCTGCAGCGTTGTAGGCGATGTTCGTCGCCAGCGATGTTTTCCCCATCGATGGACGTCCGGCGAGGATGAGCAAGTCGGACCGGTGGAAGCCGCCCAGCTTGTCATCGAGGTCGCGCAGCATGGTCGGGATGCCGGCGATCTTGCCTTCGCGCTTGAAGGCCGCTTCGGCCGACTTGAGCGATTCGACGAGGGCTTCGGCAAAGCTGGTAAAGCCGCGCCCGGTAGAGCCGCGCTCGGCGAGATCGAACAGCTGGCGCTCGGCCAGCTCGATCTGGCGGGCGCCGTCTTCGTCAGGACCCGGCGTCAGCGCGCGGCCTTTGAGTTCGCTACCGATATCGACCAGCGCGCGGCGCATCGCCAGGTCGCGGATCATGTAGGCATAGTCGGAGACTTCCGGCCCGAAAGCCGCGCTGTCCAGCAACTGTTCCAGATAGCGCGCGCCGCCGATCTCGGTCAGCTTTTCGGCCTTCTCGAAATGCTCGCGCAGGGTCACGCCATCAGCGACCCGGCCTTGCTGGATCATGGTGGCGGCGACGTCATACAGCTCCTGGTGGGCAGGCGCGTAGAAGTCCGACGGGCGCAGGATATCAGCAACCCGCTGATAGGCATTGTTGTCGAACAGGATCGCGCCCAGCACGGCGGCTTCGGCCGACAGGTTGTTCGGCGCGCTCAGCATGTTTTCGGAGGAATGATCGTCGAGAGGCATGCGTTAATCATACCCTAAACGGGGCAGGAAAGCGCGCGTCTCCGACAGCCTAATTACCGGCGTTCCCGGTTTGGCCGATTCGACTCACAAAAAAGCCGCAGCTGTGGATAGCTGCGGCTTTCTGGTTTGATATCGCTGTCGCGAGAGGATTAGTCCTCGTCGTTCGAACCACCGATCATGTCGGAAAGCTCGGCTGCAGCTTCTTTCAGCTCGCTGGCCTGTTCGCTCGCAAAAGCCGCGTTGGCTTCCTGGATGGCGGCGACGACGTCTTCGCCTTTTTCCTGGCGTTCGGCTTCTTCGGTCGAACGGGCCACGTTGGCCTGAACGTTGACGGTGACTTCCGCGTGAAGGCGAATGGACACGTCATAGAGGCCAATTGCCTTGATCGGCTTGTCGAGACGCACACCGCTGACCGGTACTTTGAAGCCGGCTTCGTTGGCAGCCTCGGCAATGTCACGTGCGGTGACCGAACCGAAGAGCTGGCCGGTGTCGCCAGCCTGGCGGATCATCGTGAAGACTGTGCCTTCAAGTTTCTCTGCTTCGGTCTGGGCGGACGCACGGGCGGTCGCGTTACGCTGCTCGATCACATCACGCTCAGCTTCGAACCGCGCGCGGTTCTTGTCATTTGCGAGAAGGGCCTTGCCCTGCGGGATGAGGAAGTTACGTGCGAAGCCGTTCTTCACGGAGACTTCGTCTCCGATCTTTCCAAGGCGCTCGACGCGTTCAAGAAGGATCACTTGCATGGTTGTGTCTCCTACTTCACTTCAAACGGAAGCAGGGCCAGCATGCGGGCGCGTTTTATCGCCTGTGCAAGCTTGCGCTGGTTCTTGAGATTGACGGCCGTGATGCGGCTAGGAACGATTTTCCCTTTTTCAGAGATGTATCGCTGCAGCAGTTTCACGTCTTTGTAGTCGATTTCCTGTGCGTGTTCGCCGGTAAACGGGTCCACCTTGCGGCGACGGCCGAATGGGCGACGGGCAGGAATGTTCGTGATGTTCAGTTTCTGAGCCATTTGATGTCCTTTCCTGTCCTAGTCGCGACGGCGTTCTTTGCGCGACAGAACGGCCGAAGGCTCGTCACTGTGCGACTCGACGCGGATCGTCATGTAACGCATCACATCGTCGGAAATGCGCAGGCGGCGTTCCAGTTCGTGGATCGCTTCGGCTGGGCCGTCGATGTTCAGGAGCGAATAATGCGCCTTGCGTTGTTTCTTGATTGGATAGGCAAGGTTGCGCAGGCCCCAATATTCGGTGCGGCCGACAGTTGCGCCTTTTTCCTTGAGGAAGCCGGACAGTTCTTCGACAAATGTGTCGACCTGTGCCGGCGAAATGTCAGGTCGTGTGATCACGACGTGCTCATATAGTGCCATGTTTTTATTCCCAAAAATGAGGAATGCGGCGCTTGGCAGCGGGAAACTGCCCAGCGATGGCCCCTCTTCGTCCGGCTCATTCCGGGCTATTGAGGACCGCATCCCTGCGTGTGAACGCGCGTCTTAAGCCCAAAATGGCGCAGATTTCAAGCGCTTGCTTACATTCGCGAGCGCCATTAGGCACGACGGAAAATCCGGAGGACCAGACAATGACAGGATTGGCATTCATATTCCCGGGCCAGGGCAGCCAGGAAATCGGCATGGGCAAGGCGCTCGCAGATGCTTTCCCGGCGGCAAAGGCAGTCTTCGCCGAAGTCGATGAAGCGCTTGGCCAGAACCTGTCGGACCTGATGTGGAACGGCGACTTGGCCGACCTGACCCTCACGGCGAACACGCAGCCCGCCCTGATGGCCCACAGCGTGGCCGCCATGCGGGCGCTTGAGACGGCATTCGGCCTCTCAGCGGCTGATGCCATGTTCGTGGCGGGCCATTCGCTGGGCGAATATTCGGCGCTGGCCTCGGCGGGTGCGATCAGCCTGGCTGATACGGCGCGTCTCCTGCGCATCCGCGGTAATGCCATGCAGGGCGCTGTAGCGCCCGGTGAGGGCGCGATGGCGGCCCTTCTGGGGGCTGACGTCGCCCAGGCCGAGACCGCGTGCGTCGCAGGCCGTGAGGCCGGCGGTGTGTGTGAACTGGCCAATGACAATGCGCCCGGCCAGCTTGTTCTGTCCGGCTCGAAGGCCGCCATTGATGCGGCGTGCGTCTATGCTCGCGAAAATGGCGTCAAGAAAGCCATGCCGCTCAACGTGTCCGCGCCGTTCCATTGTTCGCTGATGCAGCCCGCAGCCGATGCCATGGCCGAGGCGCTTGCGGGCATTGAGATCAAGGCGCCGGTCGTGCCGGTTGTTGCCAATATTTCGGCTTCGCCAACGTCTGACCCGGCCACGATCCGGCAGAATCTCGTCGAGCAGGTCACAGGCCGCGTGCGCTGGACCGAAAGCGTCCAGTTCATGGTCGGCAAGGGCGTCACGACCACGGGCGAGGCAGGTGCCGGCAAGGTGCTGACGGTCATGCAACGCCGCATCGAAAAATCACTGAACGGCTTCACGCTCGGCACGCCCGAGGATCTTGAAGCCTTCGCAGCAGCCATCAAGGGAGAAGCCCATGTTTGATCTCACCGGCCGTACGGCCCTGGTTACCGGCGCATCGGGCGGCATTGGCCGTGCCATCGCGACGGCTCTTTCCGAGGCAGGCGCAAAGGTTGCCCTCTCCGGCACACGCGAAAGCGTGCTGGAGGAGGTCGCAGCCACCCTGAAGGGCGAAAGCGCCATCGTGACCTGCAACCTGTCTGACGCAGAGGCGGTCGATGGCCTCGTGGGCCGGGCTGAAGCGGCTGTGGGGCCACTTGATATCCTCATCGCCAATGCGGGCATCACGCGTGACAAGCTGCTCATCCAGATGAAGGATGAGGACTGGAATGACGTGCTGCAGGTGAATCTCGGCAGCTATTTTCGCCTCACGAAGACAGCCGTTCGCGGCATGATGAAGCGCCGCTATGGCCGCATCATCGGAATCACCTCGGTTGTCGGCGTCACCGGAAACCCTGGCCAGACAAATTATTGCGCCTCCAAGGCCGGCATGATCGGCTTCACCAAATCGATCGCGCAGGAAGTGGCAAGTCGCGGTATCACCGCCAATACAATTGCGCCCGGATTCATCGAATCACCGATGACGGATGGGCTGCCCGAAGCGCAGAAAACCGCGCTGCTTGGGCAGATCCCTTCAGGCCGTCTGGGACAGGGGGCAGACATCGCTGCAGCCGCAGTGTATCTTGCTTCCAGCGAGGCCGCTTACGTTACGGGCCAAACGCTACATGTAAATGGCGGTATGGCAATGATCTGATTTCGCTACAGTAACCGTTGCGACTAGGGCTTGGCGCTTTCGCCAAGGGTGTGCTAGGCGCAACACAATGGTTCAGAAATGAGCCGGCTATCGGGCATATCTAGAGAGGTATTCATGTCTGACGTTCTTGAGCGTGTTAAAAAAATCGTAGTCGATAATCTCGACGTGGACGCCGACAAAGTTGTTGAGAGCGCAAGCTTCATCGACGACCTCGGCGCTGACTCGCTGGACCTGGTTGAACTGGTCATGGCCTTTGAAGAAGAATTCAACATCGAGATCCCAGACGATGTGCAGGAATCCATCCGCTCCGTTGGCGATGCGGTGACTCACATCAAAGCCCACATCTAAATAGGGCTGATACTGCATGTCTGACCGCCGCGTTGTTATAACGGGTATCGGGATTGTCTCTCCGCTCGCTTTCGGGCGTGAGGCAACCTGGGAACGCCTGATTGCTGGAAAATCCGGAGCGAGGCGCATCGACGTCTTCGATCCCGAGGATATGCCTTGCAAGATTGCGTTCCAGGTACCGTGGACCAACGGACGTGGCGGTGGGGCAGGCGACCCCCATGCGTTTGATCCGGACAAGTTTGTCTCCCCCAAGGAGCTGCGCCGGATCGACGAGTTCATTCTCTACGCCATCGCGGCGGCTGAAGAAGCTGTCGAGGATGCCGATTGGCGTCCTCAGGACGAAGAGAGCAAGGAACGCACCGGTGTCATGATTGGCTCCGGAATCGGCGGCCTTGAATCCATCTACAATACGGCCGTCACCCTGCACGAGCATGGCCCGCGCAAGGTGAGCCCGTTCTTCATTCCGTCTGCTCTGATCAACCTCGCTTCCGGCCAGGTCTCGATCAAGCATGGCTTCAAGGGACCGAACCACGCGGTCGTCACGGCCTGCGCCACCGGCGCACATGCCATCGGCGACTCTGCGCGTCTCATCAAGTTCGGCGATGCCGACGTGATGCTGGCGGGTGGGTCTGAAGCCGTTATCGGACGCATCGCTATTGCCGGCTTCTGTGCCGCAAAAGCGATGTCCACAGCTTTCAACGATACGCCTGAAAAGGCCTCGCGTCCTTACGACAAGGATCGCGACGGCTTTGTCATGGGTGATGGCGCGGCTGTGCTTGTTCTCGAAGAATACGAGCATGCCAAGGCGCGCGGCGCGAAGATCTATGCCGAAGTGTCCGGCTATGGCCTGACCGGCGACGCCTATCACATCACCGCACCGGCTGAAGGCGCCGAAGGCGGCTATCGCGCCATGAAAATGGCGCTCAAGAATTCCGGTATTGATCCTACCGAAGTCGATTACATCAACGCACACGGCACCTCGACACCGAAGGGTGATGAGGGCGAAGCCGGCGCGGTCGAGCGGGCCTATGGCGATCACGCCAAGAACCTCTCCATGTCGTCGACCAAGTCAGCTATCGGCCACCTTCTGGGCGCTGCTGGCGCGATCGAGACCGCGTTCTGCGCACTCGCCATCCGCGATCAGATCATGCCGCCGACGCTGAACCTCGACAATCCCAGCTTCGAGACACCGATCGACCTCATTCCGCATAAGGCCAAGAAGGGCCGCGTGCGGGCTGCCATGTCGAACAGTTTCGGATTTGGCGGCACGAATGCGTCGCTTGTGATCCGGGAAGTGAAATAGGCCACTATCGCCGGGCAGGGGCGGGCATGTAGGCTGGCATTGCCAGATTCGTGTGAGGCGTTTCATGAAGTTCATCCGAGCCCTGTTGTCACTCATCGTGGCTGTCGTAATCCTTACGGCGGCTGTCGCTGGTGCGGGCTGGATCTGGCTTGGCAATGAAGTCGCCAAGGATGGGCCGTCTTCCGCCGAAACCCTGTTTGTCGTTGAATCCGGCGAAGGCTTCTCCACAGTTTCCACCCGGCTCGAAAAGGACGGGGTCATCCGCTCGGCTTGGCTGTTGCGCCTCAAGGTCCGCATTGACGGCACAGAGGGCGCCCTCAAATCCGGTGAGTTCGTGATCGAGCCGCAGGCCAGCATGGGCGAAATCCTGGAGATACTCATCGAAGGCAAGGCCGTGATGCACAAGATCACGCTGCCTGAGGGCCGGACCACGGCGCAAATTCTGCGCCTCATTGAATCCGATCCGGTGCTGATCGGTCCAATGCCGGAACTTCCCGTTGAAGAAGGCAGCCTTCTTCCGGATACGTATCTCTTCCATCGCGGCATGACGCGCGCCAAGCTGATCGCCCAGATGGCCAAGGCGCAGGACGACCTGCTGGCTGAGCTCTGGCCCATGCGCCAGGACGACCTGCCGATCACCACGCCGCAGGAAGCCGTGATTCTCGCCTCGGTCGTGGAGAAGGAGACGGGCAATGCGGCAGAGCGACCCGAGGTCGCCGCCCTGTTCATCACGCGCATGAAGCGCGGCATGCGGCTGGAAAGCGACCCGACGATCATCTACGGCGTCTCACAGGGCGAACCGCTCTACAACAAGGCTGGGAAGCGCCGCACGCTCCTGCGCTCTGAAATCGACCGCAAGACCGACTGGAACACTTACCAGATTGATGGCCTGCCGAAGACGCCAATCTGCAATCCCGGCCGTGACGCGATTGCCGCAGTGCTAGACCCGCCGGAAACGGAGTACATCTTCTTCGTGGCAGACGGCAAAGGGGGGCATCTCTTCGCCAAGACGCTGGCCGAGCATAATCGTAATGTAGCGGCCTATCGGAAATACGAGCGCGGCGAGATCGCGCGGGAAAGGGCGACAAATGAGTGAACTGTCCGGCATGACCGGCTTTGCCCGCGTCACGGGGGAAGCGTCCTGGGGCAGTTGGGCCTGGGAAGCGAAAAGCGTGAACGGGCGCAGCCTCGACGTGCGTGTGAACACGCCGCCGGGATTTGACACACTGGAGCGCGGCGTGAAGGCGGCGGCCTCGAAACTGTTCAACCGCGGCTCGCTTCAGGTGTCGCTGCGAATCGACATGAGCGCGGGCGACGAAAAAGTTACCGTCAACGAGCCGCTTCTGGCGGCGCTGACGGATGCGGCGCAGGCGATTCACGGTGTCGGTCTTTCCGGCGAGGCGATTGCCACGCTGATGACGCTGAAGGGCGTCGTCGAAACGGGCGGCAGCTCGCTGCGCGAACTGGCGCTGGACGAAGCGGCCATTGCGACACTGACGGAAGCGGCCGAGACCGCGCTGGCCGAGCTGGCTGCGGCGCGCCTCGCGGAGGGCGCCTCGCTGAAGGACCTGCTCACAGGACTGGTCAGTGAAATGGAAGGCTTTGCCGCCAGTGCCGCGAAACTGGCCGAGGGCCAGCCCGCGCTGCTGAAGGCGCGCCTCACAAAACAACTGGACGAACTTGATGCCGAGGGCCGCGTCGATGCCGACCGGGCGGCGGTGGAAATCGCTCTCAGCGCAGCCAAAGCCGACGTGCGCGAAGAGCTGGACCGGCTGTCGGCGCACTTCATCGGCGCGCGGGAATTGCTCGCTGCTGGCTCGCCTGCGGGCCGGAAGATCGACTTCCTGGCGCAGGAACTCAACCGGGAAGCCAACACGCTTTGCTCAAAATCTGTCAGCCTGGATTTGACGAATGCCGGTCTCGGCCTCAAAGGGGTGATTGACCAGTTCAAGGAGCAGGCCGCGAATGTCGAATGAGCAAATGGGAAAGCGCCGGGGGCTGATGCTCGTCCTGTCGAGCCCGTCGGGCGCAGGCAAGACGACGCTGTCGCACATGCTGCTGAACGAATTCGAGGACGTGAACCTTTCGGTCTCCGCCACGACGCGCAAGCCACGCCCGAACGAGCAGGAAGGCGCGCACTATCACTTCAAGTCCGTTGAGGATTTTAAGGCCATGATCGCGGGCCGTGAATTCCTCGAATGGGCCCATGTCTTCGACAAGTATTACGGCACCCCGCGCGCCGACACGGTGGCGAAGCTGGAGAGCGGCGAGGACATCCTGTTCGACGTCGACTGGCAGGGCGCCGATGCGCTGCATGACCAGATGCCGAATGATGTCGTCTCGGTCTTCATCCTGCCGCCCAGCATTGAAGAGCTGGAAGCGCGCCTCGCCGCGCGCGAAGGCTCGACGCCGGAAGACGTGGCCCGCCGCATGGTGGATGCGCGCCGCGAGATCATGCACTGGCGCCGCTATGACTATGCCATCGTCAACGACAATCTCGACGAGGCGTACCAGCGCCTGCGCCGCATCCTGCTCGTGGAGCGCCTGAAACGGCTGCGCCAGCTGGACCTTGAAGATCATGTCCGCCGTCTCCTTGGCGAGGCCTGAGACAACCGAACCGTTTAGCCGTTTTTGCAAGTCCTCCCGGAAAGGGCCAGCGCATGACGAACGATAATGAACCGCAGACCGGTGGCCAGTTGCCTGAGCCGCCGGCTCCTCCGCCGCGCCCCAAGGCGAAGCGGGTCTGGCTCCTATGGCTGCTCCCGTTTGCCGGCATCGTCCTGATCGCCTGGTATGTGCTGCGCGGCGGCATGGACCGCTCGCACACATTCGAGGAAGTGACGGATATCGTCGTCGAGCCGTTTGACGGGAAGCCTTAGTCCGGGCGCGCGTCCTTCAGTTTGCCGGCGTAGAAGGTGCGGATGTCGGCGACCAGCGCGTCCATTGCGCCGTCGTTCAGGTACATCATGTGGCCGCCCTGGTAGTAGGTGAGAGCGACGCGGTCTTGCGGGATGCCATAGCGGCCGAACGTGATCTCTGCATCGAAGAAGGGGCAGATGAGGTCATAATAGCCGCTGGCCACCATGACTTTCAGGGCCGTGTTGTGGCGCATCGCGGTCGTCAGCTGGCGGCTGGCATTCACATAGTGCGGCTCGTCATATTCGCCTTCCGGCGTGGCGCTGAAATTCCATTGTTCACCGGCGTCACTGCTGGACACCATGTAAGGCCGGTCCATCTCGACGCCGAGGTCAGTGGCCATGTACTGGTTCAGCAGGGCGGAATAGGCTGAGCTGACGAAATAGCTCGCCGCGTCGTCTTCCGGCGCTTCGGCGATGTCATCGGCCTCATCGCCGAGATAGCGCCCGTCCAGCCGTCCCAGAGCCACGCCCTGATCGCGCAGCAATTCCTTCTGGAAGCGCGGCACCAGGATGCGCAGGTTTGACGTCTCGATATATTTCGGGTCGAGCCCGGTGAAGTAAGCGAGCTTGTCGCGGATATAGGTCCGCTCGTCCGGGCTCAGACGGTCGCCCTTCCAGAGTGCCGGGCCGTATTCGTCGCGGGCAAAGGCGCGGGCCTCTGCCATGAACTGGGCCTGCGGCACGCCGACGCCGGCCTTGCCATGATACTGCGCCGTCGCCGCCATCGAGGGCAGGTAGGTGACATAGGAATAGACATTGTCGTCGACCGAGGTGGAGCCTTCATAGTCCAGCGCCTGCGAGATCAGTATGATTCCGTTGAGCGCGATGTCGACGTCGCCAGTGGTCAGCTCGTCTGCCAGATAGGCCGCGCGCGTCGTGCCGAAGCTTTCACCGATCAGGTATTTCGGCGCGTTCCAGCGCTTGTGCCTGGTGATCCAGATGCGGATGAATTCCGAAATCGAGGCCTTGTCCCCGGTTTCGCCCCAGTAATCCTTGCCCTCGCCTTCGCCCACTGCGCGGCTGTAGCCCGTGCCGACAGGATCGATGAAGACAAGGTCTGTCTGGTTCAGGATGGATTGCGGATTGTCGACCAGTTTGAAGGGCGCGGCGCCATCATCGGCGTCGGCATCGCTCGCCACCACGGCGCGCTTGGGGCCGAGCAGGCCAAGGTGAAGCCAGACAGAGGCCGAGCCGGGGCCGCCATTGAAGACGAAGGTGACCGGGCGGTCAGCGCCCGCATTGTCGCGGATATAGGAGATGGTGAAGAGGCTGGCGGCCGGGTCGCCTTCCTCGTTGGCGATATAGGTTTCACCCGCTTCGACATGGTAGGCGATCTTCTCGTTACCGAAGACGCCGCTATGCTTGCTCTCGAACATGACCGGATCGGGCACGGGCTTCGTTTCAGTCTTTTCGTCTTCCGGCTTGGTGGTGTCCGGGTCGGCAAAGGCAGGCGTGGCAACAGCCATCACCAGGGCCATGAACAAGGCGCGCATCATCATCTCTCTCCGTCCTAAGACCCCAGCATGACCGGGGCAGGCTTGCGGTTTGGAAGGGAGATACTTGATTGTAAAGGTAAAAACCAGTGGCGCGGGCGCGGGGGCGTCAAAGGAGCCCGTGTTTTTTTGCCACGGTTTCCGGCAACAGGGCCCCAGATACACCCCGGCGCACCTGCGTGCTTTCCATTCACGACTGTGGCGGCTAAGTCTTAGAGGGTTGAGTTCGGGCAAGGGAGCGTTTGGATGCTGGCAGGGTTTGAATGGGGTTGGGACAATGCACGGGCACTGCTCGGCATTGCGGTCATCTTCGCAATCGCATGGGGCCTCAGCGAAAACCGGAAGGCCTTTCCATGGAAGGTCGTTTTGGGGGCCGTGGCGATCCAGTTTGCCTTTGCCCTTATCCTCTTCGGCATTCCGTTTGTGCGCGATGTGCTGTTTGCCGCAAATAAGGTGGTCGATCGCCTTATCGCGGCGACGGCCTATGGCACCGCATTCGTGTTTGGCCCGATCTTCGGGACGCAGACCGGATGGGAAGGCTTTACGGGCCAGCCCGGGCCGATCTTTGCCGTGCATCTCCTGCCGCTGATCATTGTCGTCGCGTCGCTCTCGGCCGTGCTTTGGCACTGGCATATCCTGCGCTGGGTGACCAAGGGCTTTGCCAGCGTGTTCCGGCGCTTCATGGGGCTGGGCGGGGCAACCTCGCTGGCCGTGGCGGCGAACGTGTTCATGGGCATGACCGAGGCGCCGATCCTGATCAAGCCCTACATCAAGGGCATGACGCGGTCTGAAATCTTCATCATGATGACGGCTGGCTTTGCGACCGTGGCAGGCAGCGTGCTGGTGCTTTACGGCGTGTTCCTGAAGGACGTGTTGCCGAATGCGCTGGGCCAGTTGCTGGCCGCATCCCTGATCGCGGCGCCCGCTGCCGTAGCGCTCGCTTTGGTCATGGTGCCCGAGACGGTGGACGAGACACAGCGCGCGCACGAGCCGGACTTCGAATATGATTCCACGATGGATGCCTTCTCGACAGGCGCCAGCGACGGCCTGAAAATCATCGCCAATATCGTGACCATGCTGATTGCGGCTTTTGCCGCGCTGTACCTCGTGAACCTCGCTTTGGGGGCCTTCCCGGATGTCGGCGGCGCGCCGCTTTCCATTGAGCGCATCCTCGGCTGGATCTTCGCGCCTGTCATGTACATGATCGGCGTGCCGATGGGCGAGGCGGCGCAGTCGGGCTCGCTGATGGGTATCAAGACCGTACTGACCGAGTTTGTCGCCTTCCTGCAGCTGTCAGGGGATGCGGCCGAAGGCCTCAGCCCACGCGCGCGGATGATCACGGCACACGCGATCTGCGGTTTTGCGAATTTTGGCTCCATCGGCATCCTGCTCGGCGGGCTCAGTATTATCGAACCGACGCGGCGCTCGACCTTCCTCGAGCTGGCCTGGAAGACGCTGCTGGCGGGAACGCTGGCGACATGTCTCTCGGGCGCGGTCGTTGGGGCTTTGCCGTTCGCCCTGTTCGCCCACTGAGCTGACGCTCGGGGAGGGCTCGCCAAGGGGCGGGTGACGCCCTAAGTCTCGGGCATTGCAACCACGCCGAAGGGTTTTCCATGCCGCACCGACTGATTGCGACCTCCGCAAGCCTTACTGTTCTAGCGACATGCCTTGCAGGGCAGGTTGCCGCGCAGGAATCCAGAGAGCAGTTTGAGGCTTTGCCGCCCTGTACCGAATCTTCAGTGGCGACTGATGAATGCCGGAATGAAGATGGGTCTGTCGGCGTTTTCGTCGTCCACCCGATCGAGCGCCTGTCACCCATCGCTGTATGGGGAGATCGCACGGAAAATGACCCTGGCAGCTATGCCGCCGTCTTCAGCGATCAAATCGCTGCCATTGATGCCGACCATCCCGCCGAAATCCTGAACACACTGCCGGGCGTCAACATCCAGATGAATTCCGGGCAAGAGCACCTGATCGCCATCCGCTCGCCTGTGCTGACGGGCGGGGCGGGGCAGGGCAGTTTCCTGATCCTCGAGAATGGCGTGCCGACGCGCTCGCCCGCCTTTGGCAACGTCAACAGCCTGATGGAGCCGCACCATGAAGTGGCACAGGCCATTGAAGTCGTGCGCGGGCCGGGCAGCGCCAAGTATGGCTCGAACGCCGTGCACGGGCTCGTCAATGTCATCCTCGGCAAGCCGGGCGATGGCAGCTTTGCCAGCGCGAGCTATGGCACGCTGGGGCGCTACCGCACTGATGCAGCATTGGACGATGGCGAGCATGTGCGCCTTGGCCTGTCGCTGCAGCATGACAATGGCTGGCGCGACAATACGGGCACCGACCAGCAGAAATTCTCTGCTGTCGGCGCGTACACGCTCGGCGCGTGGGATGTGACGCCGTGGCTGTCAGCCTCGAACGTGAATCAGGAATCGGCGGGCTTTGTGAACGGTACCGACAGTTACAAGGATCGCGATCTCGTTACGCAGAACCCGAACCCGGAAGCTTATCGCGACGCATGGTCGGCGCGGCTGGGCATGCGGGCTGAACGCGAACTCGGGCCCGGCACACTGGTGCTGACGCCCTATGCGCACAGCCAGTCCATGATCTTCTCGCAGCACTTCCTGCCGAATGGCGGCGTCGAGAAGAACGGCCATACGGGCGGCGGCGTGATGGCGCGGTACAGCTGGCAGGCGAACGACGTTCTGCAGGTGCGCCTCGGCGGCGACGTGGATGTGGCGAGCGGATATCTCAAGGAAATCCAGCCGGATGCGTTCGGCTTCTTCCCGGGCGATACGCGTTTCCCGCAGGGCGTCCACTATGACTATACCGTCGACACGACCGAGCTGGCGCTATGGGGCGAGGCCGAGTTTGCGCTGGGCCATGATGTGAGCGTGCTGGCGGGCCTGCGCGGGGAAACGCATGAATATGATTATTCGACCGAAGCGCCGGTGGGCATCAATGGCCGCTTCAATGTGCCGGCGGATCGGACCGACAGTTTCGACCTGCTGACGCCGAAACTGGGCCTCATCTGGTCACCTGGCGATATCAGCTATTACGTGAACTATGCACGCGGCGAGCGGGCGCCGCAGGTGTCCGATCTTTACCGACTGCAGAACCTGCAGGTTGTTGGCGAGGTCGATACCGAGAGGCTGGACAGTGTTGAAGTGGGCGCGCGCGGCAGCGCTGTAGACGGACGGCTTGTCTTCGATGTGGCCGCCTACTGGATGGACAAGGAGAACTTCTTCTTCCGCGACAGCAATGGCCTCAATGTTCCGAACGGCTCCACGCGCCATCAGGGTGTGGAAGTTGCGGCGGCATTCGATATCACGGACACGCTGGCGCTGAAGGGCAATGTCAGCTGGTCGGACCAGACCTATACGTTTGTGCGTCTCGCCAATCTGGAGGCGGAAACGATCATCGATGGCAACCAGATCGATACTGCGCCGGAATGGCTGGCCGATGCATCGCTCGACTGGCAGGCCACGGAAGCGCTGGGCCTGTCTCTCTCGGTGGAACATGTCGGCGAGTATTTCATGGACCCCGGCAATACGGCCATCTATCCGGGGCATACTGTGATGTCGGCGCGGGGGTCCTATGTCTTCAGCGAGGGGACGGAAGTCTTCCTGATCGTGCGTAACCTGACGGATGAAGCCTATGCCGACCGGGCCGACCTCGCCTTTGGCAATGGTCGCTACTTCCCCGGTGAGCCGATCAATGCGACGCTGGGCGTG